>WNFL01079099.1_pt2 | contig 14921 bp, 13 predicted proteins | sample 5400361 | NCBI WGS metagenome assembly WNFL01 (sample SAMN13153351, study PRJNA577476) | soil metagenome | isolation source: 40 cm soil on Douglas fir-dominated hillslope | place: USA:California | collected 2013-09-17
TCGTCACGCGTCATGGTCGCAAAGCTATCGCCGACGGTCTTGTCGGTGAGCTTGCGGTTGCGAACGCGCTCGACCATGTTGGAAAACCTGACATCGTTCGGCAGATCAGGCTGACCCAACACATCCGCGCATAATTTCTTCCACTCGCGTTCGCTCTGGATCGAAATCAGAATGTCCTTGCCGTCCTTGGAGCGAAACACGCCGTAGGGCGCGATCGACGGATGCGCGAGGCCCATGCGTTGCGGCGGATTGCCGGCCTCGGCATTGAGCAGCGGGACCGACAGCCAGTCGGCCATCACGTCGAACATCGAAATCCGGATATCCGCGCCCCCTCCATTGCGCGAGCGCGCGATCAGCGCTTCGAGGATCGCGGCATGCGCGGTGGCGCCGGTAGCGATATCGACGATGGAAAGACCGACGCGCGAAGGACCGTCCGGACCGCCGGTGATCGAGGCGAGGCCACTCTCGGCCTGGATCAGCAGATCATAGGCCTTGCGATGCGCATAGGGGCCGTCATCGCCATAGCCCGATATGGTGCAGCAGATCAGCGCCGGATAATCCTTCTTCAAGCGCTCCAGCGAGAAACCAAGCTTGTCCATCGAGCCCGGCTTGAGATTCTGGATCAGCACGTCGGCACCTGCGATCAGTTGTTCGAGGCTCGCGCGGCCTTCCTTCGTCGCAAGGTTGATGACCACGGAATCCTTGCCGCGATTGAGCCAGACGAAATAGCTGCTCTGTCCCTTCGCCGCGGCATCGTAGCCGCGTGCGAAATCGCCCTCGGGCCGCTCCACTTTGATCACGTGAGCGCCGGCATCGGCCAGCCGCGAACTGCAAAAGGGGGCTGCGACCGCCTGTTCGACGGCAATGACGATCAGTCCTTCGAGCGGCAGCATTTCTTCTTCTCAATAAGAACGGGGCATGCCCAGCACGTGCTCGGCGAGGTACGACAGAATGAGATTGGTCGAGATCGGCGCCACCTGATAGAGCCGGGTCTCGCGGAATTTGCGTTCAATATCGTATTCTTCCGCAAAGCCAAAACCGCCATGGGTCTGCACGCAGGCATTGGCCGCTTCCCAGGAGGCGTCGGCCGCCAGCATCTTGGCCATATTGGCCTCGGCGCCGCAATCGATCCCGGCTTCGTATTTGCGCGTCGCTTCCTTCACCATCAGTTCGGCCGCGCGCGTCGATGCGTAAGCCTTGGCGATCGGAAACTGGATGCCCTGGTTCTGGCCGATCGGACGGCCGAATACCACGCGCTCCCTGGCGTAGTTGGAAGCCTTGGCGATGAACCATTTGGCGTCGCCGACGCATTCGGCCGCGATCAGGATGCGCTCGGCATTCATGCCGGACAGGATGTAGCGAAAGCCCTTGCCTTCCTCGCCGATCAGGTTTTCCGCAGGCACCCGCATGTCGGTGAAAAACACTTCCGTGGTCGAATGGTTCATCATGGTGCGGATCGGACGGATCGAAAGCCCGTTATTCTTGGCCGCCTTCATGTCGACGATGAACACCGACAGGCCGTCGGTGCGCTTTTGGGACTGCTCCTTCGGCGTGGTGCGCGCCAGCAGGATCATCAGGTCGGAATATTCGGCGCGGCTGGTCCATATTTTCTGGCCGTTGACGATATAGGTGTCATTGCCCTCGCGCCTGGCAAAGGTCTTCAGCGACGACGTGTCGGTGCCGCTGGTCGGCTCGGTGACGCCGAACGCCTGCAGCCGCAATTCGCCGCTGGCGATCTTCGGCAGCCATTTCGCCTTTTGCTCGTCGCTGCCGTGCCGCAGCAGCGTGCCCATGGTGTACATCTGGGCATGGCAGCCGCCGCCATTGCACCCCGCGCGCTGGATTTCCTCGAGGATCGCGGCGGCGGCGGATAGCTTTAAGCCCGCGCCGCCATATTCTTCGGGGATCAAGACCGAGAGATAGCCGGCTTGCGTCAGCGCGTCGACGAAGGCGCTGGGGTAGGCCATCTCGCGATCGAGCTTGCGCCAGTATTCGCCGGGGAACTGGGCGCAGAGCTTGGCGACGGCGTCGCGGATGTCGGCATATTCGTCTTGTTGTTCTGTTGTGGTCATTTTAAGTACTGGCGGTCGCGTTGCGCTGATTGATCGGCTTGCAGTTGTGAAACCACCGCAAGGTCCCTATGCTCATTTGCTATAGCGTATTAATCGGCATTCCAAGATTGGCAAGTATGGATTTCCGTCAGCTGAGGACGTTCAGTTGCGTTGCGGAACTCGGGAGCCTCAGCAAAGCCTCCGACACCCTGCGGGTAGCACAACCTGCGCTCAGTCGTCAGATCAAACTTCTCGAGCATGAACTGCGGGCCGAGCTCTTTACCCGGAACGGCCGCGGCATGGTGCTGACTGAGGCTGGCCGCCTTCTTCTCGCGAGGACGGCGGGCATCGTCAGGCAGATCGATCAGATCCGCGACGACATCCAATCCTCGGGAGGACCACCGTCCGGACGGGTGGTGCTGGGGCTCATTCCGACAGTGAGTTGTGTGATTTCTGCGCGGCTCGCTCGACGGACCGTCGAGAGCTACCCGGGCATCTCCCTGTGCATCGTGGAAAGCTACAGCGGACATCTCATCGAGTGGTTGCACCGCGGCCAGATGGACCTTGCAGTTATCTACGGGCCATCGGTCGATCTGCACTTGACCGTTCAGAGTCTCGGCCGTGACAAGATCGTGGCCGTGGGGCCGCGTGGCTGCGGGCTGGCGCGGAAAAAGCAGGTCGAGATTGGCTGGCTGTTGCGACAGAGGCTGGTTTTGCCGAGCCATTCGCACGGGCTCCGGACGCTTATCGAGCATGCGGCGGCGAAGAAGAAATTGAAGCTCGATGTGCAGGTGGAAGCCGATTCTTTCCGAGTTCTCACCAGCCTCGCTGAAGAAGGGCTGGGATACGCGTTGTTGCCGCCGTCGTCGGTGCGCAACGAAGTCGCGGACGGTCGACTGGAAACCGCCGCGATTTCCAATCCGGCACCCATCCGCGAACTCACCATTGCTTCCCCTGTCGACCATCCGGGTTCCACAGCTATCACGCTCATCACCAGTCTTCTTCGCGACGAAGTCGGCGCATGCCGTGCGGAAGGTCTGTGGGATATCGACCTCACCTGAATCATCGTCGAACTACGAAACCGGAAGACCGAGGTTTTCCCGGAACCGATTTTTCAGAAATGCCCCGTCCCGGGGTGGCAACGCGCGTTCGAGATTACCGGTGGCGATACGGATTCTTGCGAGCCGTGGCCCGTCGTCGATGCTTTGCAGCTTGCGCCGAAATTCCGTGACGCCTTTGATGTCGGTTATTTCGGTGACCGAGCGCAGGCCTGCGCCGGTGGCAATCATATCGAGCTGTGCGCCCAGACCGGAATGGCTGATCTGCATCCCCGTCTCGCCAAAATGGCCGTTGTCGAGAATAACGATTGTAAGATTTGCCGGCTTCTTCGCTGCAATCGTCAGCAAGCTGCCGATACCCATCAGCTGCTCGCCGTCTCCAGTGATGACGGCGACCGGCCGCTCTGGTCGGGCAAGCGCGATACCGAGACCAACCATCGCCGCGCCTCCCATCGCGCCCCACAAATAAAAATTTCCGGGATGCTCACCGGCATCGAAAACATCGTAGGATGACGATCCCAAGCCGGTCACCACCAGCAAATCTCCGCGATCAACCAGCAGTGCCTTGACCGCTTCGCGGCGGTTGAGCGTGAAATTCTGCGCCATCAGTGTGTCTCCGTCCATTTCTTGCGGCCGAGCATGCGCTGCGAAATGAGCACCGCGACTTGCTGGTCGCTCTCGAACGCTAGCGAACAGGCTGCCGAAATAACCTCTTCCGCATCTTCGGGCCGGTCGAGCCTGAGGACGATCACGCCCATGATTTCCAGAGCTTGCGGCGTCGCTTTCCCCATTGGGATTTGCCACGGGTTGAACTCCGCCCATTCGCCACGCATCGTTACAAGTGTGAGGAAGGGAATGCGGCAACTCGCTGCGAGCGAGAACATGTTCACGCAGTTGCCGACGCCGCTTGATTGCATCAAGAGCACCGCGCGGTCTCCTCCGAGCCAGGCACCCGCGCTCAACGCGACCCCTTCCTCTTCTGTTGTCAGGACTGTCGTCTGAATGGCGCCATCGCCATGCGACAACTCAATCAGCTGGGAGTGACCGGCATCGGGGACATAGGAAATCTGCGCTACGCCGAACTCTTTCAGCGTCCTGTAGATATGGAACGGCCAGCGTTGGCCGGCCTTGGCATCATCCTTGATAGCAGCATCGTCCATGGCGGCCTCGGTTTTGGTTCACGTCCCCACACCCAAGCCTTAGAACAGAAAATCCCGGCGCTCCCTTCTTATCTGGTTCAAGCAGTCATGCCACGATTTTATAGGAGGGCCTAACGGATGCTTCCCGGAAATCCGTTATGGGACCCTTCGCTCGATCAGTTTCGCAACGCGCCGAAGATGTCGGCGCATTGGTCATCGGAACTCGGCTGGCAGATCGAGAGCGCGCATGGTGGCGGTGGCGAATGCGCAGAGGGTTTCGGAAGCACCCCGACATTTTCAGCGTTCTAGCGCGCGCCACAAGCTCGCTGCCGTCTGCTGGCGAGAGGAAATTGACCTTGATCTCGACCGTGACCCCGATCCGGCCCGCCGGCAGGCCTGAAGTGACGGCGATCCCGGCCGCCTGGTCGGCCAGCGCGGTGATAACCCCGCCGTGGAAATGACCGAAGAACTGCACCAGGTCGTCGCAGCGCGCCATGGCGACCTCAGCCCGGCCCGGCTCAACGGCGATAATGCGGAAGCCGGCGGTGTGGCTAAAGCCCTTCGCGTTGATGGCTCGGCGGGTTCAGGACGGCGCTCAAGGTGCTGGTCTGTTCATGTCGGATCCGGCGAACGGCGGGCACGGCGCGCGGAACGTCTTTGGCTGCCCTACGATCTCAGCATGGTGGGTGGGCGAAGCGCAAGCGTGCCTACCATCACGCTGGAATGCGCACCGGCAAGGATTCGATGCCTCTCACGAAGCTGGAATACACCCGCTTCGGCTCGCCCACCACCTCGATCCGGTCGAAGCGCTTCAGGATCTCCTCCCAGACGATCTTGAGTTGCAGTTCGGCAAGCCGCATGCCGACGCAGCGATGGATGCCGAAGCCGAACGACAGATGCGTGCGGGGCCGGGCGCGGTCAATGATGAAGTCATTGGGGTTCTCGATGCCCTCTTCGTCACGATTGCCCGAGACGTACCACATCACCACCCGGTCGCCCTTGCGAATGGTCTTGCCACCAAGCTCGGTGTCGACCAGCGCGGTGCGCCGCATATGCGCCAGCGGCGTTTGCCAGCGAATGACTTCCGGCACCATGCTGTCGACCAGCGCCGGATTGTCCCTCAGTTTCTGATACTGGTCAGGGTATTCGTTCAATGCCAGCACCGAACCGCTCATGGTGTTGCGGGTGGTGTCATTGCCGCCGACGATCAGCAGGATGATATTGCCCATCAAATTTTCGGGGTCCATGTACCGGGTGGCGTCGCTGTGTGCCATCATCGAGATCAGGTCGTTTTTCGGCTCGGCATTGACGCGTTCATTCCAGAGTTTCGTAAAATAGGCCGCGCACTCGTCCATCTCCGCCCGGCGCTGTTCCGCTGATTCCACGATCATGCTTTTTGGCAGCGCGGTCGAGACATCGGACCAGCGCGTCAGCTTGCGGCGCTCTTCCCAGGGAAAGTCGAACAGCGTCGCCAGCATCTGGGTGGTCAGTTCGATCGACACCCGGTCGACGAAATTGAACGTCTCGTTGCGGGGCAGCGCGTCGAGCACCTTGCCGGCGCGTTCACGGATCAGAGCAGCGAGTTCGCCCAGATGCGTCGGGGTGAACATCGGCGACACGGTTTTGCGCTGGGCAGAGTGCCGCGGCTGATCCATCGCGATGAAACTCGGCCAGTCGTAGCCCGCAGGCATGTCGCGGATCGAGATGCCGCCGAGACTGACGTCCGAGGAGAAGATGCCGTGATTGGTATCGACATGCATGATGTCGTTATATTTGGTGACCGACCAATAGGGTTCGATCGGCGAGCTGGTGCAGTAATGCACTGGCTCCTCCTTGCGCAGCCGCTCGAACCAGGGCCACAGCGTATCGTTCTGGAACAGTCGCGGCGCGCCGGGATGAAAATCCTTCAGCGGCGTGGAATAGGCCTGTTCGCGGGCCACGCGCTGAAGCTCCGCCTTGTCGGCCTTGACTGTTGTCTGCATGTTCATCGGTGATCGATTCCAAAGTAGACGGATGGCGGTCAGCCGGCAATGCGGACCGGCAGGGTCTCGTAGCCTTTGACAAAGCTCGAATACACCCGCTTGGGCTCGCCGACCACTTCGATATTCTCGAAGCGCTTCAGGATCTCTTCCCAGACGATCTTCAACTGAAGTTCAGCCAGCCGGATCCCGACGCAGCGGTGAATACCGAAGCCGAACGACAGATGTTGTCGCGGCCGCGCCCGGTCAATGATGAAGCGGTCCGGACTGTCGATCACGTCTTCGTCACGATTCCCCGAGACGTACCACATCACCACCTTGTCACCCTTCTTGAACTGCTTGCCGCGGAACTCGATGTCTTCAAGCGCGGTCCGGCGCATATGCGCCAACGGCGTCTGCCAGCGGATCACCTCCGGCACGAAACTATCGATCAGTGCCGGATTTTCGCGCAGCTTGCGGTACTGATCCGGATTTTTGTTCAACGCGTAGATACTGCCCGACAACGTGTTGCGGGTGGTATCGTTGCCGCCGACGATCAGCAGGATCAGGTTGCCGAGGAAATTCTTCGGGTCCATGTCGCGCGTGGCTTCGCTGTGAGCCATCATCGACAACAGGTCGCTCTTGGGCGGCTGATTGATGCGCTCGTTCCAGAGTTTGCCGAAATACGTCGCGCATTCCAGCAGTTCGGCCTGGCGCTCGTCTTCCGTCGCGACGACGCCGTCCGGGCCGGGAATCGTTGTGGCGACATCGGACCAGCGCGTCAGTTTGCGGCGGTCCTCCCAGGGAAAGTCGAACAGCACGGCGAGCATCTGCGTGGTCAGTTCGATCGAGACCTGATCGACCCAGTCGAACACATCTTTCTTCGGCAGACTGTCGAGGCATTCAGCCGAGCGCTTGCGGATGTTGATCGCGAGTTGGTCGAGATGCGTCGGCGTGAACATCGGCGCGACGGTCTTGCGCTGCGCACCATGGCGCGGCTGATCCATGGCGATGAAACTTTCGCGACGCAGGTCGGGCGCGATGTCGCGGATGGTTATGCCGCCGAGCGATGCCGCCGACGAGAACACCGAATGATTGGTCTCGATGTCCATGATGTCGTTGTATTTGGTCACCGACCAGTACGGCCCGAACATGCTGTCCTTGCAGTAATGTACCGGGTCTTCCTTGCGCAGCCGGTCGAAATAGGGCCAGAACGTGTCGCTGCGAAACAAGTCGGGATCGCCGGGATCAAATTGCTCAAGGGGAATAGAGTAGGCGCGTTCCCGGGCCGCCTCTTGCTCTGCATTTTGAATGGGGTCGATGGTCCCATGCATAGGTAGGCTCCCTGATTTGTTCCCTCCGCGGCTGGCTCCCGAGGGCGGTGCTCTTCGAATTACAGCCCGTTGCGCGGGTGAGGGCAAGGGACAGTTTGATGGCATTCGGCTACATCCGTAACGCTGGCTAATGCCCCTTCTCAACAGCTTCGGCCCGTGACAAGCTTATTTCCAGAGAATAGTGCTGTGCACTGCAAACAGCTTTGGCCCGGAGCCAGTCCGCCCATGATTCCCAACGCGAATCGGATGTTCAATTTCGATCTCGGCGAAACCGCGGATGCCATACGCGAAACCGTCCATGATTTCTCGGCGCACGAAATCGCGCCGCGCGCCGCCGAGATCGACAAGAGCAATCAATTCCCCCGCGATTTGTGGCCGAAACTCGGCGCGCTTGGCCTCCACGGCATAACCGTCGAGGAGGAGTATGGCGGATCGGGTCTGGGCTATCTCGAGCACTGCATTGCGGTAGAGGAAATCTCTCGGGCGTCGGCGGCGGTTGGTCTATCCTATGGCGCGCATTCGAACCTTTGCGTCAATCAACTGCGCCGCAACGGCAGCGAAGCCCAGAAGCGAAAATATCTGCCGAAACTGATTTCCGGCGAACATGTCGGGGCGCTGGCGATGTCCGAGCCCGGCGCCGGCTCCGACGTGGTGTCGATGTCGACCCGCGCCGAGAAGAAGGGCGACCGCTACGTCATCAACGGCAGCAAGATGTGGATCACCAATGGGCCGATCGCGGAAACCCTGGTGGTTTATGCCAAGACCGATCCGTCCGCCGGGCCGCGCGGCATCACCGCCTTCATCATCGAAAAAGGCATGAAGGGGTTTTCGACCGCGCAAAAGCTCGACAAGCTCGGCATGCGCGGCTCCGACACCGGCGAGCTGGTGTTCGAGAATTGCGAAGTGCCGGAAGAAAACGTGCTCGGCGAGATCGGCCGCGGCGTCAACGTGCTGATGTCCGGTCTCGATTATGAGCGCTCGGTGCTGGCGGCAGGTCCACTCGGGATCATGCAGGCCTGCCTCGACGTTGTCATGCCTTATGTGCACGAGCGCAAGCAGTTCGGCCAGCCGATCGGCAGCTTCCAGCTGGTGCAGGGCAAGATCGCCGACATGTACACCACGATGAACGCGTCCCGCGCTTACGTCTACGCCGTCGCAAAAGCCTGCGACCGCGGCGAGACCACGCGCGAGGATGCGGCCGGCGCCATTCTCTATGCCTCGGAAAAGGCGACGCAATGCGCGCTCGACGCGATCCAGCTGCTCGGCGGCAACGGCTACATCAACGATTATCCCACCGGGCGGCTGTTGCGCGACGCCAAGCTTTATGAGATCGGCGCCGGCACCAGCGAAATCCGGCGCATGCTGATCGGCCGCGAGCTGTTCGAGAAATCTGCATAAAAGCCGTTCGAACCGGATTGCATTTGGGCCGACAAATCCTCGATCTGTTAATGTCGATTTGATACCGATTTGCTTGTCATGGGGGTGATCCGTGAATCAGATGAGTTTCGTGTCGCCGCCTGCGCCGCCGATGCCGGTGTCGTTTTCAGGCGATCGCGGGGAATTTCGCCGGCTGGTGACGCGCGGCGCCGGGCTCGAACTCATTACCGTCGGTTTTTACCGATTTTGGCTCGCCACCGATATTCGCCGCCATTTGTGGTCGAACACCTCCGTCGATAGCGACGCGCCGGAATACACCGGCCGCGGCAGGGAATTGCTGATCGGGTTTCTATTCGCGCTTGCGATCCTTGTGCCGATCTATCTCGCCTACTTTATCGTCGGCATTGAAGTCGAACGCTTCAAGGCATTCGCCAGTTTCCCCCTATTCCTGTTCTTCTACCTGTTTGGCCAATTCGCGATCTATCGCGCGCGGCGTTATCGCCTGACGCGTACAGTGTGGCGCGGGGTGCGGTTCTGGATGAGCGGCTCGGGCTGGGCCTACGCGGCGCGCGCGGCGCTGTGGGGCCTGCTGATGGTGCCCACCCTCGGCCTGATATTGCCGTGGCGTGAAGCGGCACTCGAACGTTACAAGATGCGGCATTGTTATTACGGCGATCTCCAGGGCAGTTTTGAAGGCCGCGGCTGGGATTTCTTCAAGCGCGGTTGGTGGCTATGGCTATTGGCCCTTGCTCCGCTGATTATGGTGCTCGTTGTAGTGCCGCTATTGAAACTCGTTCCGGCCTTACCGCTGGCCAGAATTGCAGTCCAAATTGCTCCTGGCGCAACGTTCTTGGTGCCACTTGCGGCGCCGTTCATTTATGGCCTGTTCAAAGCCGTGGAATGGCGCTGGTGGCTTTCGGGCATCCGATTTGGCGAGGTGCGGTTTGAATCGGCTTTGCTGCGTGGCGCGCTGGTCGGCCTTTACTGGAAAGTGATCGGCTGGTTCTTGCTCGTTGCCGTGCTCTTCTCCGCATACTTGTTCGCCTGCGCGGGTTTGATAGCGAGCATGAGCCAGGCGCCGATTGCAAAGTTTTTCACCCCGGCCAATCTGCAGGGAAGCATTCCGATGATTGTGCTAGCGGCGGCCGGCTATTTGGCATTCGTGCTCGCGTTGAACGTGGTGCTGCGGGTTTACCTGCAGCGTGATGTCTGGGTAAGGGTCATCGCATCGACCACGGTCCACCACATCGAGGCGGTGGGGAATGTTTCGGCGAGGGGCGATTTGGCGAGTGCGCTTGGCGAGGGCCTCGCCGACGGGTTGGATGTCGTCGGGTTCTAGTTTCATGGGCGTTTGCTGCAATGGATAGCGGGCTGGGATATGCGTCGGCGTCGGTGGGACCGGCCGGTTCGGCGATTTATTTCGATGGAAGGTCTAATCGCCGCCGTCTGGTGATATTGGCATTCAAGGACCAGCTTGAGCTCCACGAGCCATCGGAAACGACGGTCAAGTGGTCCTATGCCGATATCCGCCGGGCCGACAGTCCTTCCGGCATCCTCCGCCTGACATGCCTGACGGCGCCCGCGCTGGCGCGACTGGAGATCCGCGATGCGGCGCTTGCAGCCGAACTCGCCGCGCGTTGCGCCCAGCTGGATGAGAATATTCCGGGCCGGCGCGGCGTCGCGGCAATCATAGGCTGGTCGCTCGCAGCGGGAATTTCAATCGTCGCCGTGGTTCTGTTTGGCGTCCCGCTCGCCGCGGATCGTCTGGCGCCGCTGGTGCCGCAGGCGTTCGAGCGGCGTCTTGGCGATGTCGCGGAGGGGCAGGTCAAGGCATTGTTTGGCGGCAAGATCTGCAACAATGCGTTGGGGCAGGCCGCCTTTGCCAAGCTTGTGAATGCCGTCAGGGATTCTGCGGGACTCGATACATCGATCCAAACCGCCGTGTTGGCGACTGCGATTCCCAACGCTTTCGCGCTGCCTGGTGGCAAGGTTTATTTGTTCAGGGGATTGCTGGCCAGGGCGGAAAACCCGGATGAGATCGCGGGTGTGCTGGCGCATGAGCTTGGTCATCTCAGCCATCGCGATGCCACGCGCAATTTGATCTACAATGGCGGTACGTCGTTTCTGATCGGATTGTTGTTTGGCGACATCACGGGCTCCGGCGCTCTGATCTTTGCTTCGCGCTCGCTGGTGACGGCGTCGTATTCGCGCCAAGCTGAACAAAATGCCGATACGTTTTCAATCGAAGTGATGCACAGGCTTGGCCGGTCGCCAAAAGCCATGGGTGAGTTGATGGTTCGCGTGACCGGAAGAGAGGTGGACAAGAGCTTGTCCATTCTGTCGAGCCATCCGCTGACGGAGGATCGGTTGACGCGCATGAGCAGCGAGGATCGGCCACTCAGCGGCCCGCCGTTGCTGACCCCGGCGGAATGGACCTCGCTCAAGGCGATCTGCGGTTCAGGCAATTGAGGAGAGGGTTGTGGTGGCCGTCATCGCCCGGCTTGACCGGGCGAAGCAGTATTCCGCGACTTTGCGATCGATCACTAACGCTCCGGAATACTGGGCTAGCCGCTTTCGCGGGTGGAGACGGTCGACCATGAGGTGGCGCGCTTACTCAGCCAGATTATTGACCTTGCGCACCCAGATGCGGACGTCGGTGAGGACTTCGGGGAGCACGGCCTTGACCTCCCCGACGGTCATGCCGGCCTTGATCCGTGGATCGTACAGAATATTGAGGATGTACTGATCGTAGACGTCGAAAAATCCCATCGACACATTGTCGTTGAACATGGTCCAGGGCACCGAACTGGTATCGTTGATCGGGCCCAGCGATTGCAGCAGTTCCTCATATCCGCAGTCGAAGAAAACGAAATCGCCGTTGTCGACCGTGAGGATGACGTCGGAATGTTCGATTTCGAATTTGTCGTTCTTGCGAAAGCCGGAGAGGCATTGCGGATCGAGCGAGGAGCGGATCTCGCGCGCCCGTTCGCTGCCGTAGAATGTCGAGATGGTGTGATAGAGATCGCGGTCGCGCACCAGCTTGACCAGAACATTGGCGCCGTCACTGGTTTCCGCCATGGCGATGTCGAGATGCTGAACCCGCTCTGCGATGTCGGCTACAATCTTCCCAAGTTGCGCCTTTCGATCCGGACGGTTGCCGTCGGCGAAGACGCGGACCGGCGCATCGTATTTTCTGATCCGGTCGACCCGGCCGGCCAGATGATACTCGGCGCCGAACGCGGTCTTGAAAAATCCATCCGTTATCTCGCTGTCGGTGAATGTCTTCTTTTCGGCGCGCTGACGCGATGCGACCGCGGGAATTTCGGCCGATCCAGCCGGCGTCCAGGCAACGCTGTCGAACGCGATGCCGGCCAGGGCGACCGCGAATATCCGTAAATGCAAGGATCGGTAAGTTGCGCTCATCTCGTGACGACGCTGCCGCAATCGGCGTGCCGACGCAATCATTCAATACCTGGCAGCGCGTCAAGTTCCCGGCCGCTGCCATGGTGCGGCGTAGATTTCGTTGCTTTTGACGCTCGCCTAGTTTTTCACGACGACCGTGGCTCCGACGTAGACACGGCCGTAAAGGTCGGTCACGTCGTCATTGGTCATGCGAAAACAGCCGGACGATACGGCCTGGCCGATCGTCTCCGGCTCATTGGAACCGTGAATCCGATAAAGCGTCGAACCCAGATACATCGCACGGGCGCCGAGCGGGTTGTCGATGCCGCCCGCCATGTGGCGCGGCAGATCGGGCCGCCGCGCCAGCATCTGCGAAGGCGGCGTCCAGCTCGGCCATTCCTTTTTCGCCGAGATGCGGTGGACGCCGCCCCAGCGAAAGCCGTCGCGGCCGACGCCGATGCCGTAGCGCAGCGCCTGGCCGTTGCCGAGCACGAGGTAAAGCCGCCGCTCGGCGGTGTCTATGATAATGGTACCGGGCAAATAATTGCCGGCGAAGCTCACGGTCTCGCGCGGTATAGGGTTTGAGCTGCCGATGCTGAAATTGGGACCGCCTCCCATGATATCGCGCATGTCGAAGCCCTGGGCTCGCGCATGGCCGGCGCCGGCCAGCACTGTCGCCGCCGCAAACAACAAAGCAAAAATCCGGGTCATAATTCTTCCTCGCGAGAAAAATCAGTTTCGCTGCGAGACAGGCCATAATTGCCGCGATTTCGCAAGCAACGAGCCCGTGAGCCCCGCGATTTTCAAACGCTGCGGTTAAAAAAGGCGCCTGGTCCGCGGTGATGGCAGCAATGCCAGCGAAACCTTTGACGAAACGCGCTAGGAATGATTGATCTTCAATCAGCTCAATGAGTGTCGTCAACGGGAGTGGAATGATGAACGGTGCGGAAAGTCTGGTGCGGACCCTGGTCGCGGGCGGTGTTGACGTCTGCTTCGCCAATCCCGGCACCTCGGAGATGCATTTTGTCGCCGCGCTGGACCGGGTCGAGGGCATGCGCTGCGTGCTCGGCCTGTTCGAGGGCGTGGTGACGGGGGCGGCGGACGGCCGGCATCGACACTGCTGCACCTCGGACCCGGCCTCGCCAATGGCCTTGCCAATCTGCACAACGCCAAGAAGGCGAACTCCGGCATCGTCAACATCGTCGGCCAGCATGCGGTCTATCACATCGGATTTAATGCGCCGTTGACCTCCGACATCGAGGGCCTGGCGCGGCCGATGTCGGCGTGGGTGCGCACCTCGCCGGACGCGAAATCGGTCGCCAAGGACGGTGCCGCCGCCATCGCCGCGGCCAAAAGCGCACCGCCGCAGATCGCCACCCTGATCCTGCCCGCCGACACCGCGTGGAACGAGGCTGACGGCGTCGCGCAGGTCCCGCAGGAATCCCAGCGCGTCAGCTATTCGTCACAAGCCGTCGACAACGCCGCGAAAGTCTTGCGCGGCGGCGACCAGACGCTGCTGCTGCTCACCGGCAACGCGCTGACCGAGCAGGGGCTGGCGCTGGCTGCGCAAATTGCCGGCAAGACCGGCTGCAAGGTGATGGGCCAGACCTATAATCCGCGGATGGCGCGCGGCCGGGGGCGGTTTTCGATCGACCGGATTCCTTACGTGATCGAACAGGCGCTGCCGATCCTGAAAGATTTCCGGCACATCATTCTGGTCGAGGCCAACGATCCGGTGGCGTTTTTCGCCTATCCGAACAAGCCGAGCATGCTGAAGCCCGACGGCTGCGAGGTCCATCGCATGACCTCGGGCGGCGAAAACTCGGTGGCGGCGCTGGAAGCATTGGCGTCCGCGCTCGGCGCCAAGCCGAGCGACGCCAAACCGCAGCCGCTGGTCGAACTCGCAAAACCGACGGGCGCGCTGACCCACGCCTCGATCGCGCAGGCGATCGCGATGGCGATCCCGGAAAATGCCATTGTCGTCGATGAATCGATCACGACCGGGCGCGGTTTCTTTCCGCCGACCGCCGCGGCCAACCCGCACGACTGGCTGCAGAACATGGGCGGCTCGATCGGGTTCTCGACGCCGGTCGCGACCGGGGCCGCGGTGGCGTGCCCCGACCGCAAGGTGATCTGCTTGGTCGGCGACGGCAGCGCGATGTACACGCTGCAGTCGCTGTGGACGCAGGCGCGCGAAGGCCTCAACGTCACCACCATCGTTTTCGCCAATCGCATCTATCAGATTTTGCGCGGCGAGTTCGACGGCGTTGGCGCCGGCGAGCCGGGCCAGCGCGCGCTCGACATGCTCAAGATCGACCGCCCGACGCTCGACTGGGTCTCGCTCGCCAGGGGCATGGGCGTTCAGGGGCGCGCGGTCACCACGGTCGACGAATTCGTCAAGGCGCTCGCGGAAGCCATTCCTGAAAAGGGCCCGCGGCTGATCGAAGTGCAGATGTGAGAGACGACTGTCGGACCCGCTACAGAGTGATTCCTCGAAGTCCGTCATGCCGGGCTTGACCCGGGCATCCAAGTCTTCCTTTTCTTGACGGCGTTTGAGCAAGAAAGACGTGGATGGCCGGGACGAAGCCCGGCCATGACGAAT
>WNFL01042128.1_pt1 | contig 14919 bp, 11 predicted proteins | sample 5400361 | NCBI WGS metagenome assembly WNFL01 (sample SAMN13153351, study PRJNA577476) | soil metagenome | isolation source: 40 cm soil on Douglas fir-dominated hillslope | place: USA:California | collected 2013-09-17
TTCCCTGCTGGGCACAGCGAAAATATTGAGTGAATTAAAAAATGAATTTGAAGGTTCTGCGAAATTGATTTTTCAACCGGGTGAGGAAAAAAACCCCGGGGGCGCATCTATGATGATTGCCGAAGGTGTTTTGGAAAACCCCAAGCCGGCTTCCATCATTGGCCAGCACGTGATGCCATTGGTTCCCGTGGGCAAAGTTGGTTTTCGCGAGGGAATGTACATGGCTAGCAGCGACGAAATTTATTTGCGTGTGATTGGCAAAGGCGGACACGGTGCAGCGCCTGAGTTGGCGATTGATCCCGTGGTAATCGCATCGCATATTATCATCGCAATGCAGCAAATCATCAGTCGTAATGCGGGCCCTAAGCAACCAACGGTTTTGACTTTTGGAAAGATCATAGCTGAAGGTGCAACCAATATTATTCCTGATGAAGTAAAAATTTCCGGAACATTCCGGGCCCTCGATGAAAAATGGCGTGAAGAGGGATTGCGAAAAATTAAAAAGATGGCCGAAGGCCTTGCTGAAAGCATGGGCGGAAAATGCGAAGTAAAAATTTCTCGCGGCTATCCATACCTGGAAAACAACCCTGAACTCACTCAGCGAATTCGAAAAGCAGCTGAAGAATATCTGGGGAAGGAAAATGTGGTTGATATCGAATTGACTTTAGCCTCGGAAGACTTTGCGTATTACTCTCACCAAGTCCCGGCATCATTTTACAGACTTGGTACCCGAAATGAAGCGAAAGGAATTACGTCCTACGTGCATACACCCACCTTCGACATTGATGAAGATGCCCTGCGCATTAGCACAGGTTTGATGGCGTGGATGGCGGTGAAAGAATTAATGGAAAAATAATTTTCACCCCAAACTTAGTTTCCTTTGATTTCAAAGTGGTGCTTATATTTACAATAAGCAATGGACATTTCCCCCCAACCACAAACTATTCCTCAAGAGCGATTTAACTGGCGAAATTTTCTTCGCAACACAATTTATTTTTTGATCGGGCTTCTTGTGTTTTTGTTTTCTCTTGATTTGATGATCTCCTCCATCTTACAATTGGGCAGCACATTTACGGATGCCATTTTGCTCGCCACATCCAATCCGTTTACAGGTCTTTTCATCGGGCTACTGGCTACTGCAATTATTCAAAGCAGTTCGGCTACGACATCGATTACGGTTGCACTCGTTGCTTCAGGCTCGCTTTCGTTGCAAAGTGCAGTACCGATTATCATGGGTGCCAACATTGGTACCACCGTTACAAGTACTATTGTTTCACTGAGTTTTATCAGTCACAAAAAGGAATTTCGAAGGGCCGTTGCCGCAGGAACCTACCATGATTTTTTCAATATCCTCACAGCACTCATTCTCTTTCCGCTAGAATACAATTTTCAATTGTTATCAGGCTTGGCTCAGTATGTAGCTACAAATTTCTTTCACGAGCCGCCAACATCAACTGTAGGGAATTTCAAAATGCTTGGACCCGGAATGAGCTGGCCTGTAAAATTCATTACTGAAAATATTACCAATGGTTATTTGCTGGCGTTTCTTTCTTTGATGATGCTTTTCGGTTCTATTCTTTTTTTTAGAAAGGTGATTTCAAATGTTCTGGGATTTGGCTCGCAGACAAAATTCAGGAAGTTCTTTTTCAAGAATCCATTCAAATCTTTTGGTTGGGGATTGCTCACAACAGCTGCCATCAGATCGAGTACGGTTACTACTTCTCTTGTTGTTCCCTTAGTTGCAAAAAAAGTGATCAGATTGAGGCAGGCAGGAGCGTTTATTTTAGGCGCAAACATCGGCACTACAATCACGGCTTTTCTTGCCAGCACATTCAATTCAAATGCAGCCATGAGCATAGCCATCACGCATTTCCTTTTCAATTTCATAGGCGTGTTGTTCTTTTTCCGTACCCCGTTCTTGAAGGAAATTCCCTTCAAGCTCGCGATGGCAATTGGCAGGCTTACACTCCGCAACCGGATTGTGGGTTTTTTATATTTGCTTTTAACTTTCTTCCTGATTCCGTTTTCACTGATATTTCTGAGTCAATAACCGGATTTTCACAGCTTTTCAACTGGTTTTCAAATCACTATATTGCCATATTGATTTATGGATATTAAAGATTCTATATTCAAATTCCTCCGTCTCGACAATCTGGTCAAAAGTTTATCGGGATACCTGGAGACGCGAGTCGAGTTGGTTAAAATCGAAGTTCGGGAGGAAATTATCAAGGTTGTTTCTCATGGACTGATGATTGGCTTTTGTTTTTTGCTCGCCATGCTCTTTCTGGTTTTCCTGAGCATTGGATTGGCCAATTACATCAGCACCTATTATGGAACAACGTTCACCGGATATTGGATTGTGGCCGGGGCCTTTGGATTGATCTGCCTGATCGTAATTTTCCTCCGAAAAAGCATTAGCCATTTTATAGAGCAACTTTTAAAAAAACAAGCCAAACAAAAAGGGAGGTAGTATGGAACTGCTGGAAACACAAGACCCGGAAAAAAAGCGACTGATTGAGTCATCACTCCGTCACAAGCAAGAAATGGAACGCGAAGTGAAAGACATTTCCGACCGTTCTGAAAAAATGTTGAAGAACGCATTGATCATTGGCGGAGCACTGGCCTTAACCTATGTTGTAGTCAGCCAACTCTCATCAACTAAAACGAAAAAGAAAAAATCCAAACATCCGAAAGACGTAACCGTAGAGGATGAAGAAGAAGAAGTGAACGAAAGTCCATCGATGCTCTCTCAAATGGGAGACAAACTGGTAAGCACGGCCACTTTGTTTTTACTCGACCTCGCCAAAGAAAAACTTTCCGACTATCTGCAAAACAAGAAAACGAAGGATGAGAATTCTTGATTCGATTCAGGCAAAAAGTAAGCAGGGAAAAAAGTCGATTGCTGTTCTTATCGATCCGGACAAGATCAACAATACTGCTCAATTGGAACCTCTTTTACGACTGGCCGCAGAAGATTGTGTGGATTATATTTTTGTTGGCGGAAGCCTCGTCACGACCAACAACATCGGTGAGGTGATCAGGACAATTAAAGAAAATGTTTCGATGCCGGTGGTATTGTTTCCAGGCAGTGCTTTACAGATTGAGTCAACAGCTGATGCTATTTTATTTTTATCCTTAATCTCGGGTCGCAATCCTGATTTGCTCATTGGCCAGCATGTTGTCGCGGCCCCGATTTTAAAGAACAACAAGCTTGAAGTGCTACCAACAGGATATGTTTTGATAGGCTCTGGTAAGACTACCTCGGTTGCATACATCAGCAATACCACCCCTATTCCGGAAGATAAATATTCTTTGGCTGCATGCACCGCGATGGCTGGTGAGATGCTCGGGCTAAAGTTGATCTACCTGGATGCCGGAAGCGGAGCCGAGAGGGAAGTGAATCAAAAAATGATCAATGCTGTGAAAAAATCGGTTGACATTCCATTGATTGTTGGTGGAGGTATCAATACTCCTCAGAAAGCTTTCAATGCGCTTCAGGCTGGCGCTGATTTGATTGTGATTGGAAATGCCTTGGAAAAATCTCCTGATCTGCTCACTGAAATCTCAGACAAGGTTTACGACTGGAATCAGACGATCGCAGCGAAGTAATTATTTCAGTTGAATTTTTTCAGGAACCAAACTGGCCGTTGAAAATTTTCTCTTCAAGAGGAGTAGATCACTCTGCGCCTCCAGCCTTGTAAAATACCGACCAACGATTACCCGAAATTTTGGTTGCTCGTACTTAACATTTGCATTCAACTCAGGAACTTCTTCTTTCATTTTCTTCATCATGTTCATGGCATCATCTTTCTTCTGCCCTGAATAAATTTGAATGGTAAACCCATCAATGAACCTGCGCGTAAGATTAAACCGGTCGATGCTGTCGAGCACGATATCTACTTTTGCATTGATGTTTTTCGTTGGGCTAACGGGAGCCTTAATTTCTTTGACAGTGTCATTCTTTTTTGGCTCAACCGGTAGTTCTACTTTGGGCCTGAGCTTGGCCAAATCTTCATAATAGGGCTTGGTGCTTTTTTGAGCAACGGATGTGCAGCTCGTGAGCGTGGAAAATACAGCATAAAGAATGCAGAATTTAGAATAGGATTGAACCCATTTTAAATTCAGTATTCCATATTCCAAATTCTTTTTTCCCATCATCCTTCAATTACGATGCAGCGACCACTCTTAATGTCTTCTTCTACTTTCTTGTACTTTACATCCTTCATCACGCGGCCGTCAGGGTATTGTACTGACACTTTATCATTTCGGTTGGCGATTTTTTCGGATTTGATAGGCATTACTTTTTCCTGAACCTGCTGTTCGGCTTGTTGTGATTGTCCGCCCCCTTGCAATAGTGAACGCGATTCATCTTTTTGTTCGCGCAGCTTCTGACGTTTCTGTGTATGAGCTTCGTGTACTTCATCAGGTTCTTGCACCGGGATTTCGGCTTTCATCAGGAACGAAACGGTTTCTTCATTCACTTTTGAAATAAATCGTTTAAACGCCTCAAAGCCCTCAAACTTATAAATCAGCAGTGGATCTTTCTGTTCATACACCGCATTTTGCACAGACTGTTTTAAATCATCCATATCACGCAGATGCTCTTTCCAGTTTTGGTCGATGATTGACAGGGTGATCATCTTCTCCATCGACTTGATTAGTTCTGCATTGTTGGTGCTGACACATTTTTTCAAATCAGCCGCAACTCCTATCTGTTTCGTTCCTTCAGAGAACGGAACCAATACTTCGTGTATCGTGGCACCACGTGTCTTGTATATGTCATTGATAATCGGCATTGCCTTTTGCGCGATCAGTTTGTTCTTTTGTTCATAGTGCTTCAGCGTTTCATCATATAAGCGCTCGGCTAATGCATTCTGTTCGGCTTTGCCGAATTCTTCCGGAGTAATATGAAAATCAATTCCCAACGTGCTAAGCACATTCAATTTAAAGTTTTCAAAATTCTCGCCCGCCTTGGCATTCGCCACAATGTCATCACAAGTGTCGAAAAGCATGGTAAGGATGTCGAGCTGTAACCGTTCGCCAAACAATGCATTTTTTCTACGCTTGTAAATCACCTCGCGCTGTGAGTTCATCACGTTATCATATTCCAACAAGCGCTTGCGAATGCCGAAGTTGTTTTCTTCAACTTTCTTCTGTGCGCGCTCAATAGAATTTGTGACCATCGAATGCTGGATCACTTCACCTTCTTTTAATCCAAGCCTGTCCATGATACGAGCAATGCGCTCAGGCATAAACAATCGCATCAGGTTGTCCTCCAATGAAACATAAAAACTTGAAGTACCCGGATCACCCTGGCGACCGCTTCGTCCACGCAACTGTCTGTCCACTCTTCGCGATTCGTGACGCTCTGTACCAATAATTGCTAAGCCGCCAGCAGCACGGGATTCAGGCGTAAGTTTAATATCTGTGCCACGACCTGCCATGTTAGTAGCTATAGTCACCGTACTGGGCTTGCCGGCTTCAGCTACAATTTCGGCTTCGCGTTGGTGTTGCTTTGCGTTAAGTACGTTGTGCTTGATCTTTTTCATCTGGAGCATGCGGCTCACCAATTCTGAAATTTCCACTGAAGTAGTACCCACAAGTACAGGTCTTCCCTCCTGAGTAAGCCTGACAATTTCCTCAATTACAGCTGTGAATTTTTCACGAACAGTTTTATAAACCATGTCGTCATGATCTTTGCGCGTAACCGGTTTATTCGTTGGGATTACAACTACATCAAGTTTGTAGATGTCCCACAACTCACCTGCTTCTGTTTCCGCTGTACCTGTCATACCCGCCAGCTTGTGGTACATTCGAAAATAGTTTTGCAGCGTGATTGTAGCGTAAGTCTGCGTGGCATCCTCCACTTTTACATTCTCCTTAGCCTCGATTGCTTGATGCAAACCGTCAGAATACCTGCGACCATCCAACACACGGCCTGTCTGCTCATCAACAATTTTTACTTTTCCATCTACAATGATGTACTCGGTGTCTTTCTCAAAGAGTGTATAGGCTTTCAGCAACTGATTTATGCTGTGAATGCGCTGCGACTTAGTGCTATAGTCGCGGATCAATTCATCTTTTTTATGAAGTTTGGCATCATCCGCAAGCGTTGGATCTTTTTCGATTTTGTTTAGTTCGATTCCAATCTCCGGAAGAATGAAAAATTTTGGATCTTCACCTTCGCCCGTAATCAAGTCGATTCCCTTTTCTGTTAGCTCAACACTGTTGTCTTTTTCATCGATGACGAAATATAAAGGAGCATCAGCATTGGGCATTTCTTTTTTATTGTCTTGCAAATAGAAATTCTCAGTCTTCTGAAGCACTGCCTTGTTGCCCGTTTCGCTGAGCACCTTGATCAACGGTTTGTACTTCGGCATGCCCCGGAAAGCGCGGAAAAGAGGAAGACCACCTTCTTTATCATTCCCTTCAGCAAATAATTTCTTTGCATCATTGAGGTATTGGTTTATCAGCTTCTTTTGAGCTTCAACCACTTTATTGATGCGTGGCTTCAAATCGTAAAATTCGTGCTCATCTCCGCGGGGAATCGGGCCGGAAATAATGAGTGGAGTTCTGGCTTCGTCAATCAATACACTATCTACCTCATCGACCATGGCGTAATGATGGCCACGTTGTACTAGCTCTTGAGGATCGCGAGCCATGTTATCGCGCAGGTAATCGAAACCAAATTCATTGTTGGTACCATAAACAATGTCTGCACGATATGCCGTTTTTCTTTCTTCAGAATTTGGCTCGTGCTTATCAATGCAGTCCACATTCAACCCATGAAACTGGAAGATAGGCCCCATCCATTCGCTGTCACGCCTGGCGAGATAATCGTTTACGGTTACGATGTGTACTCCGCGTTTCGCAAGAGCATTTAAAAAAGCCGGGAAAGTGGCCACAAGCGTTTTTCCCTCACCTGTTGCCATTTCAGCAACCTTTCCTTCGTGCAACGCAATGCCACCGATGATCTGCACATCGTAATGCACCATATCCCATGTGATCAGGTTGCCGGCAGCCATCCATTGTTTATGCCAGTGTGCTTTATCTCCAACAATTTTTACGTTGTCATGCTTAGCAGCTATTTGCCTGTCGAAGTCTGTTGCTGTTACTTCGAGATATTCATTTTCCTTGAATCGTTTTGCTGTTTCACGAATGATAGCAAAAGACAATGGCAACACTTCCATCAAAACTTTTTCAAGTTCCTTATTGCGCTCAAGTTCGGTCTTGTCAATTTGAGAGAAGACGAATTCTTTTTCGTTGATGTCGAGCTCAGGATAGTCGGCTATACGCTGGTGAAAGCTCTCGATTTGCTCATCGATCAACTTCAGTTTGGAGTTGATGTAATGCTGAATTTCGGTGGTTTTGTTTCGCAATTCATCATTGGAAATTGCAACTAAATTCTCCCCTTCTTTTTTGGTTTGTTCAACCAGCGGAGTCATCCGCTTGATGTCTTTTTCCGATTTCGATCCGAAGATTTTGGCGATCAGTTTGAGCATAAAAAGTCAATAAATAATAATTCCCCGAAAAGGCGCGAAAGTTAAGGATTTCGGAGGTGCAATTATAGTTCCAGCGTGCCCTCAAACACCATTTTGGCGGGACCGATCAGGAAAATATCGGTAAATGAGCCATCATGTCGCAAATTGAATTCGACAGAGAGTTCTCCGCCCAGGGTTTTGACAGTAATAGGAGAGGAATATTGATGAAAAGAGGAGGCCAAAGCAGCGGCTGTTACGCCCGTTCCGCACGAGAGTGTTTCGTCTTCCACTCCGCGTTCATATGTTCTGACAAAAATGGAATTGCCTCCAAGCAATTCAACGAAATTTGCGTTGGTACCATTGGGTTTAAAGTCTTCGCTGTAACGGATTTTCCTCCCTTTTTCAAAAACCGGAAAGTTTTTTACGTCATCAGCAAACTGGATGAAGTGGGGAGAACCGGTATTGATAAAAAAATCCTGGTTCAGCCTTTTCACTTCTTTGACATCGTTCATTTTCAGGCGAACATTTCCATTCGAAAGCAAGTCGGCTTCATGCAAGCCATCATAGGCGTTGAATTTGGCTTTGCCATTAACTATGCCTAACGAAGAGGCCACTTTCATAGCCGCCCGACTGCCATTACCACAAAGACTTAGCGAACCATCTGCATTATAGTATATCAAATTAAAATCAAGCGAAGGATGTTTTTCAATTAGCATGATTCCATCAGCGCCTACACCAAACTTGCGTTCGCAGATTTTTTTTATTTGATCAACAGTAAAAGAATACTTGCCACTGCGATTATCCACGATCACAAAGTCGTTTCCTGTAGCCTGATATTTCTGAAAAGGAAATTTCATAATGGATTGTAACAAAGATTATTTAAAGTTGGTTGCTTTGAAGTCCGTGTACTTGACATTCTTCGGATCAATTTCAATCGCTTTGTTGACATCAGCAAGGGCAAGTTCTTTTTGGCCAGTGTAAAAATAAGAATGACTTCTATAAAAATAAGCATCGGCAAAGTCGGGTTTCTTAATAATCGCCTGCGTAAAATCTTTGATTGCCTTGTCATCCATTTTTAACCCATAATAGGAGTTAGCGCGATAATAGTAGTAATTATGGATGTTTGAACTTGTTGGATTCAATTCAATAGATTTTGTAAAATCCGCAATGGCATCCGCATACATTTTTAAGCTGTAATACGAGTTACCCCGGTAGTAGTAGTAATTCGCGGTTAATTCACTGGCAGGATCAATCTCAATTGATTTTGTAAAATCAGAAATCGCATCTGCATAATTTTGGAGATTATACTTACATAAGCCTCGCCAGTAATAGGCATCGGCTGCTGGCGTCAATTCAATGCTTTTATCAAAATCAGGAATTGCATCTTCGTCTTTGGCCAAAGCATATTTTGCACTCGCGCGATAATAGTAAGCATCCGAATGTTGAGGATTTATTTCAATGGCCTTTGAGCAAAAATCTATTGCAGCCTGATCCTGCTTTAATACGTAGCTAACCCTGCCCTGCCAGTAATAAGCGTCCGCATATTTGGGGTTCAATTCAACGGCCTTTGCAAAATCTGTTAATGATTCCTTGTATTGTAAAAGATTGAACTTCACCTTGCCCCGGTAGAAATAAGCTTCATGATAGGCGGGCTTTTGAAGAATGGCAGCATCGAAATTCTTTATGGCATCAGGATACATCTTTAAAGAGAAATAGGCATTGGCGTTCCAGTATAAGGCTTCTGCATCGTTGGGTTTTAATGAAAGAAACTTATTATTATCAGAAATAGCCTCATTGTATTTTTTGAGATCGTAATAGGCTTGCCCGCGCCAAAAAATAGCTTCGGCATAATCAGGCTTGAATTGAATTGCTTTGTTATAATTATCAATAGCCTTTTCATCCTGCGTCAAATCGTAGTGCGTTTTTCCTTTCCAATAAAAGGCTTCAGCATAATCAGGTTTTAGCGAAATAGCAGTACTATAGTCAGCCAATGCCTTATCATCTTGACGAACGGCATAATGCGCATTTCCTCGCCAATAATATGATTCATGTGCGTTGGGATTTATTTGGATGGCCGTACTGTAATCTTCAATTGCTTTTTCATAGTCGGGAATAGAGTAATAGGAGTTTCCACGCCAATGATAAGCCTCGGTATACATTGGATTGAGTTGAATGGCTTTGCTAAATTCCTGAATGGCCTTTTCATTTTTATTGGCATCGTACGAAACCTTGCCCTGGGCAAAAAATAGTTCGGCCTGCGCTTTGTCACCTTCAGAGACCTTGACATTTTTTAAGTCGACATTACTTCTTGAGAGCGTGTTTTGTTTTTGAGAAGTTTCATTGGAAGCGATTACTGTAGGTGACACATCAGCTCTAGCTCCTTTACCCAAATAAAAATCTTCGCCCGTAAGTGATGTTGTTTCCCAAGGGATCTGAGATCCACCGGATTTATCGCTCACTTCATTTCGCACTTGTTTGAAAACTTGCTCGATAGTAAGCGAAGGACTTCGCATGAACTTAAGAAGTGCACTGGTATAGAGGCCATTGGAAGATTCGCCATCTGAAGCCGTGCGACCGGGAGAAGTTGCGTAAGCAATGAGCGAACCTTTGGGAGCATCCATCATAGCCAAACCTCCCCCACCTGCGCTTCTTTGCCAGCTACGTGCAAATGGGTTGTTGCGGCATGCATCCAGAACAATTAAGTTTATTTTTGTTGAAGCGGCATCCATGAACGCCAGGACACGATCAGCGGCAACACAATCAAATTCGATTTCTTCTTCGGCTTTAAGGTCGGCCTCTACGGGCACCATGTAGTTCACGCCTTTTGATTGAACACCATGGCCAGCATAGTAAAAGAGGCCCACATCATAATCTTTCAGTTTTTGTCCAAAAGCATTAATGGCCTGTTTCATCTGAGCCTGATTGACATCTTCACTCTCCAGCACCTCAAAACCCAAGTTTCGAAGTGAGCTTGCAATGGCGCGGGCATCGTTAACAGGATTTTTAAGTGGGCTCACATTTTGGTAATGTGCATTCCCGATAACCAGCGCAAGTCTTTTTTGATTAGTCTGGGCTGACCCGCAAAGGGAAATGAGCGCAACGAAGCTTACTAAAAAAAGCTTTTTCATAGACTGATTTTTTAAGAAGAGAAAGTTAAGGATAAGGAAATAAAACCCGGATCGATCAGTATAAAAATTTTCGCTTTACAAAACATTTATCTCTCGATCAGATCGAAATGATAACATGATTCCCTTGATTAAAAGAGGCATTCGAAAGGCTTCACGTAGATTTGCACGTATTTGGGAGAGGTCGAAGTAATCATGAAAATCCAGTAATCATTAATTTGGATAGAGGTACTAAAGATATTTCAAGCAGACCACTTGCAAAGGTAATCCTGGTTAAAAATGAATCACTTCACCTCTTCATAATCTACGTAGTCGCCACCTTTGATGCCGCCCTTTTCTTTTTTAGGAGCTGAGTCAACGTGAACGGATCCTTCAGGCCTGCGTTGCTGAAAGTTTTTATTTCGTTGCGAAGACGCACCGGCACGGAAGAAAATACCGCTCAGCTTTGACAGAACGTAAACAATAAGGGCAAGAATTATTAGTAATCTGATCATATCAATCCAACTGTAATGCAAAGGTATTGGTTTCAGACAACTTTTTAATTCCGGGAAGCGTCCGTTATCGGATAAGGATTGTTCTATTCCGCTCGAAGTCCGAACAAAAAATGGCGAATCTGAGGAAATCAGGAAATGGCACTAGCATTGTTAAAGCACTCTTTATAATTTGAGACTATGCTACGCAACTACTTCAAAACGGCATTTCGCAGCCTGATTAAACAAAAAGTTTATACTGCCATCAATGTTATCGGCCTCGCTGTGAGCATCACAGCCTGCTTACTCATTGTGCTTTATGTGAAGCACGAATTGTCGTACGACAAATTTTTTTCCAATGCAGACAGGGTTTATAAGGTGGCACTGGAAAGAAAGTATCCCAACCATAACACATTCTACTCTATCATCCCGCATTCTTACGCCAAAGCGATGCAACACGATTTTCCGGAAGTGGAAAAAACACTGCATCTCTTCGGGCCCAATCAAAATGTTGTTGTTACCTATAAAGTCAAAGAAGGGGAGGTCAAATTGTTTGAGGAAGATTACTTCTTGCAAGCGGATTCTTCCTTCTTCGATTTTTTTGATCTAGAATTAATTAAAGGAGATAAAAAAACAGCACTGCTCATGCCTGCTCAAGTAATTATTTCTGAGAGCACGGCGCAAAAATATTTTGGCAAAGATGACCCCATTGGAAAAGTATTGGGAGGCGACTTTGGAGACATGAAAGTGACAGCTGTTTTCAAAAACCTTCCCGACAATTCGCACCTGAAATTCGATTTCGTTGCATCCGTTGGGGGCGAACGATTTCAGCAGTTTATTAATCGTGAAAATTATACAGGCTTTGATTCACACACTTACATTAAACTAAAACCTGGCACAGACTATAAAGCTCTTGAAGCCAAGTTTCCTAAGATGGTGGATACCTATGCCGCAGCTCAAATAGAACGCAACCTTGGCAAATCATGGGAAGACTACAAAAAAGCCGGCAATGGTTACCGTTATTTTCTGCAACCGCTTCCGTCCATTCACCTCGATCCAACAAATATTGAATCTACGATCACACCCGGAGGAAACCTCAAATATGTTTATATCCTATCCTTTATTGCGCTGCTGATCCTGGTGATTGCATGCATCAATTTTATGAACCTGGCTACAGCACGCTCAGCAGAACGTGCGCGCGAAGTAGGAGTACGCAAAGTGATGGGGTCTTTTAAAGGTCAACTGGTTGCTCAGTTTTTAGTTGAAGCCATTCTGCTTTCGGTTGTCAGTACACTGATCGCTTTGACATTTGTGTTTTTGCTGCTCCCCTATTTCAATAACCTGGTGGAGAAGCAACTTCATTTTGTTTTCTCGATCGATGTAATTTTTGGGTTAATAGGGTTTGCGCTCCTGGTGGGAGTACTCGCGGGCTTATACCCTGCTTTCGCGCTGAGCAGTTTTAGCCCTGTGATTGTTATGAAGGGCAATTTTTCAGGAGGGACAAAAAACTCGTGGTTACGTAATGGTCTCGTGGTATTTCAATTTGTTATATCGATGGTTCTGATTGTGGGTACGATTGTGATTGGCCGTCAGATGAAATACATGCAAAACAAAGATCTCGGTTTTGATAAAGAACAAGTTTTGATGATCAAACGAGCATTTGCACTCGACAAAAAATCAGAAACGTTCATCGAGGAAATTAAGCGAATGAGTGAAGTGCAAGATGCTGCCTCCGCGGGCAGCATGTTGGGCAGTCGTAATGAATTTTTCGGTCAATTTTTTCAGACGGATGCATCGAGCGAAATTCTCACCGTGAAGTCAATGGTCAGCGATGATGAGTTCACCAATCTGATCGGCTTTCAGTTGAAGGAGGGAAAAACTTTTGCTAAAGAGACTAACGACTCATTGAATATTTTGCTCAATGAAACGGCCATTAAAACTATGGGATTGACTGACCCTGTTGGCAAGAAACTTTGGCAGGTGGACAATAACAACAACGGAAAGCAGGTTAATATTCAAGTTACCATCATTGGCGTAGTCAGGGATTTTCATTTTCAATCGCTGCGCGATGAAATCACACCCCTGGTTATTTTCAACTCAGAACAATTCGGTAGGCGGACTGCGGGTGCCTATGTGGCCGCTCGCATAAAAGCAGGCCAGTTTCAACAAGCGATTCCTAAAATTGAAAGTAAATGGAAGGAGTTTGTCCCGGATCAGCCATTCAAGTATCAATTCCTCGATGATAATTTGAATCGTGGTTATGCAGATGAGCAGCGTTCGGGTAAATTGTTTGCCATCTTTTCAGGCCTCGCAATTATTATTGCTTGCGTTGGTTTGTTTGGGCTGTCGGCATATACCGCGAGCTTGCGCACCAAAGAGATTGGCATACGCAAGGTGCTAGGTTCCTCGGTTAGTGAAGTTGTTGTTTTACTCTCAAAGGATTTCACGAAGTTGGTGGTGATCGCTTTTGCCATAGCTGTGCCACTTTCATGGTGGATGATGGATGGCTGGCTCAAGGGCTTTGCTTATCGGGTTAATGTCGATTTACTTTCTTTTGTAGTCGCTGGCTTGCTAGCGTTTGGTATTGCACTGATCACGGTAAGTTATCAATCGATCAAAGCAGCAATTGTAAATCCCTCAAGGTCGTTAAAGAGCGAATAATTTTTTAGATAATCATTCAGGAATTAGGGAATTCACAAACAGGAAAGTCGCCTGGCCGCTGTTTGCTATTGTAAAGAGTGGCCGGGCGACTGGACTGCTAATCACACTAACAAAAAAAACCGCCCGAATTTCTCGGGCGGTTTTTTTATCGAAACTAGAATTAAATTAGTTTGTTTTTGGAGGGGTTGTAGTCTGCGCAGTGGGCGTAACACCCAATTTTTTCAGTACAAGATCAGAGATGTTGAATTTGTCATCGCTGTACAAAAGAATATCACCACCGTTTGTTACTTGTGGACTGATGATAAAAGAGAAGCCATTTTCCTTAGCTACTTCTTCAATTGCTTTTCCGATTTTTTTGTAGATGGGATCCATCAGGTCAGCCTGCTTTTTCTGAAAAGATGACTGGGCATCTTGCTGAAACTTCTGCATGTTCTCTTGCAATGCAGCAAGCTCTCTTTCTTTGTCTGCCTTGATGGCATCAGGAGTAGTGGCCGGCATTCCTTGATATGCCTTCAACTTCGCTTGATAGTCATCGTATTTCGCTTTCATCTGGTTCTCTAGTTGAGCGCCATGTGTTTTTAATTCACTCTCAATTTTTTTGAATTCTGGCAACTGGCTCAAAATATAATCTGATTCAGCATAACCAATTTTTTGTGTGGTTTGCGCATTCGCTGTAAAAATCAATCCACAAAAAAGCGCGACTAACAGTGTTCTCATTTTAGTTTGGTTTATTATTTTACTTTATCGTTGGGATCTCCTAACCCCAGTTCTTCTAGTACAAAATCTGTATAATCATGTCGTGGGTCAGTGTAAATCATCACGAGCTCTGCCGACTTATCAAACACAATAGCCAATCGGTTTGCTTTTGACACTTTGCTCACCGCATCAAACACTTTATCCTGCAAAGGTTTAATCAATTCTTGTTTTTTCAAAAAAAAGAGACCACCAAATCCAAAGACCTTTTTTTGGTACTCTTTTAGCTCAGTTTCCTTCTTTTTGATCTCATCTTGTTTCTCCTGCCTCATCTCTTCGGTCAAGAGCACCTGTTCGGCCTGATACATAGCGTAAAGCGCAGTGACTTTTTGCTGCATCTCCTCTATTTCCTTTTGCCAGGCGGCAGAGTACTGCTCGATTTCATTCTGTGCTTTGGCATATTCAGGCATCTTACTCAAGATAAACTCT
>WNFL01084875.1_pt1 | contig 14917 bp, 11 predicted proteins | sample 5400361 | NCBI WGS metagenome assembly WNFL01 (sample SAMN13153351, study PRJNA577476) | soil metagenome | isolation source: 40 cm soil on Douglas fir-dominated hillslope | place: USA:California | collected 2013-09-17
GTCGACGGGCCAGCAGGTGATCCTCGGCCACCGGCGCCTGGCGATCATCGATCCCGAGGGCGCGTTCCAGCCGATGTGCGACGCGCGCTCCGGACTGGCGCTCACTTTCAACGGCGAGATCTACAACTTCCGCGAACTGCGCGCCGAGCTCGAAGGTCTGGGCTATCGCTTCGAGCGTGATTCGGATACCGAGGTGCTGCTGCGCGCCTACGAGCATTGGCGCGAGGGCGTGGTCGAGCGGCTGCGCGGCATGTTCGCCTTCGCCATCTGGGACGTCCTGAACCAGCGCCTCTTCCTCGCGAGGGATCGCTTCGGGGAAAAACCGCTCTTTCTCTACGAGGATGGCGACAATCTCTACTTCGCCTCCGAGATCAAGGCGCTGTTGCGCATCGGCCGCGTGAAGCGCGCGGTGAGCCTGCCCGCCGTGTGGGACTACCTCGCCTATCGCTACGTACCGGGGCCAGGGACGCTCTTCGAAGGCATTCGCAAGCTCGCGCCCGGGACGGCGGCGACGTGGCAACGCGGACGGATCGGCGAGCGGCGCTACTGGACCGCGCCCGACCGCCGCGCCTGGCAGGCGCCGTCGCCGCGCGGCGACACGGTCGAGCACTTCCTCGCGAGGCTCCAAATGGTGAGCGACGTGCCTTTCGGTGCGTTCCTGTCGGGCGGGCTGGACTCGTCGACGATCGTCGCGCTCATGACGCGACACAACAAGCGCGTGAAGACATTCTCGGTGGGATTCGGCGACGGCGCCTACAGCGAGCTCTCCTATGCCGGAGAAGTCGCGCGGCACCTCGGCACCGAGCACTGCGAGCTCGTCGTCTCCGAGCGCGACATGATCGAGCACCTGCCGAAGCTCGTGGCGTATCGCGACGCGCCGGTTTCGGAGCCTTCCGACATCCCGATCTACATGCTGGCGAAGGAAGCGTCGCGCACGGTGAAGATGGTGCTCACGGGCGAGGGCAGCGACGAGATCCTCGGCGGCTATCCGAAGCACGTGTTCGAGCGCTTCGCACAGGGCTACCAGCTGCTGCCCGGTTACGTGCGCCATCGCCTGATCGCGCCGGTTACCCATTCGCTGCCTTACGATTTCCGGCGCGCCAAGACCGCCATCGCGAACCTGAATCTCGAGGACTGGCGCGAACGCTATGTGCGCTGGTTCGGCGCGCTCAACCGCGCGGAGCGTAACGAGCTCTCAGTACTGCGCTTCGACGCGCACGTGGGGGAGGGGGCTCCCCCCTTCGACGCCGATCCCGCGTCCAGCACCCTTCGCCGAATCCTCTACTTCGACCAGACGAGCTGGCTTCCGGACAACCTGCTCGAGCGTGGCGACCGCATGACCATGGCCGCGTCGATCGAGTCGCGCGTGCCGTTCCTCGATCACGAGCTCGCGGATTTCGTGTCGTCGCTTCCCGACAGCTATCGCGTGAAGGGGTTTTCGACCAAGTGGATCCTGCGGCGCGCGGGACGCAGCCTCATTCCGGATGCGATCCTCGAGCGGCCCAAGGTCGGCTTCCGCGTGCCCGTGAACCAGTGGTTCCGCACGCGGATGCGCGACTATCTCTTGGAACATCTTGCGGGCCGCGAGTCAAAGACAAGGTCGTACTACGACCCCCAGGTCCTCGACCGCGTCGTGGCCGACCACCTCGACGGCCGCCAAAACCACGAGAAGCTCCTATGGGCATTGCTGAATCTCGAAATCTGGCATCGGCATTACGCCTGAACGAGAAGGTTCTCTGGCGCATCAACCGGCTGCGAACCATGACGCCGGCGGAAATACGCCATCGCATGGTGCAGGCCGCGCACATACGCGCCGAGCGCTGGGGCCTCGCGCCGTGCGTCGTTCCCGCGCCGGACCTCGCGCGCAGCGCGAATCCCTGGATCGACCGGGAGGCGCGCGTCGATCGCGAAGTGTATTGCGCCGCGGCCGAGCGCATCGTCGCGGGGCGCTTCGACGTTTTTGCGCTGGAGGATGTCGCCCTCGGCAACCCGCCGCGTTGGAATCGCGATCCGAAGACGGGCATCGAGGCGCCGCTCGCTTTCGGCAAGCAGCTCGATTACCGCGACGCGAAAATCGTCGGCGACATCAAGTACCTCTGGGAGCCCAATCGCCATCTGCATTTGGTGACGCTTGCCCAGGCCTATGCGCTCACCGGCAACGGGCGTTACGCGCGGACCCTGCGCCGGCACCTCGAAAGCTGGTTCGACGCGTGCCCGTTCCGCATGGGCGCCAACTGGTCGAGCGCGCTCGAGCCGGCGCTGCGCCTCGCGAACTGGGCGCTCGCCTGGCAGCTGGTCGGGGGCACGGCATCGACGCTCTTCCACGGCGTCGACGGCGAGCGCTTCCGCGCGCGCTGGCTCGAATCGGTGTTCCAGCACGCGGAGTTCGTGAGCGGCCATTTTTCGCGGCATTCGTCGGCCAACAATCATCTCATCGGGGAGGCCGCCGGCGTGTTCAGCGCGGGCATGGCCTGGCCGCACTGGGAGCGCTCGAAGCAATGGTGCGATGCCGCGCGCGCGATCCTCGAGCGCGAGGCGCTGATGCAGAACGCGCCCGACGGCGTGAATCGCGAGCAGGCTGTGTCCTACCAGCAGTTCCCCTTCGCCCTGCTGCTCCTGCCGCTCCTGGCGGCGCGCGCGAACGGCGAGGGATTCTCGAGCGCGTACGTGGGACGGCTCGAGCGCATGCTCGATTACCTCGCTTCGATCATCGACGCCGGCGGCAACGTGCCGATGATCGGCGATTCCGACGATGCCTTCGCCGCGCGCCTCGATCCGCGCGAGACGTTCTGCCGATACCGCTCGATGATCGTTACCGGCGCGGTGCTCTTCCGGCGCGGTGATTTCAAGGCGAAGGCGGGCGCCCTCGACGACAAGACCCGCTGGCTTCTCGGCGCTCATGCGGAAGAAGTCTTCGCGTGCGTGGCGAACGAGGCCGCGCGCCTTCCGGTGCGGCGCGAGTTCGCCGAGGGCGGCTACTACATCCTCGGCGATCGCTTCGAGACGCCGGCCGAGGTGCGGCTCATCGTCGATGCGGGCCCGCTCGGCTACCAGGCGATCGCCGCGCACGGCCACGCCGACGCGCTCGCGCTCACCCTGTCGATCGGCGGAAGCGAGTTCCTCGTCGATCCCGGCACGTTCGCGTACCACACCGAACCGCGATGGCGAAGCTATTTTCGCGGGACCGGTGCGCACAACACGGTGCGCATCGACGGCGAGGACCAGTCGGAGCCTGGCGGCCGGTTCATGTGGCTCCGGAAGGCGAATGCCGCATGCTCTGCGTGGCAGACCTCCGATGAGGCGGATCTGTTCGAAGGCTGGCACGATGGGTACCTGCGCCTCGACGATCCGGTGATGCACCGGCGCCGCATACACCTGCTCAAGATCGAACGGCGCATCGTCATCGAGGACACGCTGCAGATGATGGGGCGGCACGCGGTCGAGCTCTTCTTCCACTTCAGCGAGCGCTGCGAAGTCGAGGCCGCCGCCGCGGGATTCACCGTGCGCCACGGCGATCGCGCGATCGCGCTGCAATTGCCGCAGCTTTCCGGGGGCGGTTCCACGCTGCTTATCGGGAGCCTCGATCCGCCCGCGGGATGGATCTCGCGGCGCTTCGACGTGCGCGTGCCCGCGCCGACGATACGCTGGAGCGCCGAGCTCGCGGGCGATTGCGTGCTGCGCTCGGTGGCCGAGTACTGAACGGGGTTGCCCGGCCCGTGCCTCATGCCGCTCGCCTGTCGCCCTCGATTGTGATGATCGGCACCGCGCCCGGCGGCGTGGGGGGAATCTCCGCGGTGGTCAAGATCTACGCCGCCCATGGCCTCTTCCAGCGCTGGGACGCCGTCTACCTGCCGACGCACCGTAACGGCAGCACGACGCACAAGGCGGCGGTGGCCCTCGGCGCGTGGACCGACTTCATCGCGCGTCTCGCGCTCGGGCGCGTCGCGCTCCTGCACGTGCACCTTGCGTCCAACGCGAGCTTCTGGCGCAAGACGCTCTTCATCCTGCCGGCGCTCATGCTGCGGGTGGGCTACGTGCTTCACCTGCACGGCGGCGATTTCATCGGCTTCTATCGCAGGCGCTTTGGCCTTGCGCGCGGCTTCATTCGTTTCCTGCTTCGCCACGCCGAGCGGGTGATCGCGCTCTCGCCGGAGTGGCGCGAGGCGCTCGCCGAGCTCGAGCCCACGAGCCGCGTGGTCGTGATTCCCAATCCTGTCGAGGTGCCTGCGTGGCAGGCGGGTCTCGAAGCGCCGCCGCCTGTGGTGCTCTTCCTCGGCGAGCTGCGCGAACGAAAAGGCATCCATGACTTGGTCCGCGCCTGGCCCGCGGTTCTCGAGATAGCGCCCGGCGCGAGGCTCGTGCTTTGCGGTTCCGGTGACGGAGAGGAAGTCCTCGCGCTCGCGCGAAGCTTAGGCGTGGAAAGCTCGGTGCGCGTCCTCGGGTGGATCGAAGCGGAGGACAAGGAGGTGATGCTTCGCAAGGCGTGGGTCCTCGCGCTGCCGTCGCATGTCGAGGCGCTGCCCATGGCCGTGCTCGAGGGGCTCGCCGCAGGTGTCCCCGTGGTGGCCTCGCGCGTCGGCGGGATTCCGGCGGCGGTCGAGGACGGGCGCACGGGTCTCCTGGTCGCCCCGCGCGATGTGGCGGCGCTGTCGCGGGCGCTCGTCGCGCTGGTCGGCGATGCGGCGCTTCGCAAGGCGATGGGCCGGGCGGCGCGCGAGCGCGCGGCCGTCGACTTTTCCTCCGAGGTGATCGTCCCCCGGATCGAGGCGGTCTGGCGCGAAATCGCCCCGCAGCAGGAAACACGCACTCGCGCGCACCCGGCGTAGTCCGCCCGGACCATGCGAAGCCCAGCGCCGTGACCATGGCGGGTCAAGTCGAGACCCCATGCTGGCCGTTCCAGCCACGTGGAGGGGAATCGGCATGAAGATCAGCATCCTGGGCCTCGGCTACGTGGGTGCCGTGAGCGCCGGCTGCCTCGCAGCCGAGGGACACGAGGTTATCGGCGTCGATCCCCAGTCCGCCAAGGTCGACCTCATCAACGAGGGCCGCTCGCCGATCGTCGAGAAGGACCTCGGCGACATCATCGAGCAACAGGTGATCGAAGGGCGCCTGCGCGCCACCACCGACGTGCAGCAGGCCGTGCGACTGACCGATCTGTCGATCATCTGCGTCGGCACGCCCAGCCTCGGCAACGGCCACATCGACCTGCAGTACGTGCGCCGCGTCTGCCAGCAGATCGGCGAAGGCTTGCGCGAGCATCATGGCCACACGGTCGTCGTTCGCAGCACGCTATTGCCGGGGACGATGCGCCAGGTCGTGATTCCCACGCTGGAAGCCGCCTCGGGTCTCAAGGCGGGCCAGGACTTCGGCATCGCCGTCAATCCGGAATTCCTGCGCGAAGGCACGGCGGTGCACGACTACTACAATCCGCCCAAGACCGTCATCGGCGAGCTCGATGCGGCCAGCGGCCACGTGGTCGCCGTGCTCTACGGCCACCTGCCGGGCCCGGTGATCCGCACCGACTACGAGACCGCGGAGATGGTGAAGTACGCGGACAACGCATGGCACGCGCTGAAGGTGGGCTTCGCCAACGAGATCGGGAACATCTGCAAGGGCCTCGGGCTCGACAGCCACAAGCTCATGGAGATCTTCTGCCAGGACACCAAGCTCAACCTTTCGCCGTACTACCTGAAGCCCGGCTTCGCATTCGGCGGATCGTGCCTGCCGAAGGACCTGCGGGCGCTCACCTACAAGGCGAAGACGCTCGACGTCTCCGTGCCGATCCTCAATGCGATCCTGCCGAGCAACCAGGAGCAGATCGAGCGCGGCATCCGCTCGGTGATCGAGAAGGGCAACAGCAAGATCGGCATCCTCGGCTTCAGCTTCAAGGCCGGCACCGACGACATGCGCGAAAGCCCGATCGTGGAGCTCATCGAGCGCCTCATCGGCAAGGGGTACGACCTGCGCATCTACGACAGCAGCGTGCGCCTCGCCTCGATCCGCGGTGCGAACCGCGACTTCATCCTGAATCGCATCCCGCACATCTCGCGGTTGATGGTCGCGAGCATCGAGGAGGTGCTCGATCACGCCGGGACGATCGTGATCGGCAATGGATCCGAGGAATTCTGCGATGTGCCGCGATTGCTCGCACCGGGCCAATCGATCGTGGACCTGGTGCGCATTTCGGATGCGCGCAGCGTCGAGGGCGTGTACGACGGAATCTGCTGGTAAGGAGACGCGCCCGATGATTTCCAGGAAGCGGCGCGGCGGCGAGCGCGACCACGACCGCATTCTCAGCCACTACCTGGTCGAGCGCGAGCTCGCCGACCGCTTGCGCCAGGCGCAGGGGCCGGCCGAACGCCAGCGCATCGCATCGTCGATGTACGACGAGCTCTTCCGGCGCGTGCCGGACCACCCGCGGCTGATCGCCGACGAGGAGCGCGTAGCGCGGCGCGCGCGCGACCTCGGATGGAACCTCGCACAGCTTCGGCCGTATCTCTTCCCGGGATGCGTGTTCCTCGAGATTGGCGCCGGCGACTGCGCACTCGCGGTGCAGGTGGCGGCGGTGGCCCGCCGCGTCTACGCGGTGGACATCAGCGACCAGACCCAGGGCCGCGGGCTGCCCGCGAATTGCGAGCTGCTGATCTCGGACGGCCGCAAGATTGCGGTCCCCCCGGGGAGCGTCGATGTCGCGTTCAGCGACCAGCTCATGGAGCACCTGCATCCCGACGACGCGATGGAGCAGTTGCGCTCGATTCGCGCCGCGCTTCGACCCGGCGGCACGTACGTCTGCATCACGCCCAACCGCCTCTACGGGCCCACCGACATCTCCGCCTATTTCGACGAGGTAGCGCGCGGCTTTCACCTGCGCGAGTATTCCCTGCGCGAGATCCGCCATCTCTTCGCGAAGAGCGGCTTCGGCCGCATGGACGTGTATATCGGCGCGCGCGGCTGGTTCATGCGCTGCCGGCCGGAGCCGCTCGAAGCCGTGGAATCGGCGCTCGAGCGCTTGCCTTACCGCGTGCGCCGGCGTGTCGCGGGCACGAAGCCCATGCGGGCGCTCCTCGGCGTGCGCGTCGCCGCCACCCGCGCATGACGCGCCGCGTCCTCATCCTCGTCGAGAACCTTCCCAGCCCCTTCGACCGGCGCGTCTGGCAGGAAGCGACGGCGCTGCGCGACGCGGGCCACGACGTGACGATCATCTGCCCCACGGGGCCGGGCTGCGAGAAGCCCTACGAGGAGATCGGCGGCATTGCGATCCACCGCTACCGCCTCCCGCTCGAGGCGAGCGGTGCGAAGGGGTACGCCATCGAGTATTCGATAGCGCTTGCCAAGACCTTCGCGCTTTCCTGGCGTGTGCTCTTCACGCGCGGCTTCGACGTCGTGCACGCCTGCAATCCGCCCGATCTCTTTTTCCTCATCGGCGCTTTCTTCAAAGTCTTCGGCAAGCGCTTCGTCTTCGATCACCACGACATCAACCCCGAGCTTTACGAGGCCAAGTTCGGGCGCCGCGATTTCTTCTATCGATTGCTGCTCGCGCTCGAGCGCTGGACGTTTCGCGTCGCCGACGTCTCGATCGCGACCAACGAGTCGTACCGGCGCATCGCGATCGAGCGTGGCGGCATGGATCCGGACCGCGTGTACGTCGTGCGCAGCGGGCCGTGCCTCGAGCGCATGAAGATCCTGCCGCCCGACCCCCGGCTCAAGCGCGGGCGAAAACACCTGGTGGGCTACGTGGGCGTCATGGGCGCGCAGGAGGGCATCGACCTGTTGCTGCGCGCGGTGCATTCGATCGTCCACTGGCACAAGCGCTCCGACATCCACTTCGGCCTCGTGGGCGGGGGCACGTCGCTCGAAGACATGAAGCGCCTTTCGGCCGAGCTTGGCGTGGCCGACTACGTGACCTTCACCGGGCGGGTGCCGGATGCCGAGATGCTGGCGATGCTCAACACCGCGGAGGTCTGCGTGAACTCCGATGTCGCCAACGACATGAACGACAAGTCCACGATGAACAAGATCATGGAGTACATGGCGCTCGGCAAGCCCATCGTGCAGTTCGACCTCACCGAGGGCCGCTTCTCGGCCCAGCAGGCGTCGCTCTATGCGCGCCGCAACGATCCCGACGACCTCGCGATGAAGATCGTCGAGCTCATCGACGCGCCCGAACGGCGCGTGACCATGGGCGCCTTCGGCCGCCGGCGGGTCGAGAACGAGCTCGAGTGGCGCTACGAGGCGCCGAAGCTCCTCGCAGCCTACGAAGCCCTGCGGCGCCCACCAGCCTCGCTGCAATTGAAATCTCCCTGCAGATAGTCCATTTGGCGCAGCCTTGGCGCGAGCCGCCGGAGGCTTTGCGTTTCGGATCAATCCTGTAGTCCTTCTCCGACGCGGCTTGTCGTTGCTTTGCGACACCGCGCGTAGTCCTTTTCCGACAGAGTTGTGACTATAGTGACGCTCGCGTGGCGGCCAGCCGACAGAGATGCGGCACCGCGCAAACAGGGAGTGCAACATGCAGAGAAACGCCGGACGGGCGCCCGTCCTCGCGGCCGCGTCGTTCCTTATCGCCGCTGCGGTCCTGACCCTCGGCTCGACCGACGCGCAAGCGCTCGATTCCACCGGAACCCGGGCAGTACCCACCTACGAATCCGTCGGCCTCTACTGGTCCAGCCCGGGCGCCACGGCGGCCACGGGCTGCCAGGTCGTCTACCGGAACGCAGGCGCGGTGGAGTGGAAACAGGGTCTCGCCATGTGGTTCGACGCGCGCAACAACGAATGCCGCGGAAGCCTGGTATCCCTCAGCCCCGGCACGAGCTACGAAGTGCAGCTCAACCTGCCCGGGCAGGCGGCGGCGAAAGTCCTCACCTTCACGACGTGGGCCAATCAATTCCCGGTGGCGAGGACGGTCACGGTCGGTAGCGGCGCGGCCACGCTCAACATCACCGAGGGCGGGACCGCGAGCGGCTACGTGGTCTACCAGGGCGCTTCTGGCGCCGTCCTCGATGCGCTCAACGCCTCGACCTACAACGTCACCATCAACGCTTCGTACGTGATCCTTCGCGGGCTCACGCTCAAGGGCGCGATCCAGGATGCGATCCGCATCTCGCCCAACGTGAAGGACGTCGTCATCGAGGAGAACGACATCAGCGGCTGGGGCCGGACGCGCGACGGCACTTGGGGCGCCGACATGGACTCGGGCGTGCGCGCCGTGTGCCAGGCGGAGACGCTCGAGCGCGTCACGATCCAGCGCAACCGTATCCACGATCCGCGCTACAGCGCGAACAGCTGGTCCGACGGCCATCCCGCCGGACCGCAGGCGATCACCATCAGCTACTGCGGCGGCAACCATGTGATCCGCCACAACGACATCGACGGCGGATCCAAGCACTTCAACGACGCCATCGGGGGCGAGGACAACTTCACCACCACCGGCTTCCCGAATCGCGACAGCGACATCTACGGCAACGCGATCTCGAAGGCGTGGGACGACGGCATCGAGGCCGAGGGCGGCAACAACAACGTGCGCATCTGGGGCAACTACCTCGACAGGACCGCGACGGGCATCGCGACGACCGTCACCTCGATCGGGCCGGTGTACATCTTCCGCAACGTCTTCAACCGCAACCAGTTCTTCGAGAAGGTGGCGAGCGACGCCGACGAGCGCCAGCCGTTCTTCAAGTCCGGCTCCGATGCGAGCCTCGGCGACGGCCGGCGCTACCTGCTGCACAACACGATGCTGCAGGCGACGCAATCGGGCTCGACCTACCCCCTCGGCGGCGGCGCGGGCATGGGAGGCACGGGGAGCACGCAGCTCGTCAACAACACCGTGTCGATGAACAACATCTACCACCTGTGGAAGCCGAACTCGGCGATTTACCAGGCCGGGTCGGGCAACACGTTCCAGAACGACATGTTCAACGGCACTTATGGCGCGACGGTCGTGAGCGGCATCAACGCGACGCCGACGTACGCCACGGGTAACGGTTGGCAAAGCGAGGCGGGCGGGCAATACGCGCTCGCCGCGGGCACGCCAGGCTACGACCAGGGCGCGCGCATCGCGAACTTCAACGATGCGTTCCTCGGCGCGGCCCCGGACGTGGGTGCGGTCGAAGCGGGCGCGCCGGCGATGAAGTTCGGCGTGGCCGCGGGCGATGCCTCGACGGGCACGCCGCCGCCGCCGCCACCGCCCACACCCCCGCCGCCCACTTCGCAGCCGGTCTCGGCCACGATGGATTCGTCCTCCTACGTCGTGAAGGTCGGCCAGGGCGTGACCTTCACCGCGGCCATCTTCGGCAATGCGGGGTCGGCGACGGGGACGGTAGCGTTCAAGGATGGCGCGAACGTGATCAGCGGATGCGCCTCCGTAGCCGTGTCGAGCGGCAGGGCGCTTTGCACGACGAGCGCCCTCGCGATCGGAAGCCACTCGATCACGGGCCTCTATTCGGGTGACGCCACCTACGTTGCGGGCGTCGCGGGTCCGATCACCGTGACGGTGCAGCGCGGCATCGGCCACAAGGGGCCGTAATCTTTTCCTACAAAGGAACCGGGAGCCCTCTCCAGTAGTCCGTTAGTTACGTGCCTCCCGCGACGAATGGGGCGTTGAGGACGACTGGTGGCTTCGATCTACACGGACGGAACATACCTCCGGAATAATCCCTCGTGGCACGAGGACGATTCGGGATGGAAGGCAGGACACATCGCCCGGCTCCTGGCGCGAAACGGCATCGAGCCGGCGAGCGTCTGCGAAGTGGGCTGTGGCGCCGGCGAGATCCTGAGGTCGCTCGCGGCTCGCCTTCCGGCCGCACGCCTCGTCGGCTACGACATTTCTCCGGCGGCCTACGAGATCTGCAGCCGCAAGGCGACGGCGAACGTCTCCTACAAGCTCGGCGACGCCCTCGAGGATTCCATCGAGTTCGACGTGGTGATGGCGATCGACGTCTTCGAGCATGTCGAGGACTACTTCGGGTTCCTCCGCCGCCTGCGGATCCGGGGGCGCCACAAGGTCTTTCACATCCCGCTCGAGCTCTCGGTGCAGAACGTGCTGCGCGCAAAGCCGCTCATCGATGCGCGGCGCTCGGTCGGGCACCTGCACCATTTCTCGCGCGAGACCGCGCTCGCGGCGCTCGAGGACACGGGCTACGAGGTCCTCGACCATTTCTACACCTCGGGGCGCACAGACCTTGGCGGCCTCGGCTGGAAATCCGCGCTGCTCAAGTGGCCGCGGCGCGCCGTCTACCGCGTGAGCCCCGAGGCGGCGGTGCGCGTGCTCGGCGGCTATTCGCTGATGGTGCTGGCACGCTAGGGCGCAACCGATGAACGAGACCAGCGGCGCGAGCGTCCTCATCGTCGACGACGATGTCGGCTCCCTCATGGGCATACGCGATCTGCTGCGAGCGATGGGGGCGCGCCTCGTGACCGCGGGCTCGGGGGAGGAGGCGCTGCGCAAGGTGCAGGAAGACGACTTCGCGGCGATCCTGCTCGACGTGCACATGCCCGGCATCGACGGCTTCACCACCGCGAAGCTCATTCGCGAGCGCAAGCGCACGCGCTATACGCCGATCATCTTCCTCACGGCCGCCACGCCCGAGGACGTCGTCACCATGTTTCGCGGCTACCAGGCGGGCGCCGTCGACTATATCGTCAAGCCCGTGATCCCCGAGGTCCTGCGCTCGAAGCTCGCGGTGTTCATCGGCTTGCACGACATGAATCGCATCCTCAACGCGGAGCTTGCCGAACGAACCCTCACCGAGCAGCGCCTGCGCTCGTCGGAGGAGAACCTGCGCGCGCTCGCCGCGCACCTGCAATCGGTACGCGAGGAAGAGCGCACGCACATCGCGCGCGACATCCACGACGAGCTCGGGCAGGCGCTGACCGGGCTCAAGCTCGACCTCAACGGGCTGGTGAAGAATCTCGAGAACGAGGACCCGGAGATGATCGTGGAGCGTGGGCGCACTCTGTCGGTCGCGATCGACCGGATCATCCAGAACGTGCGCCGCATCGCCTCGGGATTGCGGCCCGAGGTGCTCGACGAGATCGGGCTCGCCGCGGCGATCGAATGGCAAGCGCGCGAGTTCCAGCGGCGCACCGGAATTCGCTGCCACGTCTCGATCGTCGACGGTTTCTCCGATCCCGACAACGAGCGCTCGACAGCGGTCTTTCGCATCTTCCAGGAACTGCTTACCAACGTCGCCCGTCACGCGAACGCGACTCGCGTGAACGTTTCCCTTTCGGACATCCCGCAGCTCTCCCTCGTCATCGACGACAACGGCCGCGGCATCCGCGAGGAGGAGTTCCAGAGCTCGCGCTCGCTCGGCTTTCTCGGGATGCGCGAGCGGGTGCAGCCTTTCGGCGGCTCGATCGAAGTGAAGGGCCATGAGGGCAAGGGGACCAAGGTCTCGGTCGCGATTCCGCTCTCGGTCCACCAACCGGTATTCAACGCATGAGCCACGCTACCTCCTCCGCTTCGCACGGGCCGCGCGAATCCGAACGCGCGCGTCCCGTGAGAGTGCTGATCGCCGACGACCATCCGGTCGTGCGGCAAGGCCTCAAGATGATGCTTTCTTCGGATCCCGAAGTCGTCGTGGTCGGAGAGGCCAAGGACGGCGACGAGGCCTTCGACATGGTGCATTCGCTCGAATGGGATGTCGCCGTGCTCGACTACTCGATGCCCGGACGCGGCGGTGTCGATCTCCTCGCCGCGGTGAAGCACGACTATCCAGACCGGCCGGTGTTGATCCTCAGCATCTATCCCGAGGATCCGCACGGCATGCGCGCGCTCAAGGCGGGCGCGGCGGGGTACATCTCGAAGGAGAGCGCCGCGGAGGAGCTCACCGCCGCGGTGAAGAAAGTCGTGAACGGCGGGCGCTATGTCAGCGCGTCGCTCGCCGAAAAGCTCGCGGCGCGCCTCACGCCGGACCAGGATCGCCCGCCGCACGAGCGCCTTTCGGATCGCGAGTACCGCGTCATGTGGCTGCTCGCCTCGGGACGCAGCCTCCAGCAGATCGCCGAGGAGATGCACCTGAGCCCGAGCACGGTCAGCACCTACCGCGGGCGCATCCTCAAGAAGCTGGGGCTTTCGAGCAACGTCGAGCTGGTGCACTACGCGATGAAGCATCGCCTCATCGAGTAGTGTTTCGCGGCGCTAGACCTCTTCCGATGGAGCCCTGAGCAGCTGCGAAAGGCGCTCGGAGGCCTGCGCGAAGAAGCCGGCCATGCGTTGCACGTACGGCGCGTCCTGCGTCGATGCGCTCATCACCGCACGCGACAGACTGACGGCGAGAGAGCCGACATCGTCCGCGTCACGGATACGGCCGGGACGGCAATCGAGCGGCAGGCGCGCCAATTCCTGCGGCGTCCACGTCGAGATGAAATAGAGCGTGAGCTCGATGACGTCATGCTCCGTCGCTGCTTCGCTGATCGTCAGATCCCATACCGATCGTTGCAGCGCGGCGGGGGTTACGGGTGCCTGGTCTTCATGATTCACTTGTGATCATTCCGGTGAGCGTGCGCCTCGCCGGTCTTTCTCTTGTTTGAGTCTGCCCAGAGTCTGCGCGGAGCGAGGTAGGAAATCTGTAGGACATTGCCTACGTTCCCTCTTAAAATGCGCGTTTCGCGCCTCCAGGGGCGTGCACCCTCATCCGGAGCGATCAATGTTGATTGGCGTACCCAGGGAGATCAAGGACCAGGAGCACCGCGTGGGGCTCACGCCCGCGAGCGTGCGCGAGATCGTCATGCGCGGCCACAAGGTGATCGTGCAGGCGGGAGCGGGCGCCGGTATCGGCGCCGACGATGCCGAAATGATCGTCAAGGTGAAGGAGCCGCAAGCCGAGGAGCGCAAGCGCCTGCGGCGCGGCCAGGTGCTCTTCACCTACCTGCATCTCGCGCCCGATCCCGAGCAGACGCGCGACCTCGTGGCGAGCGGCGCGGTGTGCATCGCGTATGAAACGATCACCGACGCGGCGGGCGGTCTGCCTCTGCTCGCGCCGATGTCCGAGGTGGCCGGGCGGATGGCGGTGCAGGCCGGCGCCCATTGCCTGGAGAAGGCGCAGGGCGGCATGGGAATTCTCCTCGGCGGAGTGGCGGGCGTGCCGCCGGCGAAGGTGGTAGTGCTGGGCGCCGGCGTCGTGGGATCGAATGCGACGCAGATCGCGGTCGGCAGCGGCGCGCATGTGGTGGTCATCGACCGAAGCATGGACAAGCTCCGGCGCATCGACGAGCGCTTCGGCGCGCGCGCGGTGACGGTGTACTCCAACCAGGACAACGTCGAGCACCACGTGCTTTCGGCCGACCTCGTGATCGGCGCGGTGCTCATCGCCGGCGCCGCGGCGCCGAAGCTCGTGACGCGCGAGATGGTCGCGCGCATGAAGCCCGGCGCGGTCCTCGTCGACGTCGCGATCGACCAGGGCGGCTGCTTCGAGACTTCGCGCCCGACGACGCACACGAACCCGACCTACCTTGTCGATCGCGTCGTCCATTACTGCGTGGCGAACATGCCCGGGGGCGTGCCGCGAACTTCGACCTACGCGTTGAACAACGCGACGCTTACCTACGTGCTCGCGCTCGCCGATCTCGGCTACCGCGATGCGATGAAGCGCGATCCGCACTTGGCCGCGGGACTCAACGTCCACGCGGGGAAGGTTACGAATCGGCAGGTGGCCGAAGCGCTGGGCTACTCGTTCGAGGACACGGCGCGCGCGCTTGGCTGACAGGAACGTTGGTGGGCGATTCTGGGATCGAACCAGTGGCCCCTCCCGTGTGAGGGGCGAAAACGGCACTTTTCCCGTTCGCCACCATTCGCCAGTATTCGACCGCTACAGAGGGAGAACCGCGAGTTGATGCGCCTCGGGTCGCTTGCGTTCGCCCGCGCACAACTCCATACTTACTCCGTACCAATCAAAGTACGGAGTTTTCATGGATCACCCTG
>WNFL01419136.1_pt1 | contig 14917 bp, 13 predicted proteins | sample 5400361 | NCBI WGS metagenome assembly WNFL01 (sample SAMN13153351, study PRJNA577476) | soil metagenome | isolation source: 40 cm soil on Douglas fir-dominated hillslope | place: USA:California | collected 2013-09-17
ACATCTGCACCTTCTCGATCCTGCCCGAGTCCCTGGACGCGCTGGCGGCGGCAATCTTCGGGCGTGCGGGCCGCGACGCTGTATTCCCCGGCCGCTTGCCGGTCGGGCTGGCGGCGGCATGAGTCCCGATCTGGACGGCCCCGTCGTCCTCGTCGACGTCAGCGTCGCCGGATCCGATGCCGACGGCCCCATGTCGATCCGCATCGAGGACGGCCGGATCGCCTCGGTCGAAGCCGTCGGGCCGGACCCGGCGACCGACCCACGAGGCCGGCGGTTCGACGGCTCCGGGCTCTCCGCCTCGCCCGGCTTCATCGACCTCCAGATCAACGGCGCGGCGGGCCGCGACCTGACGACCGAGCCCGAGGCCGTGTGGGACGTCGGCGCGGCGCTCCCGCGGTACGGCGTCACCGCGTTCCTGCCGACGCTCGTCAGCGCGGCTCCGGCGGTCATCGACCGGGCCCGGGCGGCGTTCCTCGCCGGCCCGCCGGCCGGCTATCGCGGCGCGATCCCGCTCGGCTGGCACGTCGAAGGGCCGTTCCTCTCGCCGAAGCGGGCCGGCGCCCACGACCTTGCGTCGCTGCGCCCGCCGGACGTCGCGGCGGTCGCGGGCTGGACGCCGGCGACGGGCGTCCGGCTCGTGACCCTGGCGCCGGAGCTGCCCGGCGCCCTCGACGTCGTCCGGGTCCTCGTCGATCAGGGCGTCGTCGTCGCGGCCGGGCACAGCGCCGCGACCGATGCCGAGGCGCGGGCCGGGTTCGACGCCGGGATCCGGTTCGTCACCCACCTCTTCAACGCGATGGGCCCGCTCGACCACCGCGAGCCCGGGTTGGCCGGCGCGGCGCTCGCCGATCCGCGCGTCACGATCGGCCTGATCCCGGATGGGCTCCACGTCCATCCGACGCTGGTCGCGATCGTGCGGCAGGCCGTCGGCCCGGACCGGCTCGCGATCGTCACGGACGCGATCGCCGCGCTCGGCATGGAGCCCGGCGACCATCACCTCGCCGGCCGCGCGGTCCGGGTCCACGGCGGCTCCGCCCGCCTCGAGGACGGGACGCTCGCCGGCAGCGTGATCAGCCTCGACGACGCCGTCCGGAACCTGGCGACCTTCTGCGGGATCGCCGTGCCCGAGGCTCTCGCGGCGGTCACCACGGTGCCCGCTCGACTGCTCGGGCTCGACCGCGAGCGCGGCGTCCTCCGGCCGGGGGCCGTGGCGGATATCACGCTGCTGACGCAGGACGGCCGCGCGGCCCTGACCATCGCGGCGGGACGGATCGTCCATGACGCGACGGAGGCGATCCGATGGGCCTGAGGGACGAGATCCTCGAGCAGCCCGCCGCGGCCCGTCGCCAGCTCGCGTCGTCGACCCCGGCGATCGAGGCGCTCGCCGCGCGTGTCCGGGCCGAACCGATCGACTCCGTGGTCATCGCCGCGCGCGGCACGTCCGACCACGCGGCGATCTACGGCCAGTACCTGCTCGGCGCGGTCAACCGCCTGCCGGTCGCCCTCGCGGCGCCCTCGATCCTGTCGTTGTACGGCGTCGAGCCGCGCTTCGGGAGGGCGCTCGTCATCGGCATCAGCCAGTCGGGCAGCTCGCCCGATGTCGTCGGGATCGTCGCGGCCGGTCGTCGGCAGGGGGTGCCGACGCTCGCGATCACGAACGATCCCTCGAGCGCGCTCGCCGAAGCAGCCGAATACGTCGTCGATCTTGCAGCCGGCCCGGAGCGGGCGATTGCCGCGACGAAGACCTACACGACGTCCTTGCTGGCCCTGGCCCGGCTCTCGATCGCGCTGGCGGATCCGGCGGACGCTGCCAGGACCGAGGCTTCCGAGGCGGCCCTCGCGCTCGTACCCGACGCGATCGAGGCCGCCGTCGGCGTCGAGGCCGAGGTGGCCGCCATCGCCGGCCAGATGGCCGCCGTCGACCGGCTCGTCGTGCTCGGCCGGGGGTACGAGTACGCGACGGCGCGAGAGTGGGCGCTGAAGCTCAAGGAGCTCGCCCAGGTCTTCGCCGATCCCTACTCGGCGGCGGACTTCCTGCACGGCCCGATCGCCCTGGTCCAGGGGGGCGTGCCGGTCCTCGCGATCGTGCCGGACGGCCCGACGGCGGCCGGGATGACCGACCTCCTGGCGCGGCTCGGCGAGCTCGATGCGGATTCCGTCGTGCTGTCCGACTCGGCCCCGCTCCGGGCGCTCGGCCGCCGGTCGATCGCGCTGCCCGCGGGACTGCCGGAATGGCTCCGGCCGATCGTCTCGATCGTGCCGGCCCAGCTCTTCGCTTACCACCTCACGCTCGCCCGTGGCCTCGATCCCGAGGCGCCGCGTCACCTCCGGAAGGTCACCCGGACGACCTGAGAATCGCGGCCTCGTTCGCCGCGAGGTGCAGCCCCGTGGGTCCGAGAGACGCTGAGCCGGCCGTCGCGTAGGCGATCTCCCAGGCGCTCGAAGTCGGCCAGCCGTCGAGCGGGACAGCCGCCGCCGGGCCCCCGATGTTGATCGCGACGATCGCGGCCTGGGCGTCGATCTCGCGCGCGTACACGAGCACCTGCGACGTTCGCGCGATCCAGCGGAATGCGCCGACCTGGAGCGCCGGGAGCGTCTTCCGCACGGCCAGCAGTCGCCGATACGCGGCCAGCACCGAGTCGGGATCGGCGGACTCCACGGCCACGTTCCGGGTCTGGGCATCCGGGGCGAGGCGGAGCCATGGCCGCCCGGTGGTGAACCCGGCGTTCGGGCCGGGCCGCCACGGCATCGGGGTCCGGCACTGGTCGCGGTTCCACCAGACCGGCAGGGGCCAGTAGCGACGCGCCGGCGGGTCGACGATCTCGCCACGCGGGATTTTCACGTTCCCCAGCCCGATCTCCTCGCCGTAGTAGAGGAACGGGGTGCCTCGGAGGGTGAGCAGCAGCACGGCGGCCGCCTTCGCGATCGCGTCTCGCTCGGGCGCCGGCGCACCCCGGCTCAGCCGCGACGCCGCCCGCGGCTGGTCGTGGTTCGAGAGGACAAGCGCCGGCCAGCGATCCGGTCCGAAGGCGGCCTCGATCCGATCGATCTGCGTCGCGATCCGATCGGCCTTCCAGGGTTGCTGGAGGAGGTCGAAGTCGAAGATCAGGTGGCGCGCTCCGGAGTAGGTCGCGGCGACCTCGATCCGGTCGTCGAAGAGCTCGCCGACCGTCATCCGACCCGCGACCGCGTCAACGATCGAGCGCAGCTCGGCGAGGAAACCACCGAGCTCCGGCTGGTCGCGATCGTTGACGTGAGCCTGACGCGCCCACGCCCGCAGTCCACCGAGCGAGAGCGGCGGCCGGTGGCCCGGGTTGGACGGCAGGTCGGGATGCTTGAAGAACGTGTTGAAGACATCCAGCCGGAACCCATCGACGCCCCGCGCGAGCCAGCCCCGGACGATGTCGAGCTGGGCGGCGCGGACGGCTGGGTTCCGGAAGTTCACGTCGGGCTGCTCGGCCAGGAACGTGTGGAAGTAGAACTGGCCGCGCCGCGGCTCCCACGTCCAGCCCGGACCACCGAAGTACGACAGCCAGTTGTTCGGTGGCAGTGGCCTGCCGCGACGCCAGCCCGACGGGTCGCGCCAGAGATACCAGTCGGCATGGGCCGCCGTCCGGCTCATCCGGGAATCCTCGAATGCGCGGTGCCGATCGCTCGTGTGATTCAGGACGAGGTCGAGAAGGACCTTCAGGCCGCGCCGGTGGGCGTCGGCGACCAACCCGTCGAAGTCCGCGAGGGTCCCGAAGAGCGGATCGACCGCAGCATGGTCGGCGACGTCGTAGCCGAGGTCGAGCCCGGGCGACGGGTAGATCGGCGAGAGCCAGATCGCGTCGACGCCGAGCGTTTCGATGTGGTCGAGATGGGCGACGATCCCGGGCAGGTCGCCGACGCCGTCAGCGTTGCTGTCGGCGAAGCTCCGGGGGTAGATCTGGTAGACGACCCCGCGCTGCCACCAGTCGTCGAGCGGCGTCTCAGAGCCCGCTGTAGGCGTGCAGGCCGTTGAACCAGAGCGAGCCGGAGTAGGTCACGAGGACCATCCCGAAGCCGACGACGAGGAGCAGCGCGGCCGGCCGCCCGGCCCAGGCCCGCTGGTTGCGGGCGTGGAGGTAGATCGCATAGACGAGCCACGTGACCAGCGCCGCGGTCTCCTTGGGATCCCAGCCCCAGTAGCGGGACCAGGCGATCGAGGCCCACCACGAGCCGAGGATGATCATCGTCGCGAAGATCGGGAAGCCGATGATCACGGCCCGGTACGCGACCTGGTCGAGGACCCGGTGCGACGGCAGCCACGCGAACCGATCGGCCTTGCCCTGGATGAGGTAGCCGACGCCGGCCGCGAACGACGTCGCGAAGATCCCGTAGGACAGCATCGCCATCCCGACGTGGATCGTGAGCAGCGGCGCGTTCTGGAGCGCGGGCACGAGCGGCTTGATCTCGGCCGGCAGGGACGACGCGTAGAGGACGAGACCGAGCGAGACGGCGACCGGGATGAAGGCGATCGACCGGATCGGGTAGCGCCGCGACAGGACGAGGTATGTCGCGAGGATCGAGGTCCCGAACGCAACGGAGAACTCGAAGAGGTTGCCCCATGGCCCGCGGCCGACGATCACCGCGCGGACGATCATCGAGGCTGCGAGGAGCCCGAACGCGGCGATCGTCAGCCAGCGCGCGGAGGTCGACAGCGGGCTCGGCGCGGCGTAGTCGGCCGGGTCGCCGCCGAGTGCGGCGGTTCGGGCCTCGACGAAGGAGCCGGTCGCGACGCCCGCCCAGGCGGGTTGCGCCGGCGCGAGGATCGAGCCGAATGCGCGGCGGCCGTTCGCCAGCAGCACGGCGTGGCCGACGTTCGCGGCGAAGGCGATCGCGAGCACGATCGTGCCGGTGGCGAAGAGGGCCTGGGTCAGGGTCTCCATCGGATCAGGCCGCCGCGGCGCCCCCGGGTGGCGGGCCCACGGGCTGGAGGCCGACCGCGCGTGGCTCGATCTTCAGGACGAGGCCGCACTGGCCGCAGGTGTCGACGTACGCCGGCCGGCCGACGCCGCACTTCGGGCAGCGAACGGCCGCTTCGCGACCGCAGGTGGGGCAGGTCGTGGAGCCGTTCGGGAGGATGAGCTGGTCGAAGACGCAGTACGGCTCGCCGGCGGGATAGACCGGCACGCCCGCGACGAGCTGGGCCGGCCGGGCCTGCGGCTCGATATACGGGATCCGCGACCGCGGCGCGCGGACCACGTAGATGAACCAGCCGAGGAAGAGGAGGGTCACGATCGGCCCGACCACGCCGATCAGGAGCAGGACCGGCAGCATCCCGATGAGGCCGCCCCAGTCGGGGCTGAGGATCGGGGTGATGAGATTGAGCAGGCCGGTGACAAGCTGGCCGATGGCGTCGCCCACGGCGTGATCCTAGCAGCGGCCGCGCGGGACCCGTGGCGCGCGCCCGTGGCCGAGCGGCGTCCCGAGGCGCGAGCCGGATCGCATCCGCTCGATGAGCCACGCCGTACCGACGGCTCGGGCGCCGACCCGCCGCGCCTCGGCGCCCACTTCGCGGTCGTCGCTGACGACCAGGATCGCGTCGATGCCGATCGGGCCGAGCTCGAGCGCGGCCGTCCGGACCCGCTCGGCGATCGCGTGGTCGGCCGAGCGATGGCGGCTGTAGGCAACATCGAGGCCCGGGCTCACGTGGCCGGTCACGCCGCCGGAGGGGAAGCCGTCGAGGATGAGCTCGAGCTTCGCGCCGGCCGGGATCGCCGCACGGAGCTGGGCCACGAACACCGGCGTCGGCATCGCGGCGCCGGCGGTCCCGCGAGCGAGGGCGTACTGGACGTTCCGGCCGTCGACGAGGATCCGTCGGATGTCCGGCCCGGGGCCGGGATCCCGCAGCGCGCGCTCGGGCAGGGGAGCGGGACGTGCGGGGTCGCTCCCGGGACGTGCGGACGCGGCCTGGCGCGAGCCGATCGAGCGTCGGCGCGCGGGCGCCAGGGTGGCTCCCTAGCTCCAGCGCGGGAGCGGGCGGCGGCCGGGAAGCTCGATGCAGGTGTCGAGTCGGGGCATCGTCGGGATGCTAGCGCTGCGGCTACGATCGAGGGGCATGTCGCACCTCCTTCTGCTTGTCGACCTCGACGGGGTCGTCTACCGCGGCGCGGTGCCCGTCCCGGGCGTTGCGGCGGTCCTTGCCGCGCGCGTCGCCGCCGGCGATGACGTGGTCTACGTGACGAACAACTCGATGCACTACCGGGCCGATTACGTGACCCGCCTGACCGAGCTCGGGGCGCCGGTTTCCGCAGACCGGATCGTCAGCGCGCCGCGGGCGACCGCGACATACCTGCGCGAGCACGAGCCGACCATCCAGCGGGTCCTGACCGTGGGCGCGTCGGGGCTCGATCGGGAGCTGCGCGATGTCGGGCTCGATGTCGTCACGGCCGCCCATGCCGCGGAGCGGATGGCCCACGAGGGCATCGACGGGGTCGCGGCCGCGGGCAATCCGGACGCCGTCGTCGCGGGCGTCGACCCGCAGCTCACCTATCTCCGGATCGCAGCGGCCGCGGATTGCGTTCGGGCCGGCGCCCGCTTCTTCGCCACGAACCGCGACCCGGTCTATCCGACGGAGCACTGGCTCCGGCCCGGCGCCGGAAGCGTCATCGCCGCGATCGAGGTCGCGAGCGGCACGACCGCGCTCGTCATCGGCAAGCCGCAGCCGCTGCTGATGGAGCAGGCGGCCCACGCCGTCAATCGCGCGCCGACGGACGCGATCGTGATCGGCGACGGGATCGACACGGACCTCGCGGCGGGGCGCGCGGTCGGCGCGCGGGGGATCCTCATGCTCACCGGCGTCACGAGCCGGACGACGGCGGATGCCCTGCCCGAAGCCCTTCGCCCGATGGCGATCGCCGCCGACGCGGCCGAGCTGGCCCGCGTCCTCGAGGGCCTGACCTAGCCCCTGACCTAGCCCGAGGCGGGCGACTCGCTCGGGCGACCGGCATCTGCCAGCTCCTCGGCGGATGGGGCGGCCATCGACGCCCGCGCCGCCTGGATCGCGCCCTCGCTGGTCCGCTCGACGAGGCGGCCAAGGGATGCGGCCACGGGCGTCGCCCCGACCTCGTCGAGGAAGTCGGCCGCCCGCGTCGCCCAGCCGAGCGTCTCGGGGTCATCCGCCCCGAGGCACGACACGGCGGACATCGTCACGAGCGCCTCGTCGTACGGCAGGCCGAGCTCGCGCAACGCCGCGAGGGACTGCCGGAAGCCGGTGTGCGCCGCAGCCGCGTCGCCCTCGAGCGCGGCGATGCCGGCGCGGACGCCGTTCTGGCCGGCTTCGGTCGCCCGGCCGCGGGTGCCGAGCTCGCCCAGGCGGTCGAGCGCCGAGCGCGCGAGCGCAACGTCGCCTGCCAGGACCGCCAGCCAGCCCATGATCGGCAGCACGTAGGGGGCATTCAAACGGCTCTGGTCCGCGACGAGGGCGTAGGCGTCGTGGGCGGCTTGCCAGTTGCCCTCGCCGATGGCGAGGCCGGCTCGGATCTCGGACGCGCCAACGTCCACATCGGTGTCCTCGAGGCCCTCGGTCGGGCGCTCCATCTCGGCGATATCGGCCTCGGTCAGCTGGCCGCGGAGGGCGTGGTACGCCGCGCGAGTCAGGACCAGGGCGCGCCGGCTCGCGGCGTCGACGTCGAGGGTGATCGCGTTGTCCAGCTCCTCGATGGCCCAGTCCCACTCGCCGGTCCGGCGACAGTCTTCGGCGACGTTGCCGATCAGGACGACCTCGGTCGCCCGCTCACCGAGGCGCCGGGCAAGGATCAGGCCGTCCCGTTCGAGCGCGACGGCGGCCCGCGCGTCGTCGAGTGGATCGTCCGGAGCTCGACGTCGGCCAGGCCGAAGTTCTGGGCGATGATCCGGGCGCCTTCGAGGACCGCGCGCGCCTCCCAGAGCCGGCCGATGTAGAAGTAGCAGATGCCCTTCGCGGTGAGGGCCTCGGCAACCTGCTTCGAGAGGCCGAGGCGTTCGCCGACGACGAGCACGCGCTCGGCCGCGTCGAGGGCGAGGTCGTACTGCCCGAGGCCGACGGCAACCCGGGCGAGTGCCTGGGTCAGGTCGATGATCGCCGGGTTCTCCGGCCCGAGATCGGCGTACTCGGCGAGCGCCGCCTGGGCTTCCTCGAGGGCCGTCTCGCGCAGGCGGGCGGACCGCAGGACGAAGACGCGGACAGCCGCCGCGCCGGCCATCCCGGCGCGATCGCCGAGGGCCGCCCGGATCGCGACGGCCCGATCCGCGATCGGGAGGCCAAGCTCGCCCCGGGCCGCCGTGCCCGCGGCCATCGCCGCCCGTTCGAGGAGCGTCGCCCGCTCGGCGTCGTCGGCCGCGACCTCGACGGCCTGCTCGAGGAAGGTCACCGACTGGATCGGCGCGCCGAGGGCGAGCGCCCGATCCGCCGCCGCTCGAAGCGAGATTCGAGCCTGGCTCGCGAGGGCGTCCGCCTCGGGACCCGCCGGGCTGGCCTTGTAGGCCGCGAGGTAGTGGGCCGCGAGGGCGCCGGCCAGCTCCTCGTCGCCGATCGACTCGAAGAAGCGAGCCGCCGAGAGGTGCCGGGTCCGGCGGTCCTTCATCGCGAGGGTCGAGTACCCGACCTCCCGGATGAGCGCCTGGACGAACGCGTACTGGCCGCGTTCGGGAGAGCGCGGATCGACCTCCTCGTGCAGGAGGTCGGAGCGGACGAGGACGCGCAGGCGGGCCTCGAGCTCGGCCGCCGGCAGGCCCGAGACCGCCGCGAGTCCACTCTTCGTGAAGCTCTGGCCGAGGACGGCGGCGTCCTGGATGAGCCCCCGCTCGGCGGGATCGAGACCGTCGAGCCGGGCCGCGATTAGGGCGTGAAGCGTGTCCGGGACCGCGAGCTCGCCGAGCTCGCCGGCCGGCTCGAACCGATGGCCCTCGATCTCCCGAAGTCGGCCCTCGACGGCGAGCATCCGGATCGTTTCGACCGCGTACAGCGGGATGCCCTCGGCCCGGGCGACGATCGACCGAGCCGCCGGCTCGGGCAGGTGGTCGACGAACCCGCTGAGGAGCTCGCGCATCGCCGGCCCGTCGAGCGGCGCGAGGTCGAGGGCCAGGAAGTTGCGCCGTCCCGCGCCCCAGTCGGATCGCCGCTCGAGGAGCTCCGGCCGGGCGAGCGTGATGATCAGGATCGGGACGTTGCGGCTCCATTCGAGCAGGTGATCGATGAAGTCGAGCGTCCCCGAGTCGGCCCAGTGCAGGTCCTCGAAGAGCAGGATGATCGGCCGCTCGATCGCCATCCGCTCGAAGTAGGTCCGCCAGGCGGTGAAGAGCTCGCCGCCGCCGATGTCGGGCGCCTCGCCGATCCCGAGCAGCACCTGGAGCGCTCGCTCGACTCGGTCGCGCTCGTCGGCCTCGTGGACGAAGCGGGCGACGGACTTGGCGACCTTCTCTCGCGTCGTTGCCGGGTCGTCGGTCTCGATCAGATCGGCCCGGCTGCGGACCATCTCCCCGAGCGCCCAGAACGTGATGCCATCGCCGTACGCCGGCGAGCGGCCCTCGTGCCAGAAGACCTTGTCGACGACACCGTCGGCGTACTTTCGGAGCTCCCAGGCGAGGCGGCTCTTGCCGACGCCGGCCTGGCCCGTGATCGAGACGAGACGGACGCGCTTCTCGCGTGCGGTCGCGTGAAACAGGTCCTTCAGGAGGCGCAGCTCCGAGTCGCGCCCGACGAACGCGGCCTCGAGCCGGTCGGTGCGCCCGCGGCCGCCCCGCTCGGCAATCACCCGCAGGGCCCGGAACGCGGGAACCGGCGCGGCCTTGCCCTTGAGGAGCTGCTCGCCGGCGGACTCGTACGCGATCGCCCCGCCGGTCGCCCGTTGCGTGGATTCGCCAACGAGGACGACGCCGGCCGGCGCGACTGACTGGAGCCGGCTGGCGGTATTGACGAGATCGCCCGCGACCATCCCCTGGCCGCTCGCGCCAAGCGTCACCGCGGCCTCGCCGGTGAGGATGCCGGCCCGGGCCTGCAGGTCGGCTGCCAGGGCCTTCACGGACTCGACGACGTCCAGGCCGGCGCGGACGGCTCGCTCGGCGTCGTCCTCGTGCGCGGTCGGGGCGCCCCAGACCGCCATGACCGCGTCGCCGATGAACTTCTCGACGGTCCCGCCGTAGCGCTCGATGATCTCGCGGGAGGCATCGAAGTAGCGGCTCAGGAGGTCACGGACCTCCTCGTGGTCGCGGCCTTCGGAGATCGTCGTGAAGCCGACGAGGTCCACGAACAGGATGCTGACAAGGCGGCGCTCGGCAACTGGCGCGATGCCCGGGGTTCCGGCGCCGGCCACGACCGATGGGCGCCCGGTTGAGCCGATCGCGGCGCCGGCGGCGGCACCGGCTGGCGCGCCGGCTGCCAGGGCGGTCCCGCACTCGCCACAGAAGCGAGTCCCGGGGGCATTCGCGGTGCCGCAGCTTGGGCAGGTCGCCGCGAGGGACGTCCCGCACTCGCCGCAGAACTTCCGACCCGGCTCGTTGGCGGTGCCACAGCTCGGACAGTTGATCAGGGGGTCGCCTCCGTGTCCGTGGAGCGTAACGAATCGCGCTCAGTATCGGCCCACGAATCGAATGCGGCCCGGATCGGCCCGAGCGTGACCTCATCGGCGAACGCGACGTCGAGCGCCCGCCGGTCGATCGCCCAGAGCTCGGCTCGCGTGAGGCCGACGTCCTCGATCGCCCGCCGGTACTCCTCCGAGAGCGTCAGGTCCGAGACCGTCGTGTCGTCCGTCGAGAGCGTGACCGACACGCCTGCCCGGTGGAGGCGGGCCAATGGATGGTCGGCGAGGCTCGGCACGATCGCGGCCTGGACGTTCGACGTCGGGCAGAGGTCCAGGCTGACGCCGCGCTCCCGCAGCGACGCCATGAGCGCCGGGTCGTCGATCGCCGGCGCCCCGTGAGCGATCCGGGCCGGCTCGAGCTCGAGCGCCCGCCGGACCTGGGCGGGGCCGCCCCACTCGCCCGCATGGAGGGTGATCCCGAGACCGCCCGCGCGAGCTGCCTCGAACGCCCGGCGATGGAGCAGGGGATCGGGGAACGCGGCCTCGGGCCCGGCCAGGTCGAAGCCGGTCAGGCCGACCGCACGGAAGCGGGCGGCGGCCTCGGCGAGGCGGACATTGTCGGCTGGGTCGTGGGATCGGATGGCCGTGCAGATCAGCCTGACCACGATCCCGGCCCTGGTCGCGGCCCGGGTCGCCCCGCGCACGACGGCCGCGATGCCGTCCTCCAGCCCGAGCCCGCCCGCCAGGTGCAGCCGCGGGCCCCAGCGAATCTCCACGTACCGGACGTGATCGGCAGCCTTGGCCTCGACGAGCTCGGCGGCGATCCGCTCGAGGGCTTCGGCGTCCTGCATGAGCCGGATCGGGAGGTCGAACGCCCGGAGCAGCTCGGCCTGGTCCGCGCAGATCGCGGGCGCGACGAGGACGGCGCGCATCCCGGCCGCCGTCGTCGGCGCGTCGACGCCACGAGTCCGGGCGAGGTCGAGGGCCGTCTCGATCCGGACCGATCCGTCGAGGTGGAGATGGAGCTCCGCCTTCGGCATGCCCAGGACGAATGACCCAGCCGGGGAGAACACGATGCGATGCTACGATCCGGCCGCATGTCGAGCGAAGTCACGACCCGGGCCACCCCTGGCCTCGGCTCGGCGGTCAACGTCCTGTTCTGGATCATCCTGGCTGCGGCCGTTGCCCTCGGAGCCGCGGGCCTGACCGGCCAGCTGACGCACCCGCCCGGCGGCGCGACCCGCGCGGAGCTCACCTACCCGGGCGACCACCTCATCGGCGTTCGCCTCGACGATGCCACGGCGCGGCTGAAGGAGGTCGCGGCAAACGTCGACACGATGGCCGCGGCGGCAAAGGCGGCCCTTGGCGCGATCTCGGTCGCGGACGCCACCGCCCTGAAGTCGAACCTCGAGCGTGGCAACGGCGCGGCCGTCCTCATCGCGTCGGCGGCACTCGACCTGCGGTCTTCCCTGGCGGGGCTCCCGGGCGATGGCGCCGACGCCGCGATCCAGTTCTCGAACGCGACGCTCGTCAGGCGAGCCCAGATCCTCGCGTCGATCGACGCGGCCGTGTCGCTCGCCGAGCAATGGCAGACCGTCACCGCCCGGAGCGTCGACGCGGCCCGGGTCGTGAGCCTCCTGCAGCAGCACGACACGACGATCCTGGCCGCGACCGCGCTCGGCCGGGCGGGCACCTACCACGACGCGATCGCCCAGATCGACCTGGCCCGGATCACGCTCGAGGACGTCGGGGCGCTGGCCGGAACGCTCGTGGGTTCCAGCGACTTGACCGTCCTCGACGAGTGGGTCCAGCGCAACCAGAAGTACGACACGACCCTCCGGGACCTCTACAACGCGTTGATCATCTCCAAGGGCCGGAACACCCTCATCGTCGAGGCCGCATATCGCGACGAGAAGATCGCGCGACAGCTGCTCCCGAACGCCGGCGCGATCGTCGTCATCGTCGCCGAGATCGCCCGTGGCGGGCTCAATCAGGCCGTCCTCGCGATCGACGACGCCCGTCGCCGGATCGACGCCGCGCTCGGTGACGCCGCGACGTAGGGCTCCGACCCGCCTGCCTATACTCCCGGGGATCCGGCCCCCAGGGTTGCGCGGGCCGATACCGGGAGGATCGTCGTCCGTGAAGCTGCGTGTGGTCGCCGACCAGCCATGGGACGTGCCCGCGGACGTCCTCGTCGTGCCGATCTTCGGCGACCCACCCTTCGCCGACGCGACGGCCGAGCTCGATCGGCGGGCCGGCGGAGAGCTCGCTTCCCTGGTCAGCTTCGGTGAGCTGAGCCCGAAGCGGTTCGGGGCCGTCCTCGCCGGCGCCGGCGACACGAAGCCCGGTCGGCTCCTCGGCGTCCGCTGCGGCAAGCCCGAAGACCTCGATCGCGAGGCCGTCGTTCGCATCGCGGCCGCTGCCGAGCGCCGTCTCGGCGGCCGGCCCGTGCACACGCTCGCGGTCTGGCTGTCGCCGCTCGCGGAGCACCTCGAGGGGGGTCTCGAGGCGACAGCCGAGCTCGTCGCCCGCGGCGTCGTGGAGGGCTCCTACGACCCGGCCACGATCTATCGCGACGACGTCAGGACCGCACCGCCGGTCCTCGACGAGCTGATCCTGGTCGCGCCCGGCGGATCGGTCGCGGCCCTCGCCAGGGCCGCGGATCGAGGCCGGATCATGGGCGAGGGCGCGAACTACGCCCGGACGCTCTCGAACCGGAGCTCCAACGACCTCAGCCCCGAGGTCCTCGCCGAGGAGGCGACGGCGCTCGCCAAGAAGCACGACCTGACGATCGACGTCATCGATCCTGCGCGGGCCACGAAGATGGGGATGAACCTCTTCATGGTCATCGGTCGGGGCAGCGACAACCCGCCCCGGATGATCGTGATGCGCTCGGGCGGGGAAGGCGAGCGCGACGCGCTCGATCGCCATCTCGCGATCGTCGGCAAGGGCGTCTGCTTCGACTCCGGCGGCATCAGCATCAAGCCGTCCGACCGGATGGACGAGATGAAGATGGACAAGACCGGCGCCTGCACCGTGATCGCCGCGATCGCGACGGTCGCGCGACTGGCGCCCGGCACACCACTGCTCGCGATCGCCCCGGCCGTCGAGAACATGCCCGGGCCGCATTCGACCCGGCCCGGCGACATCGTGAAGGCCCTGAACGGCAAGCTCGTCGACATCACGAACACGGATGCCGAGGGTCGCCTGATCCTCGCCGACGGACTGACGTACGCCGAGCAGCTCGGAGCGACCCATCTCGTCGATGTCGCGACCCTCACGGGCGCCGTGGGCCGCGCCCTCGGCGAGCTCGTCTCGGGCGCCTTCGGAGCGCCCCAGCCGTTCGTCGACGAGGTCTTCGCCGCGGCCCGTCGGGCGGGCGAGCGCTACTGGCAGCTGCCGCTCGTCCAGGAGTACCGGGCGGACATGGAGAGCTGGACCGGCGACATCGTGAACTACGCCCGCAACAACGACGGCGGCCTCGTGAAGAGCGCGATCTTCATCCAGGAGTTCGTCACGAAGCCGTGGGTCCACCTCGACATCGCCGGCACCGGCTACTACCGCAAGTCGATGCCGTATGCCCCGCGAGGCGCAACCGGCGTGGCCCACGCGACCCTCGTCGAGCTGGCCCTCGCCGGCGCGCGCACCTAGAGCGCCCCGGCGGTGCCGATCCCGGTCATCCTCGGCATCGTCCTGGGCCTGGCCTGGGGCCTCGTCGCGGATCGGATCGCGGCCCGCTGGCCAGCGCACGAAGACGGGCGCATCCGGCCGATCGACTGGCGAACCGTGGTCGTTGCGGGGGCCGGTGCCGCTGCGGGTGCGCTCGTCCTGGATCGCTTCGCCACGGCACCGCTGATCCAGGCGATGGTGATGGTCCTCGAGGTCCTCGCTCTCGTGCTCCTCTTCGCCACCGACCTCGACCAGCGCCTCTTGCCGGACGTGATCACCTGGCCACTCGTCGGTCTCGCGCTGATCGCATTCGCGCTCGGAGCGGGCCCGTACGTCCACAGCGTCGAGGAGCTCGCCTTCGCCGCCATGGCGGCGGTCGTCGCGCCGCTTGTCCTCTACGCGGTCTCGATCCCGTTCGGGCCTGGCGCGATCGGCCAGGGCGACCTCAAGCTGCTCGTCAGCGTCGGCCTGCTCGCCGGCCCGGGGCGGCTCTTCCTGGGGCTCGTCTCAGGCGCGATCGTGGCGGCCGTCGCGATCGTCCTGCTCATCGCGCTCCGCCGGATCACGTTGAAAACGTACGTGCCGTACGGACCGTTTCTCATCGCCGGGGCGATGTGGGCGCTGCTCGGAGTATTGGAAACGTGACAAAAGTAGGGTGGTTTCGCGCTTCGGCGCTGAGGTAGGATGCGCCGGATGCCGGTCGCTCCGGCGTGCGTGCCCCATCA
>WNFL01076881.1_pt1 | contig 14916 bp, 12 predicted proteins | sample 5400361 | NCBI WGS metagenome assembly WNFL01 (sample SAMN13153351, study PRJNA577476) | soil metagenome | isolation source: 40 cm soil on Douglas fir-dominated hillslope | place: USA:California | collected 2013-09-17
ACGCCGTGCCTTGACAGCAATGAGAACCCATAGTCTGATTAGTACGTATTTGCTTGGTTTTGGTCGGTACGTGGCGTTGCCCTTTCAATTATTTTGATGCCATAATTCACCGGATTCTTCAAATGTCGTGTATCAGGGGCCCTCCAGTCTCAGGTACGAGAGGAGTTGACATGCACAACTTATTTCTATTCACGACAAGCCCGCCAAGGAATCTGGAATAAATCAAGACAATCTATTTCTCACATTCAAACAAAACAACAATTCGATTCCTCCTGAGACACACGTACCTGACCCCCTATTCCCTATAGCGGCTATGGCCAGCCACTGAACTATGACCTCAATTACCGATCCGAGTATTATCCCTATACTACAAGGGAAGAAAGCTTGTAAGGGCACTTTTTGCAGTTGCCTTCGTGGCTCCCTTTACTTCGCTATGTGCCTCAAGTCGATCGACGGAAGTTGAAGCGAAGCTGAAGCGAATGAAACGCATCAAGGGCGATACGACTATCTCAAAAGAACAAAAGTTGTCTGTGATCTGTGACGGCAATACCTATCGCATACTGGCAATCGCCTCGAATGAATGCAATGAGGCTCACATGAAGAGAACCCTCCGGAGAGACGGGGCCACGATTAATTAATAGGCGCGATTACCCTTTCAATTAGGTGAAGCAATGCCTAGCAGACGAGGCGCGTGTTGCGGCTGGAGGACACGCTCCAGCGCCAACGCCCCACCTGCGAATTCGAGGTGGGGGCTCTGGGCCTGCAGGTGAACAAGGACGAATATGCAAACCTGTGCTCGGGACTGTCCAACCATGCCCTGGTCAGTCCTCCTACAGGCGGCCTGCGTGTGGCTGGCTGGCTGCAGCGTGTTGTGACGGTCTAGATATAAACCTCGTACACCTTGTCACAGTACTCGTGAGCTTCGTTAAATCCTTCCTCTACTCATCTGCTCTGTACACCAACCATGTCTGTCACCATTGTCGTTAGTAGAAACGGTTTGAGCAACCTGCAGTGGCTGACGAACCCGGGTTCAACATAGCAGGATAACACTATTGAATGTCTTGAAGTTGCATTGAACGAGGTTCAACAGCGCTTCATCGCACACTCGAAACACCTCTCAGCTGAACGCGAGACCCACCAAAGGCACCTCCAAGATGCCCAGTACGAACTAGAATCAAACCAGTCGTCTCTTGGACAACAAATACACGACTTGGAATTCTCTGTTAAGCTGACGCAGGATCAGCTCACTTCGACGTCCAAGTCCTTGGAAGATACCGTCTCTCGCCTACAAGCTTGTGACTCGGCCTTAGTCGATGCTCAATCTCAGATCAGTGCCCTCAGCAATGAGCGTGATCAACTGCAGGCTGATGGCGAGGCCGCCCGCATGAAAATCGACCAGCTCTCCAGAGCAGGTGCTGAGTTGCACGCTCGGCTGGAGGCGCAGGAGAGAAAGAATACCTTCTCTTCCGCTAACGAGACGGCCACAACGACTGAAGACCAGCTTCGCCAACAGCTCACCGACGCCGAAAGGGTCACCAAGGATCTAATCGAGCAGCACCAAGCTGAAGAGAAGCGGATGGCTGAACAGTACCAGGCGAGGTTGGCTAAGCTGGAAGCCAAGCTTCGGTCGGTCACCAATCGAAACAACTCTGGCGATTCTGTCGGCGCACGGCCCCAAACACCGAACAGCATGGCCGACGGGGAGGCTACCAGTGGCTTGTGGAATATGGCACTGTCTTGGAGTAGGCTAGCTTCCCGACCCCCAAATGCCACAAGGGGCTAACTGTACTTTCTTCATCCGCTCGCTCACTGTCTGCTCGTCCTACTCACTCCTGTACTTGTGCGTGTTGTATTATCCTGTTGACAGGATCGTCACTCATAATCTCATTGGCATTCGCCACCTTGCCCATATCAGTGCATCTTGGACTTGACCATGACTCTTAGTTTTGAACTGCGGACCCCGCAAGGCCAAAGTGCGGTCATCGCCTATCCTCCCTGTTCATGATAAGTCAGTGGCCGTTTGTCCCGTGTGGTTCTTGTACTTATGCCAGCGTCTCGCAGCTCTCGCGGATCCTATGCTGTGATCACAGAGTATAGGTCACCACAAATGACCCTTCGACAACGTCAACCAAGCACAGAAGGATTCCTCGTCTGATGTGGTGTATTCTTTCCAGTGACAGTACACCAGGGCTTCGTATGGGGATGTGGACAGATCACCGTGTTTATTGAGGTAATGTTGTACAATGGACTGCGAAATTGTCCCTTATGGACATCGATTGTATGATCTTCTTGAAATCAAGATGTCTTCAAACGCGAAATTTGTGTTGGTAGCGTTGTTCCCCGTCCAGACTCTCGGCCTCTCGTGGGGACACTGGGAGATGCCCCCTATGACCTGTTGATCTGCAAATCTACAAACCACCGTGGTCCGTTATTCTCGGTGGAACGCGATTCACCCGTGTGGGAGAAATATGTCTGGGCTTGGACACCCTTTCGCATGACGTACAACATCGCCACTACCCCCCGTTATCAAATCGAGTGGGTCCTGCCCCGCGGCGGCCGGTGCAAGTATGTCCTGCACGCAATCAGGAGGCAGGGGCGTGTCAAGTAGTCTGCCGCTATAAACCAGACAAGAGTCCCTAGCGTTTCCACTTCACCATCTCAACATTCGTTTAATAGGACTCGTCTCGACCACTCAGACGGTACATTCTATTGCCTTTCACTCCCCCAACGCCACTAAATCTTTGGATAGACCATGTACTCCAACTCTTTGTCACTCTCTTCTTGCGTGCTATTTTTTCTCCGGGTTGTCGTGCACGCATTTAGCTCTAGACCTTGGCAAGTCGCCTACGTTTGGTTGTGCAGCTATCCCTCAATTGTAGCTGCCCTGATCCGGGTAGGCATATCAAATTTATTCAATTCGCCCTCATGGGGATCACTCACGAACCTCAACTTGCAGCGTGAAAACCGCCAGGACTCTGAACAGTGCCACCACCTCGAGCGCCGGCTGAAATCGCAAGAAGAGTACTACGTGGCCGCACTTGAAGCCGCTCACCAGAGCCTGGCCGGACGACTTGCAGAGCAAGCCCAGGTCTTTGAGCTCGAGCGCTCGCAGTATAGACACCAACTCAACAAGGCAGAGGACGACTTTATAGAGTACGAACGAATCCTTGGGGATTATGCGGAAGAACTTGATTTCCACAAGCATGAGCTCGATGGGGTTGAACGGTCACTCGCGGAGTGTACCCTAGAGCTGGAATCATTCCGCTTATTACTGAAGAACACAGCACGCGATTTCACCACACAGCGAAATATGCTCGAATCCGCCCGCTCCGACCTTGTGGTCGCCAAATCGCAGGCGGAATCCTCTGCAGCGACTGTCAACACGCTCACTGAGCGCATCGCTCAATTTGAATCTGAGCTCGGGGAGCAAAGATTCCGCGTGAACACGCTTAATAATGAGAACGATACACTCCGCGTCAAGCTCGATAACGCGGAGAAACTTAAGCGGCAAGCCGACGTGTCGGTGGTTGGGATGCTGCATTCCGTCGCAGGGCTCAAGGATCGGTTGCGGGAGACGACCGATGTAAAACGTCAGCTGCAGGCTCAGCTGCAGGACGCCAAGGCGTTCAAAGCAAAATTCTACTTCTTGCAGCAGGTGAGCGTGAACCGGGAGAAGGAACTCGAGGAAGAGGCGGAGCGAGACGAGGCAGAAAAGGTTACCCTGCGTGAGGCGCTTGACGTGGCCAATTCGAGTGTGCGGAGGTTGGAGAGCGAAGTTGGCGCGTTGCAAGCCAACAACGCCATTCTCAGCTCGAGGTTAGTCAGCCAGGAGAGGGAACTCAAGAACAAGGTTGAGTTATTGGAACGAAAGTTGGAAGAAGAGAAGGAGATCAAACTTTCAACATTAAAGCCGACGCGTGGATCCGCTTTTGGCCACGTCCGCCTGCCTATTTTCCCTTCATCTGCTCTCCTGCGACGCTCTGTCGTATAATTCATCTATTCGCAACGGCATCTTCATCTCACGAAGTGCGTTTTCGTTGGACTGTGTCCTTCTCCTATTCAATGCATGCTGGGCATCCATCCACTATTCATTATCCTCGGGCAGGCTTTGTAGCATCAGATTGGCTGTAGTACCTCACTACGGATAATGTAGGAATATAAAAACTCGTTTTGCCACTATCAAACAATAGCATATTTGAACTGGGCTGAGTCGCGTTCATCGAGGTTCACTTGTACGCGCAGACTTGACATTCGTGATTCGTCGTCGAAAGCCCCCAAGTGCCTCACTAGCCTCTTTATTCCTGAGGTTGATGCTTCGCTTGTCTCACCTGGTTCTAACAATACACATGCACTGAGCAAAGAATCGAAGCTTACAGCTATCTGGACTTTCACCAGATCGAATCAGGACCTCAACACTGGTCCGTGTTCATCACCCACAAGCAAGGGATATCCGTCGAATGTCAGGAACCTCCGCACTGCAACTGAGGTGTTTGTATTCCTCCACTCTGGAGCCTGAGCTACCTGGCGGTGGCCAGTCATATTTTCCGTGTCATTTGAGCGCCGGTCCTGTTTAATCTATTATTATTATTATTATTCCTGCACACGAGCAAATGGGTATGTGCAAGTGTTGGTGGTGTTTACTTTGTAGCAGCAGATCCAAGATTGTTTGAGAAAGTGGTTTTGCCTTCATGTTGCCGTAGAAAGAGGACGGAAAGGAGATGTAATTACAGTCTTCCCGTAATGATATTGTGAAAGTCATTGCCCGTCCTATTTTTTCTAACCTGAAAGGGGACGGTCGACCTATCCTCACTATAACGAGAATAATATCTGCACAACGTTCCAACATACAAGGAATAGGTTTCTAATTGCTGTTGCATAGACTGTTGTGAATAAGGATACGGTTACAGCTATGGAGTACGGAATAGAGATAGGAGCAGCGGACAAAGCAACATGAGAGAGCAAGCCGTACGAGAGTGCGAGCTAGGCTCGATTGACTGTCTGTGTCAACCGGGATTGCGAAAATAACGCGACCTACAAGGGTGGATAGCGGGAGCATAAAATTGGAGCACAGCATGCCAGGGGGCGAGTGGAGTGTGGGACTAAGTTTTAGGGCTCACCCCGGTGGAGCAGCGGAACCAGAGCCTGAGCCTGAGCCTGAGCCCTCCTCACTGCCGTGGTGGTTGTGGTGATGGCCAATGTGCACGCCGAGGAGCGAGCCGAGTCTCTGCCTCTTGCTGCGCTTGGCCTTGGTTGCAGGGGGACTCTCAGGACTCGGCGGCGTCTCAGTAAAGGGTACAGGGTCATTCCCCTTGTCCTGGTCCCTGTCCCTAATCGACCCGCCCATGCTGCTGGACCCGGAAACACTCCGTTGCTTGGTGTGACCACCCGTTTCGGGCGTCGAGGTCTTCCGCGCGTGTGGGTGAGACGGCGACCCGCCCGAGATGAACCCGAAGGGGTTAGTGGGGTGCGGGTGCAGCGAAGACGCGGTGGAGTGCGTTCGCGGCGGAGACGGCTGCTGCGAGCGGCGGGTTGAATGCGCGCGCTTGACGTCCACATCCTCGAGCACCTCACGCAGGTGAGTGATTTCGTCATTCTTGAGGTTGACCTCCCGCTGCATACCCTCCGACTTAGCTGCCTCGTCCTTTAGCGTCTGTTCCAATTCGTGGATGCGCCGCGTTGAATCGGAGAGGGCATCCTGGTAGGTCGTGCACTCTTGTTCTGCTTTTGCCGTGAAGTCTGCATGCTCGTTCGCCAGAGTATCGAGCTGCGAACGGAGGCGGGTGGCTAGCCCGTCGATTTCTTCGTACCGCGTACGCAGGGAATCCATCTCCTGTGTCAGAAACTCGACTTGTTGAGTGTGCTTGTTCTTCTCGTGCGCTATTTCGTGCTCTTTATGCTCCTCAGCGACTCTCTTCGCTTGCAAGAGTCCCGTTTTCTCCGCCTCGAGCGCATGAACGAGCGCCTGAAGCTCAGCCTGTTTCTTATTGAACTCTTGTGAACGAGCCTCGGCTGCGATGAGACGGCTACGCATCTCCTGGATCAAACTATGTGCATCGGTCTTCAAGGCCTCCACCTCAGTGAACTGCTCGCGGAGGGCTGCATTCTCGGCAACGACCTCGCGGTAGCGCACCTCGGTTTCTTCGTTTTCTCCTTCGAGTTGATCGAGGCGAGTCTCGAGTGCGGTGATGCGGGCATGGTAAACGCTAATGTTGGCTTCGTCTCCGATGCGTGAAAGGCGATGGTTGCTGGAAGCACGAAGCTCGTCCAAGTGCGCTTCGGTTTCCTCGAGTAGCTTCGCCTGCGACTCGAGATGATGACGGAGCCGTTCGAGTTCGCGCGCATTGTCTTGGCGTTCAGATTCGAGCTGTTGCGTCTGGGAAATGATCCGCTCGCGCAATTTGAGACTGTTGCTCTTGCTCACGTCGAGGTCTTTCTCGATGCGCGCGTATTTGCTATCCCTGTCAGCAACACGTTGACGTAGAGTCTGAAGTTCGGTGTGTTCAAGACGGAAGTCGTGCTAGATGGAGTGAATCATTAGATACCAAGGAACAGATGCGAGTGTGAATGACCAAGATAGAGGAGCCGGCTTACATCAAGCAAGAATTTCCATAGGAATCGACTGCGCTCGACCCATAGCTTGAGTGACTGGCCAGGGAGGAAACGAACGATGTTGAATAGGAATTGCAGGACAAGGAATGTGAGGAGAGCGAGCGTAGGCAAGGATTCCGAGCCAAACTGAGTCAATGAGACAGTAAAGGTCAGCGGTCAGCGACGCGATTAATTCTGTTGCTTTTGGGTGTGTCGTGAAAGGAACTGACCCAGATGAGTTTCTGTATGCGAGTTGATGCGGCGACGGACAAGGAACGCAAATAAGTAGCTGGGAGGAGGATCTGGCGCTGGCGCTGGCGAGACGACGAAGGCGGCATGGTGGGGAGCGAGGGGCGGACGAAGGGAGGTCCAAGCCTCGCAATGAAGGCCTGTCAGCCTCGCCGAAGTGGTGATGACGAGTGAGCGAGACCGGAGCTCTGTGTTGTGGCTGGCGGCTGGCGGCTGGGGTGGCTGTCACATGCTGCACACCGCACATGCCATCGTCGTTCGCCGGTTCGCATCACGTCGCGGCGGAACCGACAAGCCGAAGGATCGTCAATCAATCAACCAATCGCCTGGACCTGGCGACCCGGCGCATCAAACGGTTCGCAGGTTCGCAGGTTCGCAGGTTCGCAGTCGCAGATTCGCAGTCGCAGGTTCGCAGTCGCAGGTTCGCAAGTTGGTAGCCAGAGCCTAGCGGCAGGTAGAAACTCCGAGCCTCGCAAAGTGGCAGTGGAGCATTGCATAGATGGAAAATGGAAGCTAAAAATAACATAAGCGTATACCCAAATATACACATCTCATATGTATCATTCATTTGGACCCACAACTGAACCATCCCTGACACCTCTTGAAGTCCTGGATGCTTCTTATATACTGTATTGAAAAGTCGAGCCTTCAACTTAGTATATCCCTCTCACCACTTAGCACCTACATCGTGGAAGAACATAGGCTGTTGAGACGCGTTGGTCGTCACGGTTTTTGTAGTAATACTGTAGATTTGAGGCAAGGATGCAAAGTCACTGGCGCTGGCGCTACACTGCATGAAGGACAAAGAGGTTGATGCCACTCACTCGGAGGATGGTTGTTGTGGACTCCAAGCGAACGATCAAACACGACCATCTTCGATTTGGGTAGTAGTACATACAACATACACATACAACATACAACATACACGTACAGATGTTAAGGATACATATATACACACACACACAACATATACTGTCGATAGATGGATGGATGGATATAGTAGTTAGATATTTAAACCATCGACCTGCACGCGAACCTGCACGGCAGAGACGGACAGAAGGACAACTCAGGCCTAAGCTCAACCCTCGATCGAATCCCTAAGACGACCAAGAGCAGCTCCACTGAGTATCCGCTGAGTATCAGTCCATCAGCATGCATTCACCCACGCGCGAGCCAGGAGACGAGTGTAGACCGCATGAGAAACTTGGACGATCGCTGTTCCGATGCAGCCAGTCGTTCCTCGAGCTCCTGGGCGCGCTGGAGGGCCGCCTCGAGTGACGCCGCCATCTCCTTCTTCTCCGTCGATAGCTCGAGGTTTTGCGCCTCTGCACTCGCCAGCCGCTCCCCGAGCCCCTCCATGGTACTCACAGCAACGGTGCGCGCCTGCTCTTTGGCCTCAACCTCCGCCTTAAGCAGCGCGTTCCCCCGCTGGAGATCATCAAGCACGTGCTTCTCCTCCTCGTACTTGACTTCTAGCGACTCCGCCTTGGCGTGTAGCGAGTGTGCGAGCGCGTTGGCATCCTTGAGCTCCGACTCGACCTCCTCGAGGAGCTTCAGCGCCGTCTCTTGTTCAGCGTCGGCGTGTGCCAGGCCTTCCTTGGCGGATGTGAGCTCAGCTTGCAGCGCATCAATGGCACGCGCGTGCGCCTCGCGCTCGGCGTCGAATTGACGTGATTGGGTTGCGTAGCATTGGTTCAGCTCCCGCCTTTCTTGATCAGCTAGATCGAGCGATTTGTTCGCTTGCTCGATTTCCTCTTCTAGATTGTCGATCCGGAGACGAAGGATCTTGGAATCGAGGGGGATCATAGTCCGTTCGCGCTGAGGGGAGAAGGTCATCAGCATAACTCAGAAAAGAGTAGATCGGAGGAATGAATGTACACGCACCGCACGGAGTGCGACGCTCTGCTCTGATACCCAGTTGGTGAAGGCAAACGGGGCAGTACTGATATAACCCAGCAGCAGGCGTGGGGTTTGGAACATTCTCGATACACCAGAATATGCTGTGTCGCGGATACGGGCTTTGCAACGCGAGTCAGTACGCAGATACTGTGCGATCGATCGGGCGCGCCCACTCACCAGCAATGCGGAAGGGACGATAGATCGAGGCACGAGGAAGCGAGCTGAAGTACGAGACGATGAACATGGATGGGGAGGTAAGACCAACCTGTGTGGTGGTGGTGGTGCAGGGGTTGGTGCAGGCGAAGGAAATATCGATTTGACCTGAGCTGGAAGTACCCTCAGCCAAAAACGGTTTTATAACGATAAGAGAAGAATAGGGCAGTGCACACGCGTTTCGTACACACGCACCCGATGCTTGCGTCAGCCGAAGCCACGACCGACCATCCACTCACAGGCAAACGCGAGGTAGCAGCATGGTGCGCGTGTTCATAGGGCGGCGAGAGAGGGGAAGTGGAGGTAGCTGCTCAGCATGATATTATATGCTATTCAGAACTGGTTCTAGGGTCTCGGCTATGGATGTTGGCCAGAAATCGTTTTGAAGAGGCTGGTCAGCGGACTAGACGCTAAACGGAATGCGTGTCGGCATAGAATACCGTAATGGATATGTTACGTGATATGACGCCGTGCCATAACAGAAGAATGACGAGGGCTTAGCACCCTGATCGGCTTGAACGGGTTAATGGGTCATGCACTCTATCCACTGGCCTCAAATGCGTGAAGCTACACTCTCCTAATTGGTGAGTGATGGTCGGGTAATGTGTCCGTCTATCTACGATACAGTTCGCGACTGTTTCCGGGTCCCAAAGTGAGTACGTGTCAACAAGGATTCCAATGAAGGCCCCGCTGGGCGTGGAGGTAGCTTGGCGGTATCAACACCTCTCTCGGGCCCCAGGCACCCGTTCTTAACCCAGTCAGACATCGCCCCGCCACCGCCCGATCGACACCAACCATCCCCACACCCCGCCCACGTTTGCTGCGCCTACTCGGCCTCTTGAGTGCCCATTGTACCACCAGCCGCACAAAGGCTGCCTCTAGGAACATGCCCAGCCGCTGCGCCACCGCACGGATACTCCGATTCCAGAACCTCCGAGTTTCCATCGTCAGTCATGGCAGGTTGACGCAGTGCACCAACCCGAAGGTGCACGAGGCAGGTGCTACCGGATACGAATATGCAAGGCACCTTTTGCGAGCGCCCGGGCCCGACGCTGCGCGACCACCGCACCCATCCGGGGAAGAGGCCGCTGATGGCAGCGCTGACAATGGGGTATACGTGCCGGAAGCATGTGTGTCAACGGGTTGTCCAGAAGTCGGTGAGGCTGTTAGCGGTGAATGAGTGGGTTAACTGAGGTGGCCGGCTTCTAGGATCGGACCTAAGGTAAAAGGAGATGGTGGAGAGATGGTAGATAGGAGAGTATATGTTTTTTCTATGGACAAGACGACGCAGACTGAGATGGTGGAGAAGATCGAGGATGAGACGTGCTGGAGTAGTCATTGTAGAAGTTCCACGTCCCAGTTCTACTGGTGAAGCATTATGAGATGTGGTTCAAGGGATAAAGGACTCGTTCGCAAACGACGCTTGACGGCTTCTGATGTTCAGGAGCGAGAGGAGATCGAGCAAAAGTTCCAGTAAGTGTCTTTGAACCACATGATTCCAGTCATGGAGAGACGGAGGTCGAATGACCAACGTACGCGGGCACGAAAGGTGGTGGAGTGCTTGCCACTGACAGTATAGTACTGACAACCCACCGCACAATGGGTTCAGTGAAGAGTCGAAGCTAGTCCAGACTGTACATAGGATCCCATGATGGCAAATCCTGTCTCTACAAGTCGCGTATTTGTAACAGGGCTGTGGGCATATGCGAGGGGGAAGGCCTAAGCTATGATGGCTGGGCGTTTTCGTCACCAGATTTGTATCGCTTTGCGATGTTGCACTCCTTGAAAGCTGCAAGTCAAATTTTATTCGAAGAATCGAAGGCTTGTAAAACTCGTCCCAAGCTCGCTTGCTCTACTTCATCGTAACTGTTCACCGAGAGTCGAAGCAAGGGATCATCGTTGACCATGAGGGGTGGCTTCTGGCTGTCGTACAAGAGGACCTGCTGCATGAGCCATAGCATTGGGGACATAGAAGAAGCAAGCATCACCCACCAGGAAGTTTGCGCGGCAAAAAAAGCATTTGAATCCTGCCGTATGAAGCCACAGAAGTCATAGACGCCATAGGCTGAGCCGCCGGAAATAACGGAGAAGACAAGAAGCGTGGCGGTCCGCGGTGTAGCCACCAAAGGGTGAGCGTCAGTGATGTGGTTCCTAACACCCACCCATTTGCTTTAGTATGGCAAGATATACTGTGTTTAAATATACCTTTTAGTACATAAAGTTGCCCCTCCAGTGAGTGGCAGGTGGTAAGGCTCAACTTGAACCCATCCACCCTCTCCGAATGTTATAAAAGATATTCTGCACCCTCCCGGCGGCAATCCCGCCTTCCAAGTCAACATCGACGAGACTCAGACAGTGGACCACATAAAGGACGGCATCAACGCTCGACGCTGTTGACGCCGTTGCGCTCACACAATATAAAATCAACATCGATGGAACCGACATGCAGATGGTCACCGATGAAGTGGAAACCATATCTCGCGGTTTGAGCACCCTAACCCGTTGTTCGAGTTGAATGATATCTTTGGGCCATCCGGTCTCACTGATCAAGCGACCCGTATCCTCGTATTACTTCCTTGAGGTGGTGCAATAGATTCAAGGATGTGGTATTGTTGCTGAGACCATGCGCGTCCCACACTAATTACCTTTGAATCAACTCGTATTGTCAACATCTGCGCCGTCTTTACCTTCGGGCAACACGTACTATCAACACCTGCGCTGTTCTACGCCTGTTATAACTAGTAGCACTCAAGCGAAATATCGAACCAAAGCCACCGTCATTTCGGCGCCTTGCAGTCCCACTCACACCTTTGATACAATTGACGGTACATCGCCCGTCCTCAATTCAATTATGCACCGCACAGCCGACTTCCCCGCTTTCATTGTCGGCATCTGGAAACAACTGCGAGAAAAAATGTTCATACCGGTTGCACAACAAGTGTGATTTACTTTAAACCATCTGCAACACAGGATTCGTTCATAGTTGTGGCGGTTTACATTACTGAGTCATCTATTGCCGAGAGATACCTCATTTATCAACCAGACCGGAACACACAAGCAATACGGATTTAATTCCGGTTGAACAATTCATCTCACCTTTCGTAGATTGGATATATCCAGGATGACTTTAGCCTCAGGACTCTCTTCGAGGCATTCAGGTTCTTTTTCAAACTGCATAATCTCCTCCCCGCCTTGTTCCCCGATGTCGAGCTCTTCCACGCTTCTCCCATCTATATGCACGAGGCAGATAAAGTCGAAATGCAAATATACCACCCAACAGGCCGGCGAAGGGAACAAATCCATAACGTACCCTATTGTCCACTGCCCGCACCTTGTCCGTTGCAGAGTATCTAGTGCTTCGGACGCCGAAGACCCAAAGCTTGTCTCCGCCCTACCTACGTGCCCTTTTTTCTTTGGGATTTATGACCATCCATTAAACGGTACCGCCGACCGTCAGCGAAATTATTGTGCACAAGCTCATCAAACCGAGTGAGTCTGCAGTATATTTATTCCTCGGCAGCATCAAGTCAGAATTCAGTCACATGATACCTATTCTTGATCAGTCCTACTCGATATAGGGACATCAGTCGCCTTGCCGTGCCCGATTCCTTTTCAAAACCAGGGACAAAGTCTTGCATACCAGTTCTTAGAAGGAGTATAATTATGCATCAGGACAATGTAGCTCGATTTCACCTTACGCCCGAAAATGTTGTCGTTACGCCGACGACAGGCCCGCCCTCATAATTGACTTCGATGTATCCGTTCAGGTTCCTGAACAGGGTTCATGGGTCCAAGGGTATCGAGGAACAGAAGGATGGGCAGCTCCAGTTTAAAACGTGAACCGCTTGTTTATTACGTTCTAGAGAGATATTACTTATATAGTAAACGATGCGCGGAACCACATGTGTAATCGGAAAGGAAGGACAACGGGTGCTTGGCCTGCAAACCTGCATATGACCGATGCTCGGTTATCAGGCCCACAGCCGAGAGTCCAAACACATAAAATTCGAAACCTATCTGAAAGATCAAACTATAACAATTAGGGTGAGAACATAATAACGCTTTAACGTCCAGATCATCTGCCTCAGCCAATTCGGGCACACTGTTAGTCTGGGGGGTGGATGTGGCAATAACTTTGCCCATCGCCAGAAATTAACTATCCAATCAAATCCCTTGCGAACGAACTTCTCAACCGCAATCGTCTGCAAAGACCACTCACATAGCTATTAAGATATACTTGTGAATGGACTTGCAAGTATTGACTACATACTCTGTCTAGTGATCCAATCCGCTACGCCATGCCTCGATAGAAGAATGACGGGACCCTAACAACTTGAACTGCTCAATCCTCTAGCTTAATATATGCGAAGCTACTCCCCTCCATTTGATGAATGAGGGTTGGACAATATGTCTGTCTATTTACAATACAGTTCGCGACTTGCATGAGATTTTCCGAGTCCTAAAGTGAGCATGCATCAAGATATTAAATGAGGCTTCCATTGGCCGTAGAGAATGCCCCGGATCGGGCTGAGTGGTATGTGCACCTCGGTCGGGCCCCAGCATCCGTTCTTGACCCAAACATCACCCCACCACCGCCCGGTCCACACAAGCCACCCCCACGTCCAAGCCCTGCTCACGTTTCTGCGAACACTTGGGCTCTTGAACGCCCGTATAACCACCGGACGTACGGCAACTGCCTCTAGGAACATGCCGACGGGCTGCGAGAGGAAAAACTGCAGGGTGCTCCGATCCCAGAACGGCCGGGTGCCCATCGGCAGCTCTGGCGGGTTGACGCGGTGCATTAGCCCGAGGTGAATGAGGCAGGTGATGCTAAATATGCAGACGCCCTTGGCGAGTGCCCGGGCCCGACGGTGCGTGACGAGCCGGTGGGAGAGGTCGACGATGGCGGCGCTGGCGATGAAGGATACGCGCCGGAAGGATGCGTGCCACCGGGTTGTCCAGAAGTCGGAGAGACTGATAGCGGTAAATGGGTGATTAAACTGAGGTGGCCAGCTTGCGGGATCGGACCCGAGGGCAACGGAGATGATCGCGACCAGTGTATAGGGTTTGTCTATGGATAAAGCGGTCCCGATGCAGACCGAGATGGCGTACACGATTTGTTGGTAGTATGGAAGGGAGGTGATAGGGTAGTCGTTGTAGATGTCCCATGTCCCAGTTCTATTGATGGCGTCGCAGATGTCTAATATGAGAATGAGTCCAAGGAAATGAAGGACTCGTTCGCGAAGGAAAGCGAGGCGGCTCTTCTGGTGTTCGGGTCTGAGAAGAGGTGGGGGACAAAAGTCCCAGTGAGTGTCTTTGAACCACGAGGTTCCGCGCATGGAGAGAAGGAGGTCGATTGACCACAGTACGCGGGCACGGAAGGTGGTGGGGAGTGGTTGGATCTTGCCACTGGTAAGCCATCGCGGAACGGGTTTAACGAAATAGACAAAACCGGTCTCGACCGTACGGAGGAGCCCATAAACCCCGATGATAGCGATCCCCGTCTCTACGAGCCGCATATTTGTAACATGGCTCGGGGCATACATGAAGAAGAGGAACGCGGCTGCTGCGGCGACTGAGAACAGCACTCGTATGGTGGCAACAAGAAAGGTGGTTGGGTATGTGAGGGTGTATACTGCTACGAGAAGCAGATTGAACGCAAGCGTGAGCGACGGTATCGTGTTCGGAGGGAGTTGCAGGCCGGTAATCAGCCCCCCGACAGCTTCCCAATCAATATTAATGTCCTGGTCAAGCAGTGAGTCCCTTTAAGTACTCTCGTACCCGCGGCGTACATACCGCCAGCTGCTCCGACAATGGCTTCGAGAGTGTCCAGCTCTGACTCATCCTGCCTGCCCCACTCTAGCTCCTCAAGGACGAAGGTGGACTCTCTGGGCCGACCACCAGTCTTGGTAGTGGTTCAAAAGGCTGGCAACAACCACGCTGTCTGCGACAGGCACGGTAAAACAA
>WNFL01396192.1_pt3 | contig 14916 bp, 14 predicted proteins | sample 5400361 | NCBI WGS metagenome assembly WNFL01 (sample SAMN13153351, study PRJNA577476) | soil metagenome | isolation source: 40 cm soil on Douglas fir-dominated hillslope | place: USA:California | collected 2013-09-17
GGCTCAACCGAGCTCGACTTCGAGCTCGAGGTCGGGGCGATCGTCGATACGCCGGCATTCGACCTCTCCGAGGAGCGGGCCAGCGAGGCGATCGGCGGCTATCTCGTCCTGAACGACTGGTCCGCGCGCGACATCCAGCGTGACGAGACGACCGTTCGACTCGGACCGGCGAAGGGCAAGGACTTCGCGACGACCATCGGCCCCTGGATCACGACCCCCGACGAGATCGCGGACGCCCTGGCGTCGGGCGCGACCGGGCCCGAGCTGGCGATGACCGCGATCGTCAGGCCGGGCGACGAGTCCGCGGGCGGTTCGACGCCCGTCGAGATCTCGCACGGCTCGTGGTCGAGCGCCCAGTTCTCGTTCGGGGCGATGCTCGCCAGGGCCTGCGCCGATGTCCACGTTCGCCCCGGCGAGCTGCTCGGGAGCGGAACGGTCGGCGGCGGCTGCCTGCTCGAGGTCAAGGACGAAACACTCGGGCGCTGGCTCGAACCCGGCGACGAGGTCGTCCTCTCCATCGAGCGCCTCGGGGAGCTCCGGTCGCCCATCGTCGCGAGAGGTTCGCGGCCATGACCCCAGGCCCGATTCCGGTCCCGAGCCTCCCCTCGGGCCTCGACACGCCGGCCCTCGCGATCGACCTCGACATCGTCGAGACCAACGCCGACCGGATGGCCGCGGCGATGGAGGCTCGGGGCGTCGCGCTGCGGCCACATACGAAGACCCACAAGAGCATCGCCCTCGCCCGCATCCAGCAGGCCGCCGCTCCGGGAGGCATCACCGTGGGCACTCTCGGCGAGGCGGAGGTCATGGCCGAGGCCGGGTTCAACGACATCTTCATCGCCTATCCGCTCTGGGCCGCCGGCCCGAAGGCCGAGCGGCTTCGGGCGCTGCTCGAGCGCCGGGATCTGCGGCTCCTCGTGGGTTTCGATTCGGCCCTCGGCGCGGAGCAGCTGGCGGTCGCCGTCGCCGGCAGCCACGCCCCCCTCGAGGTGGTGCTCGAGATCGATCCCGGCTACCACCGGACCGGTGTGCCACCCGCGGACGCGGGCTCGTGGGTGTGTTCACCCACGGCGGCCACGCCTACGCGGGCCGCGACGCTGTCGAGCCGGCGGCGGCCGATGAGGTTGCCGCGCTCGAGGCGGCCATCGACTCCCTCACCGTCGCAGGGCTCGGCGCCCGCGTCGTCAGCGCGGGCTCGACACCCACGGCCGCCGCCGCGGCGACCGCGCCGGTGAACGAGATCCGTCCCGGGACGTACCTCCTCGGCGATCGGATCCAGGTCGCCCTCGGCGGCAGCTCGCCGGAGGGCGTCGCGATCGCCGTTGCTGCCACGGTCGTCAGCACGGCCGCCCCGGGCGAAGTCGTCATCGACGCCGGCGCCAAGACGCTCACGAAGGACCTGCCGCCCTATCTCGACGGCTACGGATTCCTGCCGGCCTACCCGGAGGCCTTCATCGAGCGCCTGTCGGATTACCACGGCGTGGTCCGAATCCCGGAGGGAACGCCGGCGCCGCGTCTTGGCGAGGTCGTGGCCGTCATCCCGAACCACGCCTGCCCGGTCGTCGATCTTCACGACGCGTTCGTCGCCCATCGATCGGGCTCGATCGTCGGCATCTGGCCGGTCGACGCGCGCGGCCGGAGTCGCTAGCGATCGGTCCTGAAGCTGACCTGAACGTTCCCGTCCCACCCGACCGTCAAAGGGGGTAATCGCGGCCCTATGGTCGTGACGATCGGAGGTCGAGTTGGATCGAGACCTGGTGGAGCGGGCCCGTAAGGGCAATCGCGAAGCCTTCGCCGTCCTGGTGCATCAGGTCAGCGATGGGCTCTACGCGATTGCCTTCCGGATCCTGCGCGATCACGGCCTCGCCGAGGACGCTCTGCAGAACGCCCTCGTCCTTGCCTGGCGGCGGCTTCCGAAGCTTCGGGAGCCCGAACGCTTCGAAGCCTGGATCCATCGAATCCTCGTCCACGCCTGCTACGACGAATCGCAGCGGGCGAGGCAATGGACCTCGAATGTCCGGGTCCTCCCCATGGATGGCCCGTCGACACCCGACGGCTCATCGACCGTTGCCGACCGCGACGAGCTGGAGCGGGCATTTCGCCAGCTGACGCTCGAGCAGCGGGCGGTCTTCGTCCTGCATCACTACATCGGACTGCCCCTTGTCGAGATTGCCGAGCTTCTCGAGATCCCGGCTGGGACGGCCCGATCGCGACTCCATTACGCCATCGCCGGGCTCCGGCAGGCCCTGACGGTCCGCTTCGAGCCTGAAAGCCGCGAAGGACGACTCGCATGAATGACGATCGATCGCTCGAACGCGCCGCTCGATCGTGGCTCGATGAGGGGCCGACGCAGGCTCCGGATCGGGCCGTCGACGCGGCCCTTGCCCAGATCCAGACGACCAACCAGGAACGGGACTTGCTCCCGTGGAGGATGCCCAACATGAACCTTGCCATCAAGGTCGCCGCCGCGGTCATCGTGGCCGTCGTGGCGATCGGCGGATCCCTGTATCTGTTCGGCGCGCCGGGTGGCTTCGGCAGCCGGCCCACCCCGACGCCATCGGCTGCACCCGCGACCCCGGCGGCGACGCCCTCAGCCGCAGCCGGAACCCCGGGCCCGACGCCCAACGATGCCGCCTGCCAACTTCTCAGCAACTCGGAGGTCGAGACCTCATCGGGCCTCTCGCTCTTCGTGGGACCCCGCGCCCGGGCGACCACCGCGACGAGCGAGTGCGTCTGGACGACGGGAGGGGGCATCGGCGACGTCGTCGCCTCGCTCGAGCTCACGAAGTCGGGCGGGGCCGCGGCATTCAACGCGGCGAAGGCCATCGCCGGCGTCCAGACCGTCAGCGACCTCGGCGTCGAAGCCGTCTTCGATCCCACGTGGGGCAAGCTGTATGTCCTGAAGGGCGACACCCTCGTGTCGATCACGCCGGGAATCTTCGAGGACACCCCGGCCAAGAAGCTTGCCCAGGCGAACACGCTGGCGCGCCTGGTCATCCCTCGCCTGTAGGCGCTCGGGAGCGACCGCTCCCGCCGACCGCCACTAGACTGGCCTCCTCAACGCGAGGAGGCCAGTCGCTCGTGTACTACGTCCAGCACGGCTCGGTTCCGCGGCAACGCCACACGCAGCATCGGGCGCCTGACGGCAGCCTCTACGCCGAGGAGCTGTTCGGGGTCGAGGGCTTCAGCGGGCGATCGTCGCTCCTCTACCACCTCGTCGCGCCGACGCAGACGCACAAGATCGAGCCCGTTCGCGAGATCCGGCTCGAGGCGGCCCCGGAGCAGGTCCATCGGCACCACCTGACCAAGACCGGCGACGTGCCCGTGAAGGGCGACGCGATCAGCGGCCGGATCCCGCTGTACTTCAATCGCGACGTCGTCTTCGGGATCGTGCGGCCCGAAGGGCCGATGCCAGACGGCCAGTTCTACCGGAACGGCGTCGCCGACGAGATGCTCTACGTCCATGAGGGCACCGGCGTCTGCGACACGATTTTCGGGCCCATGCACTACGGGCCCGGCGATTACCTCGTGCTCCCGATCGGGACGACGTGGCGCCTCGATCCGGACAAGGGCTCGGAGCAGCGAATCCTGTACCTCGAGGCGCCGTCGGAGATCGAGCCGCCGAAGCGCTATCGGAATGACTACGGCCAGCTCCTCGAGCACTCGCCGTACTCGCAGCGCGACCTCCACGCGCCCGACGAGGTCGCGCCGCGCGATGAGGCGGGCGACTTCGTCATCCACGTCCGGTCGGCGGACCTGATCACGGCCTACCACTACCGGCATCACCCGTTCGATCTCGTGGGCTGGGACGGCTACCTGTGGCCATTCCGGTTCAACATCGCCGACTTCCAGCCGATCACCGGCCGGGTCCACCAGCCGCCGCCGGTCCACCAGACGTTCCAGGCCCGGAATTTCGTCGTCTGCTCGTTCGTGCCGCGGAAGTTCGACTATCACCCGCTCGCGATCCCGGCGCCGTACAACCACTCGAACATCAACAGCGACGAGGTCATTTACTACGTCGCCGGCAACTTCATGAGCCGCCGCGGCGTGGAGATCGCCTCGTTCACGGTCCACCCCGCGGGCATCCCGCACGGGCCGCACCCGGGCACGGTCGAAGCTTCGATCGGCAAGGAGCGGACCGAGGAGCTCGCGGTCATGGTCGACACGTTCAATCCGCTGTCGCTCACGAAGGCCGCGCTCGACCTCGACGACGATCGCTACCCGTATTCGTGGCTGCCGTCGGACGACCACGCGCAGGAAGCCTCCGAGCTCGCGGAGCGAGGCCCGGAGGCGTTCCCGGACTGAGGTCGTGTTGGTTGCGACTCAGTTGAAGGACATCGATGCCAGGATCGCCTGCACCTGCTGATCGAAATCGGTGGTATCGCCGGTCGGACGTTCGATCACGATGGCAACCTCCTGTCCGGCCACCTGCAGCCAGATGACGCGAGACGTGGAACCGGCGTGCTGGACGACCAGGGCATTTCGGTCGCCCGGCACGACGAAGGCGCCCAGGGCAAAACCGCCCGAGATGTTCCCCGCCGTCGGCGAAAGCACCAGCGAGACCTCCTGCGCCGGCAGACCGGCGACGGTCGTTGCGAAGGGGGTCCCGATCGTGAAGTCCGGATTGGGGCGGGCAAATCTGATCGGATCACCGTCAACGCGAGCGACCGCCAGTTGATGGGCCCCATCGCCCATCCACAGCCTGAACTCGTCCGCCAACTCGAGCTTGTTGGACCAGCCGGCCCCGACCGTGAAGGTCACGGCCGGAGTGAACGTGGTCGTGGTGTAGGTGCCCGAGAGCGGGCCACGCGGGATCGTCGCCGAGGACCCAGCGAACCGGAACGTGGCGAGGAGCTGCTTGAAGACGACGACGTCGGTGCCCTCTGAGCCGGGGTTGTTGATCCAATCGATGTGCCAGGCCCAGCCGCCGTGGAGGACCGTGACCCACTGCATGAACAAACCGGCGCACGAGGCATAGGTGGACAGGGTTGCCGCCTCGCCGTCGATCGTGATGGCGGCATGTGTAGTCGGAGCGCCACACTTGACCAGCGCGGTGTCGGCTGTCCATGACTCGAGGGTGGTGCCCGCGGGGATCGCCCCGCCGGCGATCAGGAGGCGTCCGAGTGCGGCCGCGTCTTGACCAAAGAGGCCCCCCATGATGCTGTCTCCGGCAGGTGTGCCCACTTGCGGGTCGTTGCCGAACAGCGGTTCGGTCCCATGCAGCGCACGAGTCGCGGCCTGGGCTCCCCAACCCTTCGGCAGGCTGATCGTGTAGCCGTACTGGGCCGAGGTGAACGGGACGAGCGCAGATGCCGGCAGCTGCGTCGCGGGCGGCGCCGGTGTCGTGGCTGAGAGTGTTGGCGAGGCCGCGGGCGGGCCGACGCTCGGCCGGCCAAGGGAGATGGCTCCGCCGACGGCAACCAATAGGACGATCGCGGCTGCGGCATACCGCAGGTAATTGGGCATCTGGATGAACCTCCGCGGGATCGGCAGATCCCGCTCCTGTGGGGTCGACCTGATCGCGAAGAGGACGGCGTCGATGGCGGTCGGCGGAGTCCGGTCGGACCCGTCCTCGAGCCAGTCGTGAACGGTGCGTTCGAACTGCCGATCGCTCATGCCAATCGTCCTTCTCGCTGGAGCTGCTGCGCCCGTGCCGCCTCGAAGGCGTTCCGAAGCGCGTGGGTCGCGTAGTGCAATCGCGATCGGGCCGTCCCGTCCGGGATGCCGAGGGCTTCGGCCACCGCCACGAGGGGCAGACCCACGTGGTGATGCAGGACGAAGACCGCCCGCTGGTCGAGCGGGAGCGTGCGGAATGCGCGCTCGAGCTCGTCGCGGTCGGAGATCGATTGAAAGTCGTCCGCGGCGTCGGGCCGATCGAGCGGCAGGACGCGGATCGTCGCCGCCCACGTGCGATTCCGCGGCGCATCCGCGTAGCAGGCGGTGACGAGAATTCGGAATGCCCAACCTTCGAAGCGGTCGACCTCCCGCAGCTGCGGGAGCTTCCGCCAGATGGTCACGAGGGCGTTCTGCAGGACGTCCTCAGCGAGACCCGGATCGCGCAGGATGCGCCGCGCGACGCCATAGAGCGTGTCGCTGACCTGGTGCACCAGATCCGCAAACGCCTGCTGGTCGCCGGAGCGAGCCCGTTCGATCAGGTCCCGGTCCATCTCACCCTGAGTTGGGAGCCCAGGCCACTCGACCTCGGTCTACTCATGATGAGGGCGGCCCAATGGCGTTTCGTTCAAGCCTCGTTCAGCTCCGGGCAGCCGGAAGCCTCCGAGCTCGCGGAGCGAGGCCCGGAGGCGTTCCCGGACTGAAGCGCGGGCTGTCGATCAGGTTGGGCTGGGAGCCGCCGGCAGCTTGATCGTCGAGAGGTACGCGTTGAAGATCGCTGGCTGTGTCGCGTCCGACTCGGCGAACACGAACATCCGGTTGCCAACGAACACGAACGCGGCGAGGGCTGGTGTCTGATCGCCGCAGGTCGCTCCGAGTCGACCCGGACGACCGTCGATGACGATCGGCGTCATGTCTTTGGCGAGCATGTTGCAGGTCGGTGTCGGGCCCGGCGGCGGCGCGAGGTAGGAGTTGATGAACGTCTCCTCGGTCGTGCCGACCGGGACGGTCGCGGCGAGGCCGGTCAGGGTGATGCCCCACACCGCCGAGTAAATCTTGTCAGCCCATGGCGCGTTGATCGATGAGATCCACATGTCGTGGGACGTCTGACCCGCCCAACCTTCGGTCGCGGGTCCCGTTAGCCAGCCCTCAGGGCTAGCCATCGAGTAGCCGTACTGGGTGCTGGTCAGGTGAACCCACGAGGCCGTATCGGTTGGGAGCGTGGGCTGGGGGGTTGTCACTCGCGGTGATGGGCTCGGTGCGGCGGCCGACGGGGTGGGAGTGGGCGCGGCCCCATAGCCGGGACCACGACCAAGGATGCTCAGGGCGGCGAAACCGACGACCGCGACGACTGCGATCCCGGCTGCCACTCGCTGCGGGGTGTTCAAGGCCAGGTTCCTCCACGGCAGCGCCCAGAGGCGCCGCCGCTGATGGGTTGCGTGGGCCTCGCGGAGCGCCGCGTCGAGGACCCGATCGGCGAGCTCGGTCGGACCCTCGGCCAGCCAGGCCTTGGACGTTCGCTCGAAGTCTCGTCTGGTGCTCATGCCCGCTCCCTCGAGGTATCGGTGGACGACCGCAGATCCGCCTCGAGAGCGGCCCGCAGCGTCTTGGTGGCGTAGTGCAGCCGGGACTTCACGGTGCCGAGGGGCATGCCGAGGTGTTCGGCGACCTCCGCCAGGGTGAATCCCAGGTAGTGATGGAACACGAAGACCGCCCGCTGCTCCGTCGGCAAGCGCCGAAAGCCACGGTCGAGCTGGTCGCGATCGATCACCGTCAGGTACTCGTCCGCGGCGGCCGGCCCGTCGACCGGCATGACACGGACGTTCGCCACCCGGCGGCGATCCAGGCGCGATTCCCGATAGCAGGCGTTGACGAGGAGCCGATGAAGCCACGCGTCGAACCGGTCGACGTCGCGCAGCGATGGCAGCTCGCGCCAGGCGAGCACCAGCGTCTGCTGGACGGCATCCTCGGCGAGACCGAGATCGCGCAGGATCCGAAACGCGATCGCGAGCAGTCGATCTCCAGCCCCACGTGCCAGGCTGGCGAACGCCTCCTCGTTTCCGGCTCTCGCTTGCTCGACGAGGGTCGAACTCACCCTCGACTCCCTTCGGCTTGCGCCCGACTTGGGCGCCTACCGTAGATGAGTCGGGGTGGACATCGAATGGTTCGATGTTCGGTAGGGCGGCGTTCTGACGACGCTCAGGGCCTGAAGCGAATCCCGCCGAGGAACCGCTCCGCCGCGCGCGGGTCCGGCGGCCCGTCCTGGTACGGGCGGAGCGTGGTCTGAAGCAGGAGGACCCGACCGCCGTCGTCGATCACGAATAGCGTGCAGTCGCCCCCGAAGCAGTCCAGGCTGGTCCGGCTCGTGTCGGTCGCGAGCGCCGTCGACCCGAGCCTCATCGCCGTGCAGTTCTCGATGAGATCGGCGTTCGGGATCGTGAACGCGAGCGCGGGCAGTCCGCCGACCGTGGCGGATACGGGCCCGACGGCGGTCGGGGCAGCCACGTGGAGCCAGGCGACGAACTCGTCCGCCGTGCGTGGCAGTGGGCGGCTCGGAAGGGTCGTGATGGCGGCCACGCAGCCGCCGTCCGTGATGTCCCCGAGGACGATGAGATCCATCTCGGCACCCGAGACCGACGGTGCATAGCCGCGGAATGAAACCGCCGCCGCCCGCTCATCGATCACCAGCCAGGAGTCGGCGGGCGTGACCGTCAGCGGGTGTGCGAAAACCGTCGATGCGTAGGTGCAGCCCACGTACATGAGCAACGTGGGGACCAGCTGGTGACCGCACGACTGGGCCACAGGGCTCACCGTCGGTGCGGGAGCGGTCGCCGACGCCGTCGGCGGCAGGCTCGGCGTCGGACTCTGGTGCGGGGTCCCGACACCAAACGCCACCCCAACCAGAGCGACGCCAACGACCGCGATCGCGAGCGCCGCCAGGCGCGCGGGCATCTGCATGACAGGGAACCTCCATGGCGCGAAGAGGCCGCGCCGGGCCTGGGAAGTCGTGGAGAGAACCTCGACGATCGCTCGCCGGGTCTCGTTGGGCAGGTGCGCCGGGCCCTCATCGAGCCAGGCCGCCAGGATCGTGTCGGGATCGCGCTGCGTGGTCATGCGGATCGCACCTTCCGGCTCTCGACCCGGTCGACCGCGAGCGATTCGCGGAGGATCCGGGTGGCGTAGTGGAGCCTCGACTTGATGGTTCCGAGCGGGACGCCCGCGACCTCGGCGATCGCGGCCAGCGGGAAGCCCGCGTGGTGATGCAGGACGACGACGGCGCGGTGCTCGGGGGTGAGGCGTCGGAACGCTCGCTCCAGGGCATCGCGATCGTCGATCGCGACGGTCTCGTCCGATCCGCCCGGTCCGTCGATCGGGAGGGTCCGGACGTTCTCGCTCCACCGCCGGTACCGGCGGAACTCCTCGTAGCAGGCGTTCACGAGGAGTCGGTGGAGCCAGACCTCGAAGCGCTCCGGGTCGCGCAGCTTCGGCAGCTCGCGCCAGGCGAGAAGGAATGCCTGCTGGACGGCGTCCTGGGCCCGCTCGGCGTCCCGAAGGATTCGGTACGCGATCGCGTAGCACCGGTCGCCGTCCAGGTCGACGAGCTGGGCGAAGGCGACCTCGTCGCCCTCCTGTGCCCGTTCGACCAACCTCGTTCGCAAGGGCTTGCCTCTCGGCTGCGCCACGGTGGGGCGCTTCGCCAACTACAGATGGTCGAGGGGGGTCAAAGGTTCGATTCGGCCGTCAGCGCGCATGTCGGGATCGCGGCCCCGGCATTATTGACGGGTGACCGAAGAACGCCGGCTCGTCACGATCCTGTTCGCCGACGTCGTCGGCTCGACGGCGCTCGGGGAGTCGCTCGATCCCGAGGATCTCCGCAGCTTGCTATCGCGCTATTTCGCGATCGCCCGTGAGGTCGTCGGCAGCCACGGCGGGACCCTCGAGAAGTTCATCGGCGACGCCGTGATGGCGGTCTTCGGGCTGCCGTCGGCGCACGGCGACGATCCGGCACGGGCGCTTGCCGCAGCGCTCCAGCTGCGCGACACGGTGCGGGCCGATCCCGCGCTGGGCGACCACATGCCGCTCCGGATCGGCGTCAACACCGGCGAGGTCGTCGCCAGCCGCGAGACGTCCGGCGGCGAGTTCCTGATCACGGGCGACGCGGTGAACGTGACCGCCCGCCTCGAGCAGGCGGCCGACCCGTGGCAGATCATGGTCGGGGAGCGGACGGTGCGCTCCGCCGGAGACACGTTCCAGTTCGAGACACCGATCGGTGTCGAGGCCAAGGGCAAGGCCATGCCCGTCCCGGCGCGGGTGCTCATCGGCCAGGTTGCCCCGGCGCCCCGGCCTCGCCTGCCGCTCGTCGGCCGAGCGGACGACCTCGCCCAGCTGGAGCTCGTCGCGAAGCGCGCGTTCGGCGAGGAGCGCCCGTATCTCGTGTCGGTCATCGCCCCCGCGGGGACCGGCAAGACGCGGCTCCTCGAGGAGTTCCTCGACCGCCTTCCGGCGCTCGCCGACGCCGTCGTCGCGATCACCCAGTGCCTCCCGTATGGACAGGGCCTCACGTACGCGCCCCTGCGATCCCTGCTGCTCCGCGTCCTCGACCTGCGGGGCGACCCGAGCGCCGAAGCCACCCGGAACGCGGCTCGCGACTGGCTCGAGGCGGCGGGTGATGCCGACGCCGCCCGGTCGGCGGACCTCCTCGTCGCCACGCTCGGCTCAGGCGACGTCGAGGGCATCGATCGGGCCGCCATCTTTGCCGCCTGGCGATCCGTCGTCGAGCGCGCCGCGAACCAGCGCCCCCTCGTCCTTGTCATCGAGGACCTCCACTGGTCGAGCGACAGCCTTCTCGATCTCATCGAAGCGATCCTGCAACCCCGTGGCGCTGCGCCGATCCTCATGCTCGTGCTGGCACGGCCCGAGCTGCTCGACCGCCGGCCAACGTGGGGCGGTGGCCGACGGAACTACGTGGCGCTCGCCCTCGAGCCCCTCGGTGATGCCTCCGTCGCGACCCTCGTCGACGACATGCTCGGGCAGGCCTCGCCCGAGGTGGCCAGCCGCGTGGTCGCTCGAGCCGAGGGCAATCCGTTCTACGCCGGCGAGATCGTTCGATCGATCCTCGAACGGGCGCCGAGCCTCGAGCCCGGCGCGGTGGACGCCGCGATGGCCTCGCTGCCCGACACCGTCCAGGCCACCGTGCTCGCGCGACTCGACCTGCTGGAGCCCGCGGCGCGCCGAACCCTCCAGGTCGGCGCGGTCTTTGGTCGAGCCTTCCCGGTCGGAGGTCTCGCTGCGGTCGACCCCGCCCTCGAAGGCCACACCGAGGGCATCGACCAACTCGTCGAGCGCGACCTCATCCGGCCCGCCGTCGACGCTGACTTCCAGTTCCGCCACATCCTCATTCGGGAGGTCGCCTACGGCACGTTGCCGCGATCCGAGCGGAGCCGACTCCATGCGGCCGCGGCCGATTTCCTGGCCGACGGCGCGAACGGCCGCGCCGATGAGCTGGCCGAGCTCATCGCCTACCACTACCGCGAGGCAGCGTCGGTCGGGTCGCTGCTGGGGCCTGTCCCGGAGCACGTCCGGTCGGCCGCGGTGACCTGGCTGCGTCGAGCCTCGGACGCGGCGATGGCCGGTGCAGCCAACTACGAGGCGGCGCGGCACCTGCGATCGGCCATCGACCTGGCCGACGCGGGCGACCTCCCGGAGCTGTATGAGCGCCTTGGCGACGTCCTCATCTCGGGCGACGAGGCCCTCGATGCGTACGACGCCGCAACGCGTGCGGCGAAGGCCGCGGGCCGCGAGACCGACGATCTTTTGAGGCTCCTCTCGTCGCAGCTCCTCGTGATGACTCGCTGGCACGGATCGGTCGCCACGTTCGACGCCGAGCGCGTCCGGGGCCTGCTCGCGGAGGCCCAGGCGCTCGTACCGTCGTCGGCCGATCCCCGACAGCAGGCTCGCTTCGAGATCGCGACCGCGTTCCTCCCCCACCTCCACCACGGAGAGACGACCCCTGCGGAGATCGAGGCAGCCAAAGCCGCGGGCAACCGCGCGGTCGAGTACGCCCGTCGCGTCGGTGACCCGAACCTCATCAGCGAAGCCCTCGACTCCCTCGGGGCGGCCGAGCTGGAGCTCGACAACTACGAAACGGTGGTCGGTATCGCCCGGGAGCGCCTGAAGCTCGACGACCGGCTGAACCTCGCCGAGCGCATGGATTCCAGGATCGTCCTCGCCTGGTCCCAGGCGACCCTGGGACAGATCGTCGAAAGCCTCGCCAGCGCCCAATCCGTGACGGCCCTCCTCGGACACGGCCAGGGCCTCGGCTTCCAGCTCGGCGCGCTTGCCTGGCAGATCTCGGCGCTCCACATCCTCGGCCGCTGGGACGAGGCGCTGGCCGTCGTGCGCCGCCTCCAGGAGGCCTGGATCGGAACCGACCGAACGGCCGCGGGCTATGCGCTGCAGGGCTGGCTTGCCGGCCTCGAGATCGCCCGGGCTCGACGCGACGGTGCCCTCCTGGACACCATTCGAGGCGAGTTCGAGGACCTCAGTGGCCGCTTCGGCGAGGGCACGCGGGCACGCCGCCAGGGAGCGATGGCCAGGCCCGATCCGGAGGCCATCTCGCGAGACATCTTCGGCAACTGGCGGCTGTGGGCCGAGCGACTGGACCAGCTCGATCGGCCGATCCTGGTCTGCTCCGATCGGCGGTTCCTGCTCGACCCGGAGGAGCTGCGGACGATGATCGCGTACCTCGACGAGCACAAGGTCCGCGTCGTCGCGGCCCAGGCCAGGCGCGCCCTGGGTCTCGCAACCGACGATCCCGAGCCGCTCAGGGCGGCACTCCGGGCCTTCGAGGAGGTCGGGGCCGTGCCATACGCCGCTCGAGTACAGGCGGATCTCGGCGCGATGACCGACGACACGGTGATGTCCGAGACCGCCATCACGCGGCTCGAGGCCCTCGGCGATGTCGACCACCTCGCGCGGCTCGCGGCGCGGCGGGCATCATAGGCGGGTGACGACCTCCGGCGGCCAGCTTCGGAAGCGCATCCTCGGCGGCGAAACGCTGTTCGGGGCGTGGTGCGGGCTCGGCTCGCCGGCTGCTGCCGAGCTGCTCGGCGTCGCCGGCTACGACTGGGTCGTCATCGACCTCGAGCACGGCGCCGGCACAGAGGGGGAGCTCCTCGCCCACCTGTACGCGATCGAGACGACGGGCGCGGCCGCGATCGTGCGGCCTCAGTCCGGTGAGCGGCTCCGGATCGGGCGTGCGCTCGACATGGGTGCCGCCGGGATCGTGGTCCCGCGGCTCGACTCGGCGGCGGAGGTCAAGGAAGCGGTGACGTTCCTGCGCTACCCGCCGGACGGCGGTCGCGGGGTGGCGCTCATGACTCGTGGCGGGCGCCTCGGGTCGGTGCCGCATTCGGGTGTCGCGGGCCTGAACAAGGACATCGTGGGGATCATCCAGGTCGAGTCGCCCGGCGCAGTGCGGGAGGCCGACGCCTTCGCCGCGACGGACGGGGTCGACGTCCTGTTCGTCGGCCCGGCCGACCTGTCGCACTCGCTCGGGGTGCCCGGCCAATTCAAGAACGACACGTATCTCGCCGCGCTCCGGACCGTCGTCGCCGCCTGTCGCAAGCACGGCAAGGCAGCCGGGATCCTCCTCTACGACCCGGCGTCCTTCGGGCCGCACCTCGACCTTGGCTTCACGTTCATCGGCCTCGGCGCCGACGCGTCGTTCATGGCCAACGGCGCCGTTGCGGCATTGGCAGTCGCGAACGGCGCCGCCGCGGCGCTCGCCTCGGCGAGGAGCTCCCAACCGTAGGTTCTTCGAGGTAAGCCCGCGATGAGCCGCCCTGTGGACAGTTCGCTTCGTGAACGTGGTCCGGGTCGGTCGGATCGTCCGGGCGCTCCGCCGGGATCGAGGCTGGAGACAGGTCGACCTGGCCCGCCGTGCCGCAAGCAGCCAGCAGGTCGTTTCGCTCATCGAGACCGGTCGGGGGAACGTGGCGTCCGAGCGTGGCTGCGCCGACCCGAGGGCGAGCTGTCAGGCGTGCTGTTGGTGGCAGATACCAAGCCGGCTGGTGGTAGGAGAACGTTGACGAGCCGCCGCCGCGTTCGACCTGCAACGCGGGTCCTGTGCTGAGCACGAATCATCGACCCAGCGCGTGAAGCTCGTCCTCCAATGCCGGCTCGGCGACTCCTGGCACCACGATGCTTGGTATCCGGCGGCGAGGCACCCGGGGCGCGAGCGCGTGGCCCGAGTCACAAGGCAGGGGCGTGATCGGGCCGGAACGCGGTCCGGGCTACACTTTCGAACGTGACCGAGATCACCGAACGCGCCGTCGCCGCGCGTGTCCCGTCGCTCCTCGACGAGAAGCTCAAGAGCCTCCGCCGGCGGGACCCGCTGACCGTCAGGCCGGGCACGACGCTCGAGAAGTGCCTCGCGCTCATCCAGGGCGCGGGCGTCGGCGACTCGGTCTTCGTGACCGACAAGTCAGGGCACCTCAAGGGGGTCCTGACCGAGCGCGACATCTTCGCGAAGCTCGTCCGTGCCGACGTCGACCTGTCGCAGCCCGTCGAGAGCCTGATGGTCGACCATCCCTGGACGCTCCACCTCGACGAGCCGATCCGGCACGCGATCGACCTCATGCAGACCGGCCGCTATCGGAACGTGCCGCTCGTCGACGACGATGGCAACCTGGTCGGCGTCGTCAGGCCGGTCGACGTCCTGAAATACCTCGCGGAGGCGTTCCCGGAAGAGCTCCTCAACCTGCCGCCGCGACCCCACCAGCGGATGCGCGCCCAGGAGGGCGGCTGACCTGGCGATGAGCTGGCGATGACCACGGCCGCAACGAAACCCCCGACCGAGCGTCAGCTCGAGCGGGTCACGATCCGGTTCGCCGGCGATTCCGGCGACGGCATGCAGCTCACCGGGACCCAGTTCACGAAGAACGCGGCCGTCTACGGCAACGACATCAGCACGTTTCCGGACTACCCGGCGGAGATCCGCGCACCGGCCGGCTCATTGCCCGGCGTTTCCGGCTTCCAGCTCAGCTTCTCGAGCTCCGAGATCCATACCCCGGGCGATGCGCCCGACGTCCTGATCGCGATGAATCCGGCGGCGCTCAAGACGAACCTCGGCGAGCTGCCGCCTGGCGGCGCCCTCGTCGTGAACGAGGACGCGTTCACGAACCAGAACCTCCAGAAGGTCGGCTACGCCTCGAACCCGCTGACCGACGGCTCGCTCAAGCAATGGAACGTCTTCCCGGTCCCGATCTCGACCCTCAACGGACGGGCCCTCGAGGGCATCGG
>WNFL01045358.1_pt1 | contig 14915 bp, 23 predicted proteins | sample 5400361 | NCBI WGS metagenome assembly WNFL01 (sample SAMN13153351, study PRJNA577476) | soil metagenome | isolation source: 40 cm soil on Douglas fir-dominated hillslope | place: USA:California | collected 2013-09-17
TCTGGTAACTACAGTCAGCTAATGTTTTACACCTCAGCGTGTCTTCACCTTAAGAGGCTCTGTATTCGATTGGGGATCAAGGGTCCCATAGACGAGGGCATTTTTAATGTGTGGGGAGATGAGTTGCACACGTTGAACAGCAAGATTTTCTGCAATACAAAGCGATAATGAGGGTTTGGAAAGCAAGAGGTTGGAAACCTACGATCCAAGGCACCCCAGTCGCATGCCTGTAAATTGTTACTACTGTCGAAGGGGACTGGTAGGGAATATACCTTTAGCTTTGCCATCAACATCTTGAGGACTGTCAGAAACTCTCCCGCACTCCTGTGCGTCACAGGCTGCTTGTCGAGACAAGTTTTCAAGGAGCCAAATAATTCATAGAAGCGGGTAGACTCGATCACCGGCCACGGAATGATGGCAAGTTTGCCACGGTGAAGCTTGGAAATAAAATTGTCTCCGGCTTCATCTTGAACAATTCGCTGAAACTTTAAAGAGAATCTAGTGGGATCTCCGTCACAGATGTGGCCAAAGTGGAACTGGGAAGACCTTACTCGCTTACTACCTCCTTTGTGTCGGAGGCGATAACATCCTGAGTTGAGTTGGTCAGCTGTAACCGGGCGAATGGAATGCAAAGATATACTTTAATGATTATCGCGAGAGTAGACTGGAAAAGAGACGGGTTTGTAGCAGGGTCGAGTACTTTTGTCGAGGATTGGAAACTCTGGTTGCACGTAAGAGAGGGCCAGTTGATTTATGCAACAACATACCTTGAACGAGTTAGTGATGTCCCGGGACAGAGCGAAGTTGTTGCGAAATAGGACCTATATAACAATGATGAGACACAAGATCCAGAGCGGGTAATCCCGAGGACGTACAAGATTTGATATCGCCGCATTGAAGAGTACGAGCAGCATATCTGCCGAGTAGAGTGAATGAGAGATATCAAGTCCCCAAGTACTAACACACCCTCTTGGGCACTTCTTTCAATCGAATTGACACCTAAATCAAGCATGAAACAAGAGCGTGCTATAGCAAAACATTCATACCCTCAAAGTCCATGGAAACGATCAGAGTGTCATGTGTCGGAGTCACTGATAACCATACACCTTCAGTGCACCGCATTGCCGAACCAGCGAAGGATGTATCGACGAAATGGTTCAAGGCGTAACTCTTTCCAACAGATTGTTCCCCTGCAGAAATTGTGAGGGGGTTCTGACGGTTGAATGAGTCGACCCACCCATGGAAGTAACAACTTTTACCGGCTAGACATGAAGTGAGTAGGGGCCTTCTGACCAGAAACCGGCACACCTTGCGAGCCATATAGGAAGCAAAGATGCTTTCATACCAACCAAGGCTCAGTCTAAAGAAACATTAAGTTCCAACCCAACATATGAAACTGAGGAAGTACTTACGACTGCGCAATACTTGCAACTTCTCTACCAAGAAGCATTCTTTCGAATCCAGGGTCGTCCACACCATCTCGTAATGGCATGAAGCGATTGTGTTTGGTAATTGCAATATGAATCGGGATCAAACAGAACAAGCCGACAAGCCAATCTCCAGCCTTGAATTGTGAAGTAGGGCAATATGGTTCGAGCGGGTCCGTGGCTTGCATCACCTCCACCTGGGTTTCTGCGAGCAGTCGACGAGTTGGTTTGCGTGTCTTCTGTTCAAAAGAACGTACAAGGGCTTTGAAGTAGCTTTGGAGCGCCCTGCGAGGGCGAGAAGAAACAAATGTTATCATCCGTGGACAGCGTGCCGTGCCTGGTGCGGTTTCGCGGCAAATGATGGCTTGAACTGGATATCGTGTCCAGACCTCGGCATGGCAATCGATGAGAGAGTTGTGTACGCTGTGGTTTGTTGTAGCAGCCATTCGCTCGTTGGCCTCCGGTCGGAATGCGAACTCGCTCGCCTTGGAGGTGACGTGTAGAAAGATGGAGTGTGCTATCTTTTGCTCCATGTCAACATATATTCCATGTGGACTCTCCTTGCGTCCAATACCGGAAACAACGAAGGTCTCATCAGGGCGGAATTCAGAGGGCAGTTCGATTTCGATACCGCTGGCCATTCCAAATGAGACAACGTGATGGCAGCGCAAACAAGCCGCCCTGTCCGTAAGGTACAACGCCAAAAAAGCAGTACCATCAGGAAGAGAATGCACCGATCTTGGTACGACAGGGAACTTGCAAGTGGCAGGTCTGGTGGCAGACGAGGTCAGAGGGTTGATCATACAGCCCATGGGGCCTACCTGAATTGCTCAGTAACGAGGGAAAATATCCTAGCCAGCCCGGTTTTGTCCACCATGAGAAGCTCCTCTGTTCCAGACAAAAATACGATATTTTGCATCTCGGGTATTGCGTCATCATCGAACCATCGCGTGATGTTAATCGGGGCGCCGCCAGGCATGATGGCACCACCGGCATTTGCAGATTCATACATATATGGAATGATACGTACGTGACCCTGAGCGAGAGTTAGTTCACACACCCCAAAAACGAGCTGGGCCAACCTCGCAGTTGCTATAGATGACTAGAAGCCGCCTCGATTCATCCATCGCAAACAAGGGGTCTTGACCAAGCTTTGAGAGATGGAACGTGTTCTTTGGAGGGTCTTTCAATGCCTCATCGAGTGTGTGAATGCAACTCATATAAACATTCAAGGTTTCGCGACTGCATTGGGTGATGATCAGGCAACTCGCGTCACCAATCAACCGCATGAATCTAGGATTATGATGTAAGAGGAAGTAGCTGGATCAATAAAACAAACTAACCGTATGGTGGTTGTAAGAGGTAGATTGAAATAGCATTGACTGCGGATAATAGGTTGGGATATGTGCTGCTCGTCCAGAGTGAGAGCATGAACGTCCTGTTGCCTGAGCTCAAACAAACCCATACTATAGGTTATCTTGGCGTCCACAGATGTTGAAATATCCCCATGAACGTAGTAATCCCCTGAAATGGGTCAGTCAGTTCCTGTTGGATGTGACCACCAGACTCACCAGAACTGCCTCTCCCTTCTCGAGTAACATCGCGGATAAAGACAGCAACTCTGCTCTCAGCTTCAATGCGGATAAGAAATGATCCAAACGAAGGTTAGCATACCGGTTATCTGGAACCTCACGTTCATTTGCCAAAGCACTTCGAACGTGGTTACGCAGCTCTGCTTCTGCATGCAATCTCGCTTCTTCACGGATGTTTGCAAAATCTCTCTGCACCTTTTGCCGTAAAACCCTCGACAGCTCGTCCTCGGCGTTTGCCAGGCTTTCTTTGAGAAGTTTTTTGAGCTTAGTGCAAAGTTGTTGACTAGCCAACGTGATGATCTTGGCCGCTGTCTCCTTGTATACTGGTTCATCGGTCGATCGTGCATGGAGTTCGGTCAGGAAGTCTGGATCAGCCACGAACGGAAGGTGTGGCCGCTCAGATGCCGACTCCTGAGATTGTTCGGACCCTGCACCTGACTTCAATCGGGAGATGGAAGCCTTGAACCAACGGGAGGGTGGCTGGGAGGGCTTTTCGCCCAGAACATGCGCCAATTGTGCATCAAGATCCTCGTCAGTGAGAATAGCATCCACCGCAAGTTGGATCTGTTCACATGACAAATCTTGATTGCTTTGTAGAAGTATTTGATGCTTTTGAAAGCGCCTTTTGAGCCTTGCATATTCACTACTCGGGGAGCTGTCTATTTTCTCTAGCATCTCCTTAAGCCGATCTGTGATACCGAGGGCTTGGAGCATGGCTACGGGGACTTAGCAATCACTCCGTGCGACTCAAAGACTAAGGTCCGCACCGAGATCCTGCTGTTCCAACTGATGCGACTGGGCGCCCCTCGAAATATCCCTAGTGATTTGATCCTTTCCAAAGCACCTGATGTCACGTTGAGTTTAGGTTAGGATCTCTTACTCATTACTCACGGATAAACCATAACCGTTTGCTCTGCCAACCATTCGGCGAGCCCGGCTTCTAGCCTCCGATAAATCGTCAGAGCTTGTTTGCGTGTTCCTGAGATGGCGTTTTTCTCCTCTCGAGGAAAACGTTTTTCGTCGTTGTCTCGTTGCTTTTGCCAACCTTCATACACATCGTGGCAGCGTGTCGAAAGGCCATTGTTCAACAGTATCAAAAGGCTGTCAAAGTCTATGTTTTCCTCCAAGACGATTTGAGGGTAATATTGACGCCTAATCGTACCAATAAGCGGGGAATGGTTTTCTGGTGGATAACTCACATGAGATATGTTTGGAGCATCATGTAGGTTACTGATCCGATAGGACGCTCGTCAAAATGCTCTTTCTTGTATTCTGCGCTCAGCAAAGCCTGGTGGAGATCGCCAAACACAAGTTTTGGTTGCAGCCGCTGGTTGAAGTCTTCGGGGCAGTCGATTACTTTTCGCATACAAGAATGCGAAACCTAATACTCGTCAGAAACACCCTAATCTGGAAACTCCATGGTGATAAGAACCTTGAAGCCTTCTCCTGCCGAAGCGGTCTCCTCTTGTTGTATAGTTTGTTGCACCTTAAACTGGAACAGTCGATCCGAATCGTCAGCGAGGTGCACTTCAGGATCGTTGTCGAGGTTTGCATCCTCGTTTTCTAGGACCAACATCCTCTCATGCTCTACTGAGACTAGTGCAAGGACTTGGTCACAGAGCTTGGTAAGGAATCTAGGCATATTGTCAATTCGGATGATGTTGAATATTGGACTAGACAACCCACCGGATGAAAGTTGCTCTGTTTCTGGAAACGGATGAGATGGCGTTGTCATCCCAGGTCGTGCCCTCCGGCCAGAAGATCACATAGACAAGACCATACTGCACGTGCGTGAGGTTAAGAAGGTAGAGGCCGGGGCAAAGTGTCATCTGGTCTGTGCCCTCCTGATGCTGCGTTGCGAGCAGATGGGCGCTGCGGAGGCAATCATTAGGTATAAATGAAAACAAAGTATTCAGCTCAACATACGTATTTTCGTCAATGCACTGGGCTTTCGAGAGAAAATCGATAATGGCGGGAATACTTCCGTACACGCCAATCGGCTTCAATGTGACCGTATCGAGGGCATTAAAGTCAATCTATGGATACAATATAATCAGAGAGATGGTCTCATGGTAAAAATATGCTCGTACTTTCGTCATTGAAGCATAAGCTCCGGGGCAGATTTCATTGATAAAGGTGGCAACAGATTCTTGTGAGATGATGATCTTGTCGACTGTCAACAAGAGGGAGGATCAGATAGAGGTCAGAAGAAGGTCTCTCAGCATTCTAACCTATACCCGATGAACTGCGTTCGCTGATGAGATCCAGCAAACGGGACATCCCACGGATCCGAGGAAGAAGGTCATGGTCGTCTTTACCAGAGCGCTGCACAATTGTTTGGGGTACTGTTGTCCCGACTGGAATATTCCCCATTGGCTCCTGAGTGGGAACAGGGTTCTCACCGCTTGCCGTCGACTCCCTAGCAGAGAACATCTCAACATCACTGTCCGAAGCACTAGCACTGGTATTGGTGCCGCCCGTATTGTGGCTTTCATTTGCCTCTTTATCCCCCAGAGGTTGTTCACCAAGGTCCTGTTTGTCAGGATCTGCGCAGACACGAATGAGAAAGATCCGGCGGGATGGCGGAGACCTACCGCTCATCATAGTAGCCGAGTGTGGTCGAATTCAAGCTCTAGCAATTTGCAGCTCGTGTGGGAGGAGGATGGGGTTAAAACGTGACGAAGGCGTGGCGTCTGCTTTTCTGTCGAGCTTGCAGCTTGAGGCAGGCTCCCTGTCATCCCTATCGCTGTAAGGCACGAAGCGAAGAAGCACTGTGACAGCAGGCGCAAAAGCAGGCTCAGAAGCTGTCGCCATCAGCTTCCTTCGCAAGCAAACTTGATCGTTTCTGGTTTGCGAAAAACTAAGGAAACGGTTTCCTGAAGACCGCCCAAAGTTCAAGACATCCCGGACAAATGCAAGGAATGGAAGGGAAAAAAGACCCATTGACACCAGGTACATGAGGCGATGGACGGGCAGCAAACATTAATCACGGAGTCTATGGATGGGGCATATACGACACAAATATTGTACATTATGAGAGGTCCTCTTGTGCTTGAGGTATATTTTCACGATGCAGCCTCCTATCCTGTGCCTGTCGCGTCTTTAACTCTATGTACCTCTTAGCTTGTTCATTACGCTGTGCTGGAGATCGCACACTAAAATGCATCGCACCAACCACAAGCGTCTGGAGAGATATTGTTTTCAGTTATTTCTTCTCGCGTTGGGAGATGTCACTCACCACACTGGCAAGCGAATAAACAAGCATCCTATCGCTCTTCCACCACTTCCCTGCATCCGCCTCGGCCCTCAAAGCCCTCTGCCTCCGCATCCACACCAGACTTCCGCGGCTCTGCTCCCTGCTTCGCCAAGTCGCAAGGCGATTCCGTATTTCCTCCGCTTCTCCATCTATATGCGACGAACCCCCTCCTCCGCCGGACCGCAGAGCATTGTAGGCCGCCGTGACGGCCTGGAAGCGGGATTCCGCAAGGGAAGGGTCAAGCCCGCGGGCTTTGCACACGTCTGGGTGGTAAAGGCGTACGAGTTCAAAGTCTGAGGAGTGGAAATATATCAGACTCTTTCTTCTGAATGAGAACGAAGGGAGGAGCATTGGAAACTCACAGCGAGATTTTATTTCTGCTTGGCTGGCATCTTTCTTTAAATGGAAGATGACCCATGGAGATGGATTTGAAGTTCGTGGAAACGGAAAGTGATCCCATGTGTCTGCAGCTGTTGCATATTCTGTCGCGAACATCCGACAAGCCCAAAGACGGCTTGGACGATATGGTATTTCCGGAAAGGTAAGTATATTCTGACATAACAGCGAGTCAAAGCGTCGCGGGAGGTACGAGAGCCGTTGGCTAAGTTGGTTCATCGTGATCGACGGTCAACACATGAAAACGGTTTGATTCGCGAGTTGAGCGCCCCACAGTGGCAGAAACTCAGGAAGTCAATAAATTTGAGATACATTGGCTGTGATGATGTACATATAGCTGACCAACTGGGTAACCAAAGTCCGAGTCATAAATTTATCCCATCTTTGCCAACGACATCAAGGTGAACCAGTGCACCTTTTGAGGTGGAGAGGGTCCTGCTCAATCGGACTTGACCCTCTCATAGCCCTGACGGCTTGCTCCCCAGCCAGAGAACCATCCACTCCGACGATTAGTCGAGGAGTCCTCGCCGCCAGAACCCACATCCTCGGCAGCAATGTTTTCATACTTTCCCGCGTCTCCATCGCTGCTACTTTCTGCAGTGACACCGCTCTCAGTTCTCCTCCTTGGTACAGGTTCACCTCCGTAGGAAACAGATGATGAAGAGCTGGGTGGTGAGTTATTGCCCGCACTTGGGCGAATCGTATCGCTCATATCGGTGATAGGTGCAGGTCCCAGTGCAGCAAGCTCTGCCTCGAGAGTGGCGCGGCGCGCTTCGACAGATGTTGGTCTGCTTGAACCGGTAGCCAAACCATCGACATCGTATCCTGCCGTCTGTACATTACGACGACTGGCAGCGTTCTGGGCTGCTTGCGCCACTGCGGCTTGTTGTCGGGAAGCGATATACGCAGCTCCGTTAGCGATGATGGCAGGTGCATAGGTATTCCACCACCCTGACATCATCTGTGCTGCGCCGGATAGAGGATCGGCAAGTGTGGGTGGGTTAGCGGCGCCGGTGTTCGGCACCGGCGCGACGTTCGCCTGCTGTTGCTGAGTCATTCCCATAGTCCTGGCAACCTGTTCCCACAAAGCTTGGAAGCGTTCTTGTAGGAATGCGTAAAGCTGGGTCTTCATCTTGCTCACGACAGCGTCGATCTGATTTTCATGGGCGCGCAACAAGGGTGCGACATGTACCTGGTAGATAAATGTCGATCCCTGTGTTTGCGGTAACGCCAAGAAAAGCAAGAAGACCATCTTGAAGAAGTAGTAGAACGGTATCCTGCAGATGAGCGGCAATAGAAGGTTCGGTGTGAGGCGCGCATGCCAGCCTAGCAAAAGACATACCATCTAATCAACCATTCTGCGACATACTCTAGATATATCAATGAAAGTTAACGGGCGCGCGTTTCACCGAGGAGTGTGATTACTGACCGAAGGCGATAACGGTTGCGATCACGCTCCAGTACATAAGCCACCTTTCGAGCTCTACTTCATCCGCTGGGCGTCTAGAGAGTGCCTTGTACGACTTGTATCCTGGGTACAGAAACGCGAACGCCGAACTACACGCGGTCACCATCAATCGCAGCGCATACGTCCGCGTTTGGTCGACTTGCCTGACAATACGCGAGAACAGGAACACTATCATTTCTGTTTGGTATCTCTTGCAATTACTGGAGGTCTCGCGCTAGTGAGGGCGAAGTGGTGGGAGGAGGTGAGTCTTGTCTGCCCGCCTCTCTCAAAGCCATCGGATTTTTAAGTGGACGATCAGGACGTGGTCGTTCGGCAGCCACGTAGCCCATGATACCCCTGATGTCGTGGCACCGTCTGGGTTACTATTTGCGGCTGCCAAACCACGCATACCCCATGCGTACGCGCTCTCGTCTGGCTGACGTCAACACCTCGAATCGTGGCACTCACACGTAGACCCTATCCGTCTTATGTATGTATAGACAGAAATGATGTAGATGGGGAGATGTACCCATTCGGGATATTTTTTCAAAGGCGAAGCTCGAATGTGCGCGCGGAAGGGCAAGCCAGGGACAATCGACTTGTTTGCTCTCATACCTGACAGAGAACCTGCCTTGATCATTTCGCCCAGCGCCCATCCGTCCCCTCCGCTACTCTGGACCTTGCCACAAGACAAACTGCTTTACAAAGTTAGACGATCAAGCTTTTATCTTCCAGGGTATACTCTTCTCCATTCACTCCGCAGAAATCCGAGTGCGTTTTGGGTTGCTGTGGAAGACCGGGACGGCCCTGTACCAGTCCTTTGGCGGAATCGAAAGAAAATCGCCGTCCACCGTACCAATGAAGCAATCCTACTCACTCGGGTGCCTCTTCAAATTAGCAGCAAAACCGATATCTAGCATCGGAATTTGCAGGCTATATCGTTTACTTAAGTGGTAGTGGTAACAGTGATTGGAGTGCCCATGGTCCGGGTTTTGCAGTTCGGGATTATCACGGGCTATAAAATGAGAGTCGATCTCAAATGAAACACAACTTTGGTTATGACGATAATGAGTTCTCCACGATATATACGAAGCTGATGACCCTCTAGAGCCGGGCAAGGAATACAGAATGTGAAGTGGACGAAGTAAAATCAGTGTTATACGCATACACATCCTTGGTGATACACTTCGATGTACTAACAAGCTAACTGCCGTCGGTGTCCAGTGAGTTTGCCAGTGCAATCCTGAAAGCAACAAGTGTCTGGTACAGAAAATTGTCGTCCACGCCAGAGGTCCCGAGCACTCCAATAACCACGAACGCGCGTGATCAAAAGAAGGACGATTTGGGGGCAGTCGAAATGACGAGACTCATTCATCGTGCGCGCCATATATTGATGAGGTTCGAACAGGCTGAAATATGTGAGTATAGTTTGGGATTGGAGCATACCATGAGTTCTCATAGCAGCGCTGATAACCCGCGAGAGGAATTTGACCAGGGCTTCCAACTTAAATACCGCCGCCGTGCCTTGGGAGTCCTCAGTGATACTGTAATTTCAAGGTGCCACTTCCAGTAATTGGCATGGTAGGAAGGCAGCATCTGGGTCACCAGTGCAGCTGGCGTGGTTGACGGCCATGCCATGGAGAGGCGATCGCATGACAGTCGGACCCGTCGCAGCCAGCAATGTGATGAGGTGGACAGTTTCTGAGATGAAGAGTCGACCATGGACTGGAATCTTGATATGATAGCCCGCATAAATTGCCAGGCGGATGGTTTTGGCAACTTCGTTCCATGCAGTACTGTTCGCTCCGTTGGTGGAAGTATCGTCTTCCCAACCAATGCAAGCGCGACTATCGCATTTTCCAGCTTGGCGACCTTGGCCTAGATTGTTTTTTGGATCATCAGAGCGAGCTGGGCGAGTGCCAGAAAGCAGTCTGGTTTGCCCCTTTACAAAAGGCCTTATATCGTGGTCCTTGATGAGCAAGTTTATGAGAATACCAATTGCATCCCGGATTTTTGCGCCATTGTGTTTGATGGGGTTTGGACGATTCCAGGCTAAGGCTAAGATGCGGATGGGTAGACCGGATCAAGGCTGGTTCTTTACGGAATTCCGCGGAATGCGTCCCAAAGAGGTACATTCGGGATTGAGAACGGCCTCAAACGGCCTCGTATGTGTTTTGTATTGCTGGATGACGACAGCCGCGCCATTTTATAAGAGCCCCACCACAGCGGCCTCCTCTGGATCCAACCACAACAAAACTACCATGACGGGTACCAAACGTGCGTCCTACCCTCGTGCTCTCGTTCACGACCGGTATGTTTAATGTCCAACCTTTTCATTAATATTTTGATATTGCGCTCTCACGGTCTCACCACGCGCGCACCTTGACGATGGCTTGTGCCCTTTAGTTCCCTCTCGCGCAACAACCGCGACAAAAGCGTGCCCAAAGGAGGCTCCGGCCGACACAACTGGGGCTCGATCGAGGATGAACCCGAATTGGAAGCAGGTGCTGAGTGTGACGAAGAGCTCGAGATTGAGGGGGGACCACGAGCCCAGAACCGTTGGAGTGGTGGTGCTGAGCCCGTTCCAGTGGATGACGAGGATGGGCAACGAACAAGACGAGTGGTCACTCAAAGTGAAACCGAGGGTGAGTTACGATATTGTAATCCCCTGCACATGCCCTGACGCCTTTGTAGTCACACTTGCCGATATTGCGAACACTTCCAAGGCCACCCAGCACGGAAAGACTCAAGATACAGTTCCGCTCGGTTCAGGTGCTGATGTACGCGTGGTGGTTCCCAGGGTTCTATCTGACGCTTCGCTTCCAGACCGCCGTCGATCCCACCTTGGAGCGCAAGTGGAGCGTGCCCTTGAAGCGCTTGTGACAGACGATTGAGTCACCCATGTATGAATACACCTGCCTCGAGACAAATAAAGAAATGATATGAACCATACATTATCCGTAAGATATCTACGCGTGAACCATGCGCCACAAACGTGGACATCGGGAAAGGAAAAGAAGCAGGTGAACGCGCCTGTTACTATATTACAGGAATGGGATATCGCCTACAACTCTTGCCTGTACTCGTAACTCGTAACTAGAGGTCATCGTATATAGATCGCCGTCTGATAAAGGCATCGTGGAATGGGAGTGTGCATAGCACGCGGAGGTTGTGTCGCCCCGCCTGCAACAATCGGACCGCATAGCCAACATTAGCCATCCGGCACAACATGACCATTTGGGCACGCGGGTATGGAAGGCCAATGGAGCTTCAGCGAATATCCCGATCTCCGATACAGGGATCAGCATCGCCTGCCCTGCCTCGAGGCGGACGGGCAGGTAGCCGGTGGTAAGGTGCGCTCGCCAGCGGGGAAGCACGCAAGAGCCGTTCCCTTCACCAGCCTCTACTTAATGTATATAATCTCGAGCTTCCGCCTCCTGCGGCTCAGCAAGTACCCACATCCGCATACTTACCACACATCACCCCGTCACCAATGGCTACCGTAATCCCAGCTCAAGGATCCCGCTCCCCTCAACTCTCGCTATCCTTTGCTCCAGCTCCCCTTCTCTCTCCGCGCCACACTCCATCCTTCATCGCTGTTCAACCGCCAACGCCAACACAAGAGAAGAGGGACAGCGTGGATGCAAGAACCTCCACAGCGAACGAACTCGGTCCTCCTCCCTCACCCTTTCCGACTCCAAGACGACGAGGGACTCTCATCCATAAGCTCTCACAAGAGTTCCGTCGTCGATCGCTCGAGGGCGTTTCCCCTCCGTCGGTGAAATATCTTCACCCCAACGATGCTACGAGACCCATCACCGCGCTCGTCATTTCTCCCCCCGCCTCTCCTCGGAACTCAACCTATTCCACGGCTGGTGGGGGCCAGCAACGAAAGACATGGAGGTTGTCGCGAGCATCACGGGCACCAACAGTGGAGGAGGAGCCGGAGATATTTGAAGCCTCGGATGCTGACATTGGATCACACGTGCCACAAATGAAGGAGCATCGGCAGCATCGGCAGCGAGGGCACCGCCGTAATCGCAGCGAGCAGACGCAGACCACATACTTGAGCTCGATGCGGGAATCGATGGGGAGCAGGCTGTCTCGTCTTCTCACTCGAGAAGACTTCGTCATGGCGGATCTCGAGAAGCGGCGCCGACGAGACTTCACGATCGGCTCGCTGGAAGCGCCTCCACCGTCGGAGGGAACGGAGGAAAACGAGCAGTATCATCTCGTGAACCTGATTAAGCAGGTGTGGAATATGCCGTGGATTGCTGATCCAATCGTCTCTACCTTGGTCATCCCGAGAACAGGGGATGAGTTTCCGGAAAGTTGGTTCAAGCCGAAGTATATGAATGCCGACGAGTTGGCGGAAGAGGGACTAGCGGATGTACCCAAAGGGAGTGCGATTGGGAACGTCGTGAATGGTCCGGCGACAAGCGTTCAAGAACCTGAGCCGGCGTATTGGAGGGCGGGAATGAAGCGCGCTTTTGGCCGATAAGGGGTGACTGATCTGATTTGCGACTACGTGTTAATATCCGAGTAGCTTGATTATGGTCCTGTACAGATATTGGATGACCTATCAATCCTAGTATTTTGGGAATGCGCAGAGTTTGAGTGTGCTTTCACCGTCCATGCAAGCAACACTGGGACAAAATGGTTTAGTCACTATGTTTGGTCATCTTGTTTCGATTCAAGAACAATCTTTCTCAAGGTTCCAGTTTCATCACGTCTCGAAGGCTTTGCTGATCGCGTCTGGAGATAAATGAGCTGCTTCGGCGGATTTTCTTCCTTCCAGCTCCCGAATATTGAGGATCAGTTCACGGTCAGGAGCGTTGAAGCGCCGAATGAGGGGACCTAAATTATTGATCATGGATAAGTCGATGCATCCGTCGTCGAAAAAGTGGACATTCACCTTGAGACTGATGAGAGAGGGAACGAAATGAGAAACGTGAATGTGAACCGACTCCCGACTTCTGGTAATTTGGTTGAGCATCGAAAAACGAGCGGCATGGACGAAACCAAAATGCTACTTGGACTCCGCACCAACATCGAGCAGACGTCATGCAGGCACTGGCGCCGCGAATGGTGTTGCAAACCAGATATTCCATGCCAATGGGTATGCGTTTGGCCCCAGCCCCACTCTTGAGGAGCCCAGCGTCGTTCTGGTTTAAGCAAGCGTCTTATACAACTCCGTTTTCCTTCTCGAAACGCTCTGCGTCTACCTCCTCCGGGTCCCCTGAAGAAGAAAAGACCCATGTTTTCGTGATCTGGGCTCCAGACTACACGGACAAAGACGCTCTGGCTCGCCGCCTTGCTGTGCGAGAGAAACATATACATGAGACAAAGCCAGGTCAAGAGGCAGGGTACTACTGTGAGCTATTCGTCGCGATAAGCTGCCTCAACCCATACCTCCTCAGTGTTCGGCGGTGCCTTCCTCACCCCTGAGTCGATTGACGCACCAGACGCCCCGAAGAAAATGGCAGGATCGTTACTGCTCGTGAGAGCCAAGTCTATCGAAGAGGTGCGAACAAATATCGAGGCTGATATATACTGGAAATCTGATGTGGTAAGTCGGTAAGTCTCTACAAGGTCGTCTGCCGTCAAACTAATTTTGCCAAACCAGTGGGATAGAGAGAAAGTCATTATAGCACCTCTTCGCAGAGCCGTCGGCTCAATTCTAGAGAACGATCCCGATGTCTGAATTGGGTCTTCGTCGACCATCTGTTGCCGCTTCGTGCCACTCCACAACACCCTTGTGCTGCCGTCAATATCCGGTCTTCCCATTTCCCTTCCGTTGTGATGAAAAATTCATGCTGCAAGTTTGCCACACAGCTCAACTCAAAATACATTGCGATAGATATTCGTGACCGTCCGGGCCGACCACGGAGGTTGACAAAAGTCGAACCATCTCCGGTCGCGGTCTTGTTTATCCCGCCGACCGCACTGGCGCGTTGATGGGCAGCTTCCGCCTGAGGAGCATGATTTGCTTTTCTTGTCTGTTCTTCGTATCTAGCCCTCACAATCTCCATGTTAAACAGCTTTGGATCAATAGAAGACGCCGTTTTGCCTCTCGTTCTTGAGATTACGATACCAGAGCGTGTCGTGCACCGGAACAGTAATTTACTAAAAGGACTCTGTCACTACAATGAATCAGGAAATATGCAGTCCCAGAAGAGTAAGTGGAGTAAGTGTGTTGTGATAGAAAGTCAATGCCATGGAATGATTAATGTAAATCTATCTTTTAGCCAACTGCTGAGACCACGACCTCCACCAGCAGAGGTGAGATCGACACATGAGAATATAAATAAAATAAGCTTGATTCTTCAACATTTCATATCTTCCCCCCGCAGTGTATGATCTTGTTGACCTGGAAAGCTACTGGCCAACTTGAAAATAATCGTAGTGAGAGACAGTGAGAAATGAGGGGTCGTATGCAGGTAAAGGACTGAATAGATATAATTAGATTGAAGTCCGGTGCCTATAGTGAGCGGGACGAGAACGAAAAGAAATGGATCGGGCGTTGCCGGGCGTTTGGTGGCGTAGGGATGCATGCACCCGGAGCGATCTAAAATGAAGAGGGTCGCGAGAACGACTCAGTAAATGACCGTACGTTGATAATCGATGACTTGGCCGTCCATTGAGATACAAAGGTGCCGGTGCAGGAAGGGAAAAAGTAACGACAAAATCAATGAACCGAGGCCCCACAGACCCTCCTGCACAGCATGGGGGATACTGAAAAGTACGCGACTCAAAATGGGCTGGAAGTTCCGTGAAAGACGACTCAAAACAAAATG
>WNFL01398026.1_pt1 | contig 14913 bp, 16 predicted proteins | sample 5400361 | NCBI WGS metagenome assembly WNFL01 (sample SAMN13153351, study PRJNA577476) | soil metagenome | isolation source: 40 cm soil on Douglas fir-dominated hillslope | place: USA:California | collected 2013-09-17
ACCCTTCATTGCCCACTGACCTCAAGCCACCACTGGCAGGCCTGAAATGCCATAGTTTAGCTTAAAAAAGACTAAAATTATTATTTATGTACAATGTGCATATCCTGCTGGGTCAGTATATGCAAATGGCCATTGAGCAGGGATGGCCGGTGGCAGGTGGAGTACTGTACCCCTGATGTGAGTGCCGGTTTGCTTCGTTTGCTTATAAATTTGAGTAAGAGCTATATCATGGGTGTTATACAGGGAATCGCGTATAAAAATACAAAGCGCAATCCATAGAAGGTCACTGAAGAGGGCGGTGTTGAACGGTGTCGGGACGGAATAAGCGCCACCTTACTGATGAGGAACGTTTGTGCTGAGCGTAGAGTGTGCCGAAATGTTTGCAGCTGCATCATTGTGCAGTTGAGCGAGCCTTTCCTCCCGTAATTGCTGTTCGGGTGGGCATGTCAGGAATAAAATACTCCGCAAATAAAGAGACCAGGTATCTACGCCCTTACATCGTTGGATTCCTTCTTCTGTTTGAATTGTTCCAAGTTCGCTTTGGCCATATCAAGTTCATTGGACATTTCGACGTGTTGATGCTGTTTAGTCTGTGCAACTGTTAAGTTTGACAGGATCCGCATCTGCCTCACTCCTTACTCGAATGGCCTTGTCATTATCCTGGATGATATAGACGGCAGTGTCATGGGCTCGCTCCGCCTTGGCAAGCTTGCCAGCCATCTTGTGTTCCTTTTTGATGGACTTCTCGTGAGCATGGATGGCCTTGTCGACAGCCTTAGGTAGTGTCATTACCCGAGAATTCTCGTCGATTGTTGGACTACAACTGACCTTTGCATGGCTCGTTTCTGCCTTTTCCGCATGGTCGACGTTTTTTATCACGTGCTTGAGGTTCTAGGGTGCAGAATAAGCTGAGCGGCGTCGTACGAGACGTTGGTCCCGAACCTTCTCATCAGCGGCCGCCTGCTTGGCGATCAATTTCTCCTCACGCTGGGCTTCCGTAGAAAGAGGCATGATTAGGAAAAGGATAGGAAAAAGATGTGGAAGACGCGGTTTTCGGGGTTTTGTATCATCTCCATACATGACGTCACACAAAGGGAGCCCCTGGCCTTTGAGCAATCATTTTGTGATAATCACGTCAGTGGCGCGAATTATAATGAATCACAGGGATCAAAATTGATAGACAGGTTATGAGTTGCGCTTGAGGTTGGGCCCCGTAAGACCTCGTGATTATGATATGGAACATTAAGGTGTGCCTCCATGTCACTTAGCTTAGCTTATTGTCTGTGATTAGAGCGCCCTTGGGAAGTCCCGGGTTCGAATCCTGGTCGGTCACTTTTCTGCACTTTACTGCCCTCGTTCCCAGCCCTAACATTTGCATTCTCCAGGGCTGTGCCCCTTCGATTTGTACTGTTGCCTCCAAGGCAACCTGGTATTCAGTGAACCCTGCAATTCGTCCAATGTGGAAAACGCGGAACTGGAATATGGAGCTGGAACTCATGATGGTGGAATAACGGTAGTGAACAAGTTGAAAAATGGATGCGGGGCCAATCGCTGCAGGGCTGATAACCCGATAGAGCACTAAGAGGTCAGGAGTCGAGGCTCCGTCTGCGAACCCTCTGTCAAAAATTTGTTGCCCAGGAACCTCCCTGGTTGTCCCGCTCCTTCCGATCTGATCCGAATGACATGACGCTGGTCCAACACGCGCCACTTATGTGGCCATAAAGGGACTCGGGTCTTCCAATTCGCGAAGGCTCCGTAGATCGGCCATATATTTATATTCAGGCTCCAGCGCAGTCAGCGGCCATACCTCGGGCTCGCTGAGGGAACGTCTCACATGGGATGCCCGATCAGGTAACTACAAAAACAGCCGATTCCACCGCAGTCAATTGTTCCAATTCCATAAGAATTTCTCTCCCATACTCTCTACTGATTGTCCTCCCCCTCTCATAGGGTTTTAAAGATGCTACTCAAACTCGCTGCCATTCTTTCAATCCCGTTGCTCACCGGTGCTCTTCCAGTTGGGACCAACTTTGCCGATTGTCCAATCTCGAACGCGAATCTTACCTTCCCAGAGGGTCAGACCGCCCTCTCTATACCCCCGGGTCAGGTTCCCAACCATATCTTTTTCGGTTCGGGCGTTCAAAACTACACCTGCAGTGATTCTGGTACTTACACGTACGGGCCGAGCCACGACACGCTTCAACCGGTCACTAATGCAACTATCATGTAGGACTTCCGGCGCTGTCGCCAAGCTGCATGACATCTCTTGCTTTTTCGACGCCCCAGGATTCGACATAATCCAGGACGAAATCGAACCGCCCACAGTGAAGCTGGTCCGGTGTTTTCCCTCTGACACACGAACTCACGCCGTATTTTAACCATTCATCTATAGTTTAAGCCCAATTCCCCTGCCTTGTTTGCTGTCGATCATTACTTCATCTCAAACTCTACGGGCACAGGTATCAGTCCCAAGTTTGCGGCTTCTAGGGACGGCGGTATGTCATTCGTCGTTGCTAAGAAGGTGGCTGGGATCCCTGCTCCCGATCCTACCAATATCGACTGGTTGCAGCTGGCCAATATCCAGGGTACGCCGCTTATCTGCTCTGATTACGCTCGGAGGTGAACATCTCGTATGTGTTTATAGGTGATCTTGCCAAGACTATATTCCGCGTAGATACGAAAGCCGGTCTGCCTCCAGCTTCGGTAAGTTCCCCCTTCTGGCGTACGTGCCAACTCAGCTCATTATTTTTGGGGCAGTGTACACCAGGATCGGGTCCTATCAGTGTTCCATACTCGGCCAGGTACTGTACGTAGTATTGCAGACTTATTCCGGCACCTTAGGTTAACGCATGTCCATCCCGTAGTGTTCTATGTCTAGCGTGGAAGAAATCTTTCGACTTCAATATCTCACTAGTCAATGAAAGACTATTTTGGGGCAACATTCCTTGTTTAATTACTGTATCATTTTTTTCCTACATTTCCAAACGTCATCCTGTACTAGTGATGATCACCGATGCTTTGGATGGATAGACTTTCGTGAGCCTGCAACTTAGTTCATTTTACTCCTGTCGGATAGATTTAATTCTAAATACTAAATATTTTTGTCTCTGTTAGCTTTGAGCCAGTGCTTTGGATTCCGTATGCTTGCATCAGAGGAATATAGAATAATCTCTACGAAGTCCTCAGTCGTGAATCCAATTCATATCAGTATCATAGCCAGCTAGATAGGCGATTTTCGCCTAGCAGAGTTCTTCATTCATTTCAACAGTCGCTTCGCCAAAGTGCCAACAGGCCCGCCGATGAGCGACTTTGATTGATAGATGATGGCTGTACAGTAGTAGGGTAGTAGAATGGTCCTCGACTTCAGAAATCCTTGGAATTGAGCCTGACAGGCAATGACCCATAAGCAGACCCTTACTGAGTCCTGGTAAAGAATTGATAGGTGAATGAAGGAGTCCTGAGGGTGTGCTTGTTGAGCGTAGAAAGGCACCGCAATAAGCGATGTTCGAGTACCCGGACCGGGGATAGCTGCGATTTACCGGTGGCCGGAGCAGCACAATCCGCTTTGGGGCATTGTAATAGATAGTGGAGTATTTGGGTCAACAGATAGAGTAGTAGGGTGCAAAACATAAGATATGTTCATCTGTACAAAGCGACGACCGTTTAATTAAAAGGAAAAAGAACAAAATATGATGTAATATTGGTTGCTCTTGAATAATATCAAAGTACTATTGAAACCTTTGAGGGGAGTCGGCTGATTTGTGGCTGATGCTCGCTCGCTGCTCTCTGTTGGCAAGAGTGACCAGTTCAAGGCACTTGAATAGTGACCACTTAACACAATTGAGGGGATGGCACTTCTATCACAATGGACGATATTGAATGGCAGAGGTCACCTGTCGGGATACCTGTGAATGAGTCCATGCTGACGAGATAATCTATGACCATGCTGATCTCGATCGTGTTTGCGAATTGGGGGTCACATAGAGTGATGAATGTGGATCGTACGAGAGAAATTCCCCTTGAGGGAGCGGATTTTCCGGAAACCCCTGCAATAACAAAATGAGCGTGGCCAAATGCGATAATTCGGATGAACGCCAAACGGCGTGATTTGGCGGGACTCGATGTCGTACCAACACGTAAAATGACCGTAATGATCGGGACTTGTTTCGGGAGCGAGGAGCCTTGATCGAGGAGAAGGCGTGATGTCTTCCTTCGTCATCGGACATGGCTGGGTCGAAGTAAAGCCTAGAAAACGCGAAGACACGAAGAAGTGGACTTTCGTTTCCGTCACCCATCGAACTCCCCCGCGGTAGAGCACTGCGCGCGCGGAGGCCACCTTCGCATCCTCGACTTGGAAGATAAGCGGGATCATGCAGCCCGATTACGTGACATATGACACTAGTCGAACGATCAACGGTATTAACTGTTTGGAGGGGCGAACATGTTACATAAACCACCCAACGCGTACCGCTTGAGAGCCGATACGGTGATTTCAGTTGTGCGTGCCATGGTGGACGTAGGGCAGATCTGAGATGGTTTGTGTGACGGGAATGTTAGCCACCAGTGGCAGGATCGCCTCCGCGAGTCTTTCGAGACCTAAGTGAGCCAAGTGATGCACTCAGACTACAATAGCAGTCTTTATGTCTGCCGGTTACGATCCCTTGACAGGCTACAAATGACCAACTGGCTGATTGGCGCCCACATCGAACCTGCCCACCCGTACAGGCGGGGTCATTAGCGCGATGTCCCACCCGCACTCAACTAGCAATCTGAGCAAGCACCGAAGCCTCTCCTTCGCAATGATGGCCGAAACGAAACCCCTTTTCTCCCCCATCGATGAGGAGACTGCACGCCTCAAGTGGTTTGAGGCATTCATGCGAGGAAGGTGCGTTGTTTCGGGCTGCCCCGATCGCGTAACTCCCACTAATCGATCATCAAAGTGGAGCTGGAGCAACAAACGTATGTTGACAGCAACATCGTTCACGAACCCGCCACTTATCGTCCAGAAAGGATTTCGGGTCTTCAAGCGTTGCTCGAAGGGGCGCCTCCTCTGCCTGAACGCAAGCTGTTGTGGCATTGTGCCCTCGAGAAGCTTCTGGATGGTACTCGAGATGGTTCGGACCCAGTCTTGGGCGATTGAAATCGAGGACTAAAAAACAACGGCAGAACTGCACATTCGAACGGAAGAGCTGGAGGAGTTGAAAGGTCAAGTGCAAGCCATTGCAATGTCCATTGCCAAGGCTGTGAGTGACAGGACCATAGTTGTCAATCACGACACTGATGCCTTCGATCAGGAAATGTGTATTCGAGATTTAAATTTAGAGTTTGAAAATCTCGAATCAGCAGAGTGTCGGCTCTGCTCAAGCTGCCACAGCGACTTCACACAAGAGTTGGCTTGACATCAAATCGGTCGATGTCAGTGTCCACAATGGCCTGTCCAATTTGTTTTCTTCCGGTCGCGCTCAAAAGGAAAAATTGGAAAATGAGAAAACACTCAAAGCACGTAAAGCGTTCATAAAATATTACAAGCAAGGTGAGCAAGGGAAAGTGACCACCAGACTGACCTGACGGAGGTTTGCCAGATTTGAGATATCGCCGTACAGTGCATCAGCAGCGCCAAATCCAAGGACAATTCCTCAATTCAATACCGCACCGAGTTCAGGTCAAACCAGTGTCGTCCATCTGGGCCTTATTGACTTGTACCCACAGGGATATGGGACTATATATTGGTCTGCTGTGTGTGACGCAGCTGCAAGGTGATGGAGTCATTCGCAACCTACCATCGGTATGTCTAGGAAACGGGGATCTCCGACAACTAATTTCATTGGCAGGAATATATCAAGCACTTGTAATTCTTCTGGATCATCACTCTGGGCATCAGCCAAGGATATCAAGCCTCTTGTTGAGGCAAACTGCCACACGGAAGCCATTGAGTCTGTGTATCACCAATCCCCAATCCGGTTTTCGCCAATCTACTATCAAAATCCAGGATCTAAGACACGCTCTCCCGTAGGCCAAACAATTCTATTTGGATGTCCACTCGAGCTTTGCACTGTTGGAGAGCAGAAGAAAATTCCTCCTATTTTGTATTATCTTTTGGATTCTGTTCACAATTGGCTAGGGATTATTTTAGTATCTACCCAGTAGGTCAAAAGCGCAGAATTTGCAACAACTAGTTCACTCCATTATAAGGAAGAGGAATGCTGGCGTTTGGTGAATAAGCTTGAACAAGGATGGACAGGTGTGGAGAAAACCGATTGTGCCTTCATTTCCAAGCTTGACCCGCGAGCTCATCGCAACCCCCTCATAATGGTTTGTCTCCGCTGATACACTACTACAGAAAGCTAAAAGACCACGCAGGCATCTGTATGGCCCTTCCAAGGCCAGTATTGTCAGATGATGATATTGCAGTGGCTCAGAGTGGATTATACGCCTCATTTTGGATACTTGGAGTAAAGAGCCAATCAAGGAAGCTGTTCTACATGCCATATTTTCATGTCAGGATAGGTTGGGTGGCGTCTATTATTTCGGTGAGGATATGGCTAGGGCTCTGGCTCAAAAATGGGTGTTTCCTTCGTTTATTTTCATTGTAAGTGATTACTGAAATATTTTTCAGGTCTCTTTCAGGATCGAACATCTCCTCTTTCCCCAGAATATATATCCCGATATCCGGCATGTTGTGTGATGGTCCGATATGACCATTCCTTACCCATTATTGGTCCAATGGCTCAGTGATTAGAGCGCTGCTCGATAGGCAGGGACCACCGTTCGACACTTGCTGGGCAATCTTTCTCTTCCTACATGGAGATCAATTGTTCAAGAGGCTTCATGGTCCCTTTTGTGCTTCGTGCAGTGCTATTTATGCAAAGTGATCTTTGGTCATTCTTGTCGGTGTCTAGAAATGGGCACGAGCTCTCAACACTTCCTGTGAAGTGTGCAACACCTAGCACAGCCCGAACGCCGTGAGCACTTCAGTTTATAATGGATATGCTTCGCTCGTCTTGTACCCGGGTGTTTGCAGCGGATCCAAACAAGCACCAGATTTGATCGTACTAAGAAATGAAAGAAATGAATCTCGATTAGACCTGTAGATAATAAACCGAATGTTAACGCGCGACCTGGGAGGCAAGAAACATGTCCCAGTATCATCGGGTCCACAGCAGAAGGTTCGACCTTGTGAAAGACTCGCAGTTGTGAGGTTTTGTGAGGTTCAGGGCCAGGATACTCCCCAACATGCCGTTTCGGCTGACCAGCTATTCAGTGCCAATGCCAGTACTCTAGCGTTTACACGTAGTCCGCTTTGGGGTAAGTCAGTCATGAAGCTACTAGCGCAAGAGACCAGGTGGGTATGAATAATTGAGGTTGTATATCCACTCTAGGTATCATTTTCACGTCTGTAGTGGTGTAGTGGTCCCCGAGTGAGATTGATACCGAGGTGCAACGAAGCGAGAAGCGGCGAAAAGCCCAGCTCTCGAGCTGGAGCTCCTACATGGGAGGATTGGCATTGCATGTCAATTTACCAGGTTATTCCATCGGTATTCCAATCCAATAATAAGAGCGATACAAGAGCGAACGGGTACAACTCGCAAACAAACTACTCGACAGACACACCGCTGGCTCGGCCGACATCAGAGCGTGCAGACCGCGGTCGGAACGCACCCTGATGGCTGGCTTTCTGCCGTACAGTCAAGCAAGAGCGGCACTGGCAGCACAACAACCAAGACAGCGGCCGTGGTCCCCGCCCAATGTTGACCCCAGGAGCACAGCTGCTGGAAGGGATATCGAGGCATTCCTTGCACATGCATCACATGGCTGGGTCGCGGAACAAGCCGACGACCAACATGCAGTAGCTGACGACAACCTGTTTTCTCGCCACAGGACGCTCTTCAGAGAGAGGAGAGAGCCATCGTCAGACCATAACTATGGATACCAATACACGTACAATAGTGCCCGGAATCAGCGGAGGGAAGCATCCGATGTTTCCGTCGAGGCGCTCGATCTCGCAGACTATGCGATGACCCTGAGACGACAGGGACCAGAGTGGGACCCTTACCCATCTCATGACTATCCGATGTCAACTGTTCGACGGCCTTTCTCGCGTGAAACCCCACCGACCACGACCGCCACGACCATGTCCCCTGGTCGCCGAAGGCGAGAGGCAGAGCTCTCACCGCCTCGTAACCCTCCTCCCTCCTCGTACCCTCATGAACGAATATTCTCACCCACATACGCCCCCCCACCCAACGCTCCCCCTCCACTCGATCGTCCATTCTCGGCCCTATCACGCGATACGACCCGGCCGCCTCCTTCATTAATATCTGCAGGTGCCACATCTTATTCTTCCCATGTGGATTCTTCCTATCCGCCTGCGCCTTATTCCTCACAGTGGGTGTCAGACCAATGACCGCGTTATACTCCCGCTGATAATGGAGAAGATCTCTCCCTCACAGACCAGAATCATTGCGAAGACCTCATTCACTACCAGTCGACTTCCTCCCTCCACGTTGCCCGACAATCTTCACACCTCCCCCTGTCCCATCAAACCCACATCAAACAACCTACCACGCACCCCCAGTCGACCTACAATCGGCCGACGCGGATATCAACACCTTCCCGCCTTGGGCGCGGGGCTGGTACAACACTCGAGATACCGCCACCCCGCCAGCACGTAAAGATATCGCGAGCCCTGTGTATAGCGCCGAGAGCGGGCTTTACACTCACCCATCCACACCTGGGCCCCAACGTGACTTTCTCCCTTGGTCCTCTCTGAACGCCGGGGCTGCCGAGGAGGGGAGGGTAAGTGAAGAGGTCAAGGTGGAGCGCTTGCGTATGCTCGAGCGTGAGTTTGGTGATGCAAACAATGCGAAGCATGGAAGGGACCGAGACGAGTGGCCCGTTGGGATGGTCGGAAGTGTGGACGAGCATGGTCGTTTGATCACTGCCGGCCCGAAGAAGCGAGTCGCTGTGAGAGTACTTCAGGGACTCTTTGCGTGTGGAACCGCTGTCAGTGGGATATACGGAGCTTTGGTATGCGTTCTCTTGTCTCGTTAGGTGGGGGTTTTGAACTGAACAGCTTTCAGTTCATTAAATCTCCAAATCCACCCCCAGCAGCGGGCAAACCACCCGCCTTTGTGCTCTATATATTGTCTTCCGTCACATTTTTGGCCATTATCTACATGTACGGTCTCCGGCCTTGCCTCGGGCGACGCAAACGTACGAGACAGACGAACACAACTAATCCCGCTGGGATGATGGTTCTCCCCGTCACAAACACGATGCAAGCAAAGAAGAAGAAAGGAAAGAAAGGGCACAAGAAGGGTGGTGCAGGCGAGGGAGGCAGTGTACAGGTCAACTTGATCGTCGATCCTACAATGTTCGGCACCAAACGAGGGAATAATGCGCCTCCTGGGAGATACGATACCGACGAGGACGAAGACGAAGAGGTTTCGCTACCCGCTGATGGTTCCTCGAGACGGAGACAAGGTCCGCCACGTCGCAGTTTCTTCCAATCAATGGCGATGGAGGAACAATGGAAGTACGCGCGAAGTGAGCTGAAAATCCTCACTGCGTTTGATGCCATCATGATGGTCCTCTGGTTGGCGACCTTCGTATTCGTGCTCATGGGCCAACGCTGTCCGAATGATACGAAGTATAACGGGTGGTATGTCTTTCTGCCAGCAATCTTGTCCTCGTGTGGTGCTGATCACAGGCCCCGATAATAGGTGCGCGGCGTACAATTGGGCCACGGCAGGCGCTTGTCTGTTGGCGGTTACGCTCCTGATTAGTATTTACTTCGACGCCAAGGATTTAAGAGATTCGAAATTGTCACCTCGAACACGGACACGGACATAATCCTCCTTTCCCTTACGTCTATACCCTATCCCCTTATCGATTTTCTCTTCCACCGTCTGTATTACCCGATCTGATCTGCATGCCCTGGACACTACCAACTGACATCATGGGTTGTTCAGCTTATTCCTTACCCATATTTTCATCTTCCACGCACATCTCATTATCTCACTCACCCCATTTTATGCCTCGCATCATGTTTGTGCATGTAATGACCCTGCACTCGTTTCGGTTGCATCTTACGAATTCATGACGACCTTCAATTCGCTGTATATTGCCGTGAGATTGCTGAACTCAAAGTACTAGATGCAAAGCGAGCGGGAGTTGCTGGAAACCATGCAGTATATTGGCTCACGTGCGCGTAGTCAGTGCAACGGTTTCCAAAGAATTGGGGTACCAATCGGTGGTTAGTAGTTATTATAATTGTGAATTTACTTGCTCGATTCCACTTGTCAGCGGAAGCAAACAATATGATGCTATGAACTATGAGCAAGCCTAGAGCGTGACAACAGGGCCCAACGGGCCCATCGTCAGTATAAATTCACCCCACATCCCGCATTCAACCCGTCGAGACCTCGGACATTCGGCTCTCATCCACAACCATCCGTATTCAGGATAAAAGAGTTTACCACTCCCATCAGAAGCATGTCAGAAGTTCATCAACTTTAGTTTTGAATATCGCTAGAACGCCAAATCGTGTTGGTGGTTGGTGAAATGATCTGCGCTTCCACCTCCACCTCGCCGTGCTTGAAGAACTGTAGGTTTGTAGGTCAGGAATTCCACCTATAAATCTGAAATCCTTGTTCTGAACTTGATCAGCGCGGTTTGCTTGACACGAATGAAATCCTCGCTGGTCGCTGGCGTCGTGATCGATACGGTCACCTGTTACGCTCGTTATTGTAGCACCCGCTTTTCAAGGTTCCAACTCCTGATCGTCCTTGTTGAAAAATTAACAGAGCAACTTCATTGCGTGCCCGACGGTGTCTTGAGCTCCAACGAGGCTACAAAGGCGGCTTTCAACGATAATTGTTAGTCCTTGAACAAGGGTGCACGATGAGAAAAACCCATCGCAAGGGTTCCATGGTTCAGTTTACGCGGAGAAATGCTCCAATAAGCTCTGCCTGCTTGTTCGGAATCTGACCAACATCTTAGGCAGCGTACAAAGGAGCTTTAACTTGCCTTGGAATCAAAATTGTAATTGTTCTCTGCTATACTATTCATAGTGCCTCGAAACTGCTGGTTAGAAAAACTGTGACCGGGCCAGTGGCAAGAGGTGGCTTCAACTAGCAGTGGTTTGATAGACACTACGGAGCTATTCTCAATCGTTTGTGGTGACAACTTGCCCTTGCCTCGTATATCGCAAGACAGCAACAGCGCTGGCTGGTCTCGAAAGTCGCGATTTCGACTCTCCACACTTATTCAAGTGCTTTATATATCATGTGTGCCAGTTTCATTAGTTCCCGAGACGCTCCATCTTCTTTAAACTGGACGTCCTGATGCGTAGAAATTCACGCCCAACCCACTTGGGCGTTGAGCGTATCTGGTCCTGTTCTACGGAAATTTGGGAGTGGAATGGAGTGGACCAAGTGCCAAGTGGGGATAGTGACCCTGAAACGATCGGACTTCGGTTGTTTACTGTTCTATTGATTGAAGTCATGCGACCTTCCCCACACGCGGGCGACATGACCTTGAACCAGTTGTCCAGCGACCACGACCTCGAATTTCCAGAAACATGCCAAACGTAGCAGCCACTGAGCGGGTATCTGCCAGCCCACCTGCGGTGGACCTCCACTCGAACCTGCTGCCGATGCCGGTTCTCGAACTCGCGACGAAACTTTGCAACGCTTGTGCGCGTCCGCTCAACGTTCAGGACATCCAGCAACGTCCTATGGTGCCTTTAGTGGCCGCCCGGGCGAGCACCTGTAGCTCTTGTGGCGAAGGGAGCAAAACCGAGGGCGACCGTCATATCGGCCGTAACAGAGCCAACAGCAGCAGCGCACCCTCTCAGCCCATGCCACTCCCTCTAGCGTCCCTAAATCCGACCGCGTTGACAGTCGTTCTGAGCAGTGTCTCCAAGGACGACAGCAGCAGACCTCAATTCCCGCAACAATACTCGCCACCTCAGGATGCTCGTGGCCTCGGAATTTCTCCCTATTCGCCAACCCGACCATCATACTTCCTTTCGCGCGTCCACTCACCCACAACTCACGCCGGTCCACTCGACTTGCACACGACCACTTTTGACCCGCTCGTCGATATCAGCCGTCTACGTGTACGTTCTACAGGTATCGGGTGTCTCAATCCCGGCGAGACCTTCCAAGGCATCCAGACCAACCAAGGCAAGGAGCATGAAGTCTCCGTCACCATCATGGTAGGTGCCAGTCTCAATCTCCCCAGCGCCGTCCGTGTTCCGCTTCGCACGTACCATCTGTGGGAACAGTATCACATGAACTCATTGTTCCGGAGAACATTGCCTGGCGACTGCTCCACCGCCAAGGGACGCGACGGGTGCCCAGTTCTCAATCAGAGTCTCTACTGCTGATGACCTGATGTTCGAAGGACATCTGAGATCCGCTTGATGTTCGAAGGACATCTGAGATCCGCCTGAAGCTTCCCAGGCCTAACCCTGGGTCCCCTACTGGAAGGTCAAGTGTCCTTGCCTTCCAAACCTCGGATTCAGCCGCGCTGCGTCATGGAGAATCTTTACGCCCGCAGAGATGACGCGTCTGCATTCAGACCCGTCGAAGTCATAAATAGACTTTGGAATCCCGGGGAAGGCTCTTTTGATAATTAATTTACCCCCGCTCGACCCGCAGAATCAAGCCACTCACCACTTTAATGCAGGACGTAAACCTTGCTTCTTCAACCCTTTCTGGTTCCTTGACGATCCATGACCTGACGCCTAATGATCCCGAATTGACGACCTACTTCGACGGCGAAATTATCGGTTCACGCTTTGGGTTCCTCACGCCGGAACCGAGCTGGGGCGCGACGGACGAGGGCGATCTCGCTCATTGGGAACGCTTCGGGGCGCCGTTCCGTGCTGTCAAGGGTGAACTCTGCCAACCCGACTTGACACTGCGCGGCGGAGAGAGGGGGGAGAGAGGTGTCGTATTCATGCGCTGGAAGGAGAGGTTCTTGATGCCTAACCACAACGTTACGAGCGTCGCGGGGGCGAGTTTCGCTGGTGAGTTTGCTCTCTCCTTCCGAACAAGGAGTCTTCTGACGGTCATCTCGTGTTAAAATCGTAGGCTTCTATTATATCTGCCTCGAATTTAGCAGCTCTGCCCACCCCGACCATGAAGCGGACGACTCCGCGACCTCCGACGCCGGCACCTCGCACAGCTTTACAACCCATGCACCGCACCTGTCGGGTTATTATTATTTTGCTGAGAAGGACATGTGCGATCAGTATGTCATCACCACCTTTTGCTCCACCCATCTACCATCCCGCCTCCGAACTCGTTAAGAATGCTTCCTGACGCGAGTGATGTACAATCAGGTACCAAAAGCTCATGCTACACCACGTCCCCCGACCAGCGAGGGCGTGCTTCGAGTTTCGTTAATTCTCCGCCTTGTGTGGAGTTAACGATGTATTATCCAATCAAATCCACCCGACCATATATCACGCGCGATCCGCGATTTAGATGATTGCATCACGTTCTAATTCCACCGGACTTTTGAATCCCATCTCATTCACACCTCCTGATTTGCTTTGCTTCCCTGCATTCTTCCCCCGTGCGCCATTGTGCTTCGTCGCATTGTAGAAAACCTGTTGTGTTACCACCCTCCCCCGACATCCACTGTCTGATTGATTTCTTTTGGATTACTTGGATCGAACATATGATTGCTATCTGCTGTACTAAAATATGTTGAATGTTGGTGTATTCTGAACGAGAGCGTTTTAGGAAGCGCACGTATGCGTGGGATGGGGGTGCTACATTGACAAGTTGCTCAACAAGGCAGAAACTGTTCATACATTCTCGATTATGGTGGACCGACGCACTAATACGAAGTGCGAACCTAAAAGTAGCCAACCAAAAGTCCCATTGATACACATGGAACAACCAGTGGTCACTCCTCTCTTTCACCCAGCCCTGGTAGAACCCACTTCCCATGAGTTGGACATGCTATCATGGGAGTTGGCGAAAGCTCAAGGAAGATCCGCATCTGCATACAGTCGACCAGAGCAGTGCGTACCTTGACACGAAGGGAATATACGCTCGGTTTCGTAGCAGAACCCATCCACCCCTTTTCCCTATCAAACCGTGGTCCGTACGATAAAAGCGGCGTTCTATCCTTTTCAACATTAATGCCCGAGAGTGTAAACTCGTAGGCTCATTCGTCGTATAGATCTTGAGTCAATGAAGTGGGAGGCCGAAAGCGTCGGAATCTCAGAATGACTGGATTCCATTAGCAGACTTGGCGGTCTTGCATGTACGCTGGGTAAGCTCGTGTACATCTGTCGAGTATATTAAATAAGACACTTGGTGACGCTGAGAGCTGTAAGTGTGTAAATAGGACGGAAAGAAGTGACTACTCTCTTGCTAAGACCGCTGATCCCGCTGCATCTCCGTTAATCTGCGAGCAATGGCTTCGACGTCGCCATCGGTCAGATTTCTTTCAACTGGATTTTGGGCCACCGATGAGTCGACGTCTGGTAGGTTGGCTTGAGAGGGGGGGTTCACATCAATGTTGGAGGTCGCGGGCTGAGGGGAACAGGAAAGGGATCAGGCGGCTGAGGTGCAGGAAGGTACGCCGGAGACGAATGACTGCTGTTATTTTCGATAGTCTGTGGAGGACTTGAAGAGGAGAGATGTTCTGGGCCGAGGATTCGACTGTAAGGTGGAGGAGAGTGTGAAAACCTCCAAGACGAGGAGCTCCGCTGAGAAAGATTCGAAGAGCGGAGTGCACGCTCAGACGAGTTTGTTATTGGCCGGTTAGCCGTTGTGCTGGGACCGATAGGAACGTCCCACGGCGGAGATGTACCGCTTGATCTCTCCAAGGTGTCGTGTTCCAAACGCATGGGAAAAGTAGAGGTTTTCCCGACCGCGGGTACGTGCA
>WNFL01037090.1_pt1 | contig 14908 bp, 14 predicted proteins | sample 5400361 | NCBI WGS metagenome assembly WNFL01 (sample SAMN13153351, study PRJNA577476) | soil metagenome | isolation source: 40 cm soil on Douglas fir-dominated hillslope | place: USA:California | collected 2013-09-17
TCACCATCGACGATCCGGTGATGTACGCGAAGCCGTGGACCGTGAAGATGTCGAAGCGGCTGATTGCAGACGACGAGCTGATCGAATGGATGTGCGAGAACGAAAAGGATCTCGCGCACATGGTCGGGAAATAGGGGTCAGAGGACAATTCTTTTCGCGGTATGCTTCCGCTCGTCGCATGCATCACTTCAGCAGATTCCACGACAGCATGCTGGTGGCCGACCCGCTGTTTGCCGGACACAGCCAGGCGTATACCCGTGCGCCGCTCGTCCACCACAAGCTTGGCTCCGTCCATACCGGACTCAGCATTTGTGAACTGCGCGCCGGTGGCGCCCTCAATCCCCACGTCCATTCGTTCGAAGAGGGCTTCTATATCCTTTCCGGCGAAGCCGTCGTCGCGATCAATAACGAGGCGTACCTGCTGACGGCCGGCGACTACGGCGTCGCGAAAGTCGGCGCGCTGCACGCGTGGCGCAACATCAGCAGCTCGCCTGTCCGCTGGTTTCAGATGAACGCGCCGCAGCCGAAGCCGGCCGGCAAAGAGCGCGACACGTTCTTTCAGAAGGGCGGCAAGCCCCCGTCCGACGCGAAGCCGCTGGATCTCAACGATCTGCGCGGCAGTCTACTCGGCCATTTCGACGAGACGATGATCCCGCCGGTCGGCCAGCGCACCAACGTCGCGGCCGGGCTCGAGGGTGTCTTCCTGAAGTGGATGATCGACGAGAAGTTCGGCTCGATTCACCACCGCATGCTCTTCATCGAGTATCAGCCGGGCGTGAGCATCGCGCTGCACGATCACACGTTCGAAGAGGCCTACTTCGTCCTCAGCGGAGAAGTGCAGGGGACGATGGACGGCGAGACGTACAACGCGAAACCCGGTGACGTCTTCTGGACCAGTGTCGGCTGCGTCCACTCCTTTATTAATGTTGGAACTCAGCCCGTCCGCTGGCTGGAAACGTTCGCGCCGATTCCGCCCGCCGAAAACGTGTTCAGATTCATGCGCGACTGGGAGAAGCGCGCGAAGGAACTGGAGGGCTGATCGTGGCTGTGACCAGGCTCACGATGACGGACGAGCAGCGGAAGTCGGTCGCGCTCGAATACCTCAAGGCCTTCGACAACAAAGGCGTGACGTCGACCGGCGGCAGCATCATGGATCTGTTCGCCGACGATGCGCAGGTGTTCTTCCCGAAGTGGGGCCTGGCGACGGGGAAGAAACAGATCGGCCAGCTCTTCACGGACTTCGGCGGCGGCATCAAGAGCATCCTGCACGACTACGCGACGTTCAACTGGATCATGACGGGCACCGACGTCTTCGCGGTTGAAGGGACGAGCGCGGGAGAACACAAGGACGGCCCGTGGCGCGCGGGCGTGTCGCACGCGGGACGATGGTGCGACGTCTTCGAAGTGCGGGACTTTCTGATTCAGCGGTGTTTCATCTATCTTGATCCGGACTACGCCGGCCTCGACACCGCGCGGTATCACTGGTTGTCGGCGAACGGGCGCGACCCGTCGAAGCCGTTGGGCTAACGAAGAGGACCTATGAAAAGACTCGCAGTGCTATTTGTTCTGGCCGCAGCTTCGGCGTCGGCGCAGACGCCCGATGGTGCGGCTGTATATCAGAAATCTTGTGCGACCTGTCATTCGAACCCGACCGCGGAGAACCGCGCGCCGGCGCGCGACACTCTGCGGCAGTTCTCACCGGAGTCAATTCTCACAGCGCTGACGACGGGCACGATGTTCCGCCAGGGCTACGACCTGAACGACGCCGAGAAACGGGCGGTCGCTGAATTCGTCGCCGGCCGTGCCTTCGGCACGCCAGCGCCGATTTCGAACGTCGGCCGATGCACAGGTCCCGTGCCCCCGATGACCGATCCCGCGAGAGGCTCCAACTGGAACGGCTGGGGCGGCACGCTGACCAACACCCGATACGTCCCGGCGGAAAAGGGCGGCATCACGGCGCCGCTCGTCCCGCGTCTCACGCTGAAGTGGGCGTTCGGGCTGCCCGGCGTCACCTCGGTGCGCGCTCAGCCCGTCGTCGTTGGCGGACGGCTATTCGTCGCGAGCGAGAGTGGCGATGTCTTCTCGCTCAACGCGAAGACCGGTTGCACCTACTGGGTGTTCCACGCGCAGTCGGGTGTTCGAACCGCGCCGTCCGTGGGCGCCTACAAGACCGCGTCCGGCGCATCAGGCTACGCGATCTACTTCGCCGACGGCGCCGCCAACGCCTACGGTGTCGACGCGAACAGCGGCAAGCAGATCTGGACCCGTCGCGTCGACGAACATTCGGGCGCGCGCGCGACCGGAGCGCCGGCGTACTACAACGGGCGTGTGTACGTGCCGCTGTCCGGCCTTAACGAAGAAGGACAGGGCGCGCGTGCGACATATGAATGCTGCACGTTTCGCGGCAGCGTGACAGCCCTCGATGCGTCGACCGGCGCCGTGATCTGGAAGACGTACACGATCGCCGAAGAGCCGAAGAAGCGCGGCGTCACAAAAGAAGGCGTCCAGGCGTGGGGACCCTCGGGTGGCGGCATCTGGGCGGCGCCCACGATTGACACGCGTCGCAACGTTCTCTATATCGCTACGGGCAACGGCTTCTCCGATCCGCAGCAGCCAACCACGGACGCGGTCATTGCGATGGATCTCGACAAGGGCACAATCAAGTGGGTCGCACAGCCGGTGCCGAAAGACGTCTGGATGATGGGCTGCCAGGCGAAGAATCCCGACAACCCACGCTGCCCGGCCGAACAGGGCCCCGACCACGACTTCTCCGCGTCGCCGATGCTGGCGAAGAAATCGAACGGCCAGGACATCCTGATCATTCAGTCGAAGTCGGGCATGGCATACGCCTTCGATCCCGACAAGGGCGGCGCGAAGCTCTGGGACTACAAGACGAGCAACGGCAGCGGCCTCGGCGGCCAGTGGGGCGGCGCGGTTGACAACAAGAACGCGTACTTCAGCGTCAACGGTACGTTCTCGAATGCGCCCGGCGGCATCCGCGCGGTGAACCTGGAAACGGGGAAGGAAGTCTGGACCAAGGCGCCCGAGCCGAAGCTGTGTGGCAACGGACGCGGATGCTCGGCGGCACAGGGAGCCGCGGTGACCGCCGTTCCGGGAATCGTGTTCTCCGGATCACTTGACGGCGGGTTCCGCGCCTACGCGAGCGACGACGGCACGTTGATCTGGAGCTTCGACACGAACAAGGAGTTCCTTACCGTCAACGGCGTGACTGCCAAGGGCGCCGCTCTCGATGGCCCCGGCGCGACCGTCGTCGACGGCATGCTCTACGTGAACTCCGGGTACGGCGGCATCGCCGGCCGGCCGGGCAATGTGTTGCTGGCATTCGGCGTTGAATAACCCCTGGCGACCCTGAAAGGGTCGCCCCTACGACACACGCTATGTGGGGGCGGGCCTTTCAGGCCCGCCCAACGACGCAGAAGCTATGTAGGGGCGGGCCTTTCAGGCCCGCCCAACGAGGCGCTATGAAAAGAATCCTGACGCTCGTCGCGCTGTTGTTCGCCGTGGGCATCGTCAGTGCGCAGGCGCCCGCGCCGGCTGGACTCATCGTCGGCCTGGGGAACTTCTTCAGCCCGATCGTCGGCGATCTCGACAAGGCCATCGCGTTTTATCGAGATGGCATCGGCCTCGACGTGCAGGGCGCGCCCGCGAACGCCGAGCAGAATCCGGCCTTGCGGAATATGTTCGGCCTGCCCGACGCGCAGCTGCGCTGGACCGTCGGACGCCCGCCGGCCATGCGTACCGGCGTGGAGATCGTCGAGATCAGGAAAGCCGGGAGCAAATCGATCGACCGGCGTATTCAGGATCCGGGGGCGTTCACGCTCGTGCTGATTGTCAGAGAGCTGGATCCGATTGTCGCGCGGTTGAAGACGATGGGCGCGCCGGTTGTCACGACCGGCGGAGCGCCGGTGGATGTTCCGTTCGGCGGCAAAGCGCGCGGCATTGTCGTCAAGGATCCCGACGGCCACTTCGTCGAGCTCGTGCAGCCGCCCCCGGGCGACGCACCGGCGGCTGGGGCACCGGGCATCACGAGCGTTCGCGTCCGGCTCACCGTCGAGGACGCCTCCCAGACAATGCGGCAGTATCAGCAGCTGGGACTGGCGGGCACGATGAACGTGATGTTCGAGTCGAGCGCCCCGGTGACAAGAATGTTCGGTCTGAAAGCCGACGCGCAGTTCCGCGTTGCGACGATGGACGTTCCGAATGGGCCGAAAGTCGAATTCATCGACTTCAAGGGCGTCGATCGGCGCACCGTTCGCGCGAACATTCAGGATCCCGGCTCGACGCGAATGCAGCTCCAGGTGAGCGATGTCGACGCCGTCATCGCGGCGTTCAAGAAGGCCGGCGGCGCCGTGGTCTCGACCGGAGGCGGAACCGTCGAACTTCCCGGACGCGGCGGCGCAACAACGAAGGTCGCCATCGTCCGCGATCCGAACAATCTGTTTCTCGTCCTGATTCAGGCGGCGCCGGCGCGAGGTAATCCGTAGGGCGGGCCTTTCAGGCCCGCCGATCGCGGCCCTGAAAGGCCGCGCTACATGATGCGGATTCTCGCGCTCATCCTTCTCGGATTGCTCATTCCCTCGCCTCTGGCCGCGGAGGACCGGCCTCCGCTTCAAACGATCCTCGAGCGCGTCACCGATTACGTCGTCCGCTACGAAAACACGCTTCAAGGCATCGTCGCCGAAGAGCATTACACGCAGGACTCCGACAAGTCGGACCGGCCGTTTGTCACGCACCGTGAGTTGAAGTCGGATCTCCTGCTCGTGCGGAGTGAGGGAAGCAACTTCGGCTACGTCCAGTTCCGCGACGTGTTCGAGGTGGACGGCGATGCCGTGCGCGACCGCGGCGATCGCCTGTCGAGACTGTTTCTGAACCCGTCGATGACGGAGCGGCGCCAGGCGACGGAGATCATGAACGAGAGCGCCCGCTACAACATCGGCACGGTCGAGCGGAACATCAACGTCCCGCTCATCGGGCTGATGCTGCTGGACCCGAGGTATCGGCCGCGCTTCAAGTACTCGGTCAGCACCGAGCACAAAGGCACGCCGCGGGGGATGCCCAAGTCGCCGGCGTTTGCGCTCCCGGCGGACACGTGGGAAATCGAGTACGAGGAGGTGCGGACGCCGACCGTGATTCGCGGCGACGATGAGGATGCCAAGTCGCGATGCCGCGCCTGGGTAGACCCTGCAACCGGCCGCGTGCTCCTGACCGAGCTGGTCGTGGAAGCAAGAACCGTCAGGTCCACGCTTCGCGTGAGCTACCAGTCCGAGCCGATCGCGGGCCTGCTCCTGCCGATCGAAATGCGTGAAACCTACGTGGTCAAGAGGCGCTTCTACACGCTCGAAGGCGCAGCAACTTACAGTAATTTCAGGCAGTTCACGGTCACCACTGCCGAGTCGATTGCCGACCCGGCACCCGATTGGACCCGCTCTCAGACTGGAGATTTTCAGATGGGCCAGCACTTGATCTCATCCCGCGGCGCCGTGATGGCGGCCGTCGCTGCCGTTGCGCTCGCGTCGATTCCTCTGCTCGCGCAGTCGCCGTCCGCAAAGCCGGCTTCGGCGGCGAAGGGCAAAGCCTGGACAGCACCGAAGACCGCCGACGGCGTGCCGGATCTGACGGGCAACTGGACGAACGCCACTTATACGCCGCTCGAGCGGCCCGCGAATCTCGCCGGCAAGGAGTTCTTCACGCCTGAAGAAGCGGCGGCGTTCGCCAAATCTCGGATCGATCAGCTCAACAACCAGGCGCCGGACAACATCCACTACGACGACGCGATCTGGCAGGGCGAGAACTACAAGAAGGGCCTTTCCAGCCTGCGCACGTCGCTCGTCATCGATCCGCCGGACGGCAGGATTCCGGCGCTGACCGACGCTGCGCGCAATCGTCCCGCGCCGCCTGTGCCGGGCGGCGACCCGACCGACCGCCGCGCTGACAGCTACGAGAATCGGACGCTCGCCGAACGCTGTCGGCTACAACGCCAACCTCGACATCGTCCAGGGACCGGGCTACGTCATCGTCCGCAACGAGATGATCCATAGCGCGCGGGTGATCCCGACGGACGGACCGCGGCCGCATCTGGGCGAAAGGATCCGCAACTGGAGCGGCGACTCGCGTGGCCATTGGGAAGGCAACACGCTCGTCGTCGACACGACCAACTTCAACTCGAAGATCAGGTTCCGCAACTCGACACCCGCGATGCGCGTGACCGAGCGCTTCACGCGCACCGACGCCGACACCATCAACTACACCTTTACCGTCGACGACCCGCAAACCTGGACCCGGCCATGGACTGTAGAGCTTCCGATGCAGAAGGTGACCGGACCCATCTACGAGTACGCGTGCCACGAGGGCAACTACGGGTTGCCGAACATTCTGCGGGCGCAGCGGGTGGAGGATCAGAAGAACGCGCGTTCGACGACTACCGACTGAACGCGGAGAGACAAAGGTAAGACCGGCGGGCCGGGATTCGACATCGGATCCCGGCCCGTTTTTTTTGCATAAGCGCCACGGCTGGGTATTGACAGGGGGCAAGCTCAGCCATATTTTGACCCGATGTCGGGCGGTGGCATCCAGGCTGAGCTCTCTCATGGGCCGGCCATCTCTCTCCGGCGGCGGCTTTTGTTTGCCGGAGCCGCCGGGCTGTTGAGTCTCATGATGGCGCTCGCGGCGTTCCTCGTGGTCGATGTCGGTGTACACCGACGCTACGAGCGGGGCGTGCTGGTGAATGTGTGGGGCTATCGCGGCCCGGTCGCCGGACGAAAGCGGCCTGGCGAGTATCGCGTCGCCGTCCTCGGCGGCAGCTCGGCATTCGGGTACGGCGTCAAGTGGGTCGACTCGATGCCCGCGATTCTCGAACAGAAGCTGGGCCGGCCGCCCGGCGCCTTCCGCGTTGTCAACCTCGCCTACAACAATGAAGGCGCGCACTCGTTCACGTTCACGCTGAAGGACTACGCCTACCTCGACTACGACCTGGTCTGCCTTTACGAGGGCTACAACGATCTTGGCGGCGACGACAGTCCAAACCCCTCGGTGTTCCGTCATGACTCGCCGGTGTTTGTGCTGACGGGCTATCTGCCGATTTTCCCGCTCGTGTTTCGCGAGAAGGCGTCAGTGATGGTGTACGGAGACACGCGCGACGTGTATCCCACGCTGGACAAGCAGCGGCAGAAGCGCTGCGGGCGGCGGCAGCGGTGGGCGAATCGCTGGAACGTCAGTTCCGGCGGGCGAGTGTCGATGCTAAAGCCGCCGGTGCCATTCCGCCAGCTGGAGACTGTGCGTTTCCGTGGGCGGGATACTGCGAATCGGTACGCGAAGCCGCCGCGTGGGCGCTCAGCCGGAATAAACAGGTACTGGTTGCGACGCAGCCTTACGCGCTCGGCGCCGAACTGGGCGCCCGCCACCGTGATCAGCAGCGCGCGCTGGCGGCCATGCTGGCCCGGCAGTTCGCCGGCGATTCTCGCGTCAGATATGTCGACCTCGGGAACCGCGTCGATCTCGCCGATCCAACTCTGTCGTACGATCGCACGCACTTGACCGAGATCGGGAACGAGCGTCTCGCCTCAGCATTTGTGGCGCCTGTGCTCGAAATGGCCGCGACCCATCAGGCGTCCGCCCACTGACTCGTCAGGATCAGCGCTTCTTTTCTCGCGCGCGACCAGCGTTTCAGCTCACATTCTCTTTTGAGCGCTTCAGATTTCGAGCCGCACGGCTCGGCATACGCGAGCGCCACTGGCAGGCGGCCTGACGTGTAGCGGGCGCCGCGGCCGCTGTTGTGCGCCTTCTCCCGCCGCCGTGGATCCCGTGCGTATCCCGTGTAGAGCGTGCCGTCGCGGCAGCGGACGATATAGACGAAGTGCACGCGTCATTGTAGCGGCGCGCAATCCCACTCGAGCACCCTGCACAGCGTTGCCGCAGCCTTCGTCATCGACCGTGGGCGCACGGCGGACAGGTTTGAATCGGCGCACACAGTATTGATGAGCGCGGGGCAGAACCGTCCTTCGCGGCGGTCGCGGTGGGATGCAGTTCGGAGCAGGAACGGGCGTGGCGTCGATCCTGCACCATCGGTGCGCACCAGATCCTGAGTATGAGCAGAACATCCGAAACGGGTCCTCGATGGCGATCGCGCGTGACGGCGGTCGCCTGGTGGTTGTCGACCGCGGGCTTTTTTTGCGCGGGCGGCTGTCTCGTCTATGCGAGCGTGAACGAGATCCGCCGCTACGTTCACGTGCTGCCGCCGAAGCCGCCGGAAGTCGCGCAGGACGTCGTGGTTAAAGACGTGGCGGACGCGGCGGGTCGTCAGGCCTCGTTCAGAATCCTGCTCTTCAGCGACGAATTCCGGTGGCGCCTCAGCTCGCGCGTGGCGCTCGAGAACGGGCTGTCGGAGCCCGAATTTACGCCGGAGATGAAGGCGGTGCTGAACGACGCGAAAGAGATCATCTGTGTCGGCGCCAGCTCCGAGGAGATCCCGAAAAGCGTCTCGTTCGCGCGCGGACGCGCCGGCGAGGAATGGCGTGCCGGGCGGCGTGCCGAGCAGATCGCGATGTGGGTGCGCGAGTCGGTGCCGCGTCCCATTCCTGTACGGAAGCTCAACATCGGTCATCACGCGCCCACGCATGCGCGCAACACCTCCGGCCAGCGGCGCGTGGTGATCATCCTCGTACTGGAGCAAGACGAGCAGACCGACATCGATCAGGCGCTGCGGGCGGCGATGGAGCGCGAGAGCGCCCATACGCCCGTCTTTAACGCGCTGCTGAAAGAGTACTCATTGGCCTCTTCGACCGGCTTTTCCTGGGTCGAGTAGCAGAAGGGATCGCCGTGGCGGGGCTGGCTGTTCTCAACGGGCTTTCGACAGCTGTGAAATTCGGATGGATTGCGTGGCTGGCATGGTGCGCCGCGCAGATTCTGTGGTACCGCTTCGGCCGTTCAGATCGCCCCGCAGGCGCGTCGAGCCGGCGCTCCGGCTTCGGCCTGGGCCTGACGCATCACACATCGACGCGCGCCTGAAGAGGCAAAGCGTGCCAGCCGAAGTTCGAGAAGAAATAAGGGAATACCCGGAGTCAATGTCCCTCGCTCTACCTACTCTGTGACGGCGGTTACCGAGCGGTGTCGGGCGACGTGAGACACTCCGCACGAGACTCCGTGCGCCGCTCCTTGTAATCACGCGCTTTACGTTTCTTCCTCCGTGGCACCTGCGTTGCAGCTGAGCTCGGCGTTTTTCAGCACGAGATGGCCACGTCGCAGGAGGACACGACGATGTTCTGGGTGGAAGCTGGAATTGCGGTGTTCGCCGGCTTCGTCGCGATGTTGACGGTGCTCTCGAAGCGCCCGAACGACAATCTCGGGCTCCTCAGCGATCAGTGGCTCGCGCAGCATCGACGGGAATCCTGAACCGCTGATCGTGTCGTTCCGCTTCGCGTGAAGCCGTTCGAACCGCCGCGCGAACGCCTCACGTTGCATCGCCGGCGCCACATCGCGCATGCTGCCTGCTGGTGCTGCCGTTGAATCCCTCAGCTGACACGTGAACGAACCTGGCCTGACGTCGGCCGAAGCCGCCAGGCGTCTCGCGAAGCACGGCCCAAACGAGCCGGTGCAGATCCGGCGGCTGTCGGCATTCCGTCAGCTCGCCCGTCTCTTTGCTACGCCGCTCGTCGCCATTCTTCTCGTGGCCGCGATCGTGTCGGCCACGCTTGGCGAGCGCGCCGACGCCGCGATCATCATCACGATCGTCCTGCTCGGCGTCGGGCTCAACTTCTGGCAGACATTCCAATCGGGCCGCGCGGCGGAGAAGCTGAAAGCATCGGTCACACCGACCGCGACCGTTCTGCGTGATGGCGACTGGAAGGAAATCGCGATCCGCGAAGTCGTGCCTGGCGACGTGTTCCGACTGTCAGCCGGAGACCTTGTTCCTGCGGATGCGCGCCTGGTCGAGTCCCGTGACCTCGCCGTACTGCAGTCGATGCTGACCGGCGAGCCGCTCCCGGTGGAGAAGCACGCGTCGGCCGAGACGAGCGGCACAGCCGGCGGCCCCGACACGCCGCATCTCGTGTTCCTCGGGACCTCGGTCGTCAGCGGCCTGGCGACGGCGGTGACCCTGGCCACCGGCCCCCGGACGATGTTCGGCGCGATTGCCGAGCGCCTTCAGGCGCGCCGGCCCGAAACCGAATTCGAGCAGGGGCTGCGGAAGTTCAGCGTCCTCATCCTGCAGACGACCGTCGTCCTCGTGTTCTTCATTCTGTTGACGAGTCTGGCGCTGAAGCGAGACGCGTTCGAGTCGCTATTGTTCGCCGTCGCGCTCGGCGTGGGCCTGACGCCGGAATTTCTTCCGCTCATCGCGTCGATTGCGCTGACCCAGGGCGCCCTGCGTATGGCGCGCGAGCAGGTCATCGTCAAGCACCTCCCGGCCATTCAGAACTTCGGCAGCATCGACATCCTCTGCAGCGATAAGACCGGGACGCTGACGAGCGGCGAGATGACGCTCGAGCAGGCGATGGATGCCGACGGCGCGGCGTCGGAACGGGTGTTCACGCTGGGCTACGTCAACAGCCGGTTCGAGACCGGCATCAGAAGCCCGCTCGACAAGGCGATCTTGAAGCACCGCGATCTCGACGTGACCGGGTACACGAAGATCGACGAGCTGCCGTTCGACTTCGAACGCCGACGGCTGTCTGTTGTCGTGGATGCGCCCGGCGCGAGCGAGCGGCTCCTGATTACCAAAGGGGCTCCAGAAACGATCCTCGAGCGGGCGGTCGCGGTCGAGACAGCGGAAGGCGAGCGCGTCCTGAGCGGTCCGGCTCGCAACGGGGCGCTCGAGCGGTACCGGCAACTGAGCGCGGACGGCCTGCGTGTGGTGGCCGTCGCGTATCGCCGGGTGCCGGCGCGAAGCGCCTACAGCGTCGCCGACGAGACGGACTTCGTGTTGGCCGGGTTTCTCGCGTTCGCCGACCCGATTCTGCCCGACATCGGCCGCACGATCGCGGAGCTCGAGGCGGACGGCGTCGCGATCAAGATCGTCACCGGCGACAGCGATGTCGCCGCCCGGCACGCGTGCGATCAGGTCAGGTTCGACGCACGGCGCATCGTCACCGGTGAAGAGATCGCGATGGTGGACGACGGGGCGCTGGGACATCTGGCGGAGGAGGCGTCGGTGTTTGCGCGTGTGTCGCCGGCCCAGAAAAATCGCATTATCCTCGCGCTCAAGCGGCGCGGACACGTCGTCGGCTTCATGGGAGACGGGATCAATGACGCGCCGTCGCTGCATTCGGCCGACGTGGGGATCTCGGTGATGGGCGCGACCGATGTCGCGCGTGACGCGGCTGACATCATCCTCGGCAGGCGCGGGCTCGACGTGCTGCACCGGGGCATCATCGAAGGGCGGCGTGCCTCCGGCAACATGATGAAGTACCTGCTGATGGGGACGAGCTCAAACTTCGGCAACATGTTCAGCATGGCCGTCGCGTCCATGTTCCTGCCGTTTCTGCCGATGCTGCCGACGCAGATCCTGTTGAACAGTTTTCTCTACGACGTCGCGCAGATCACGATTCCTTCCGACAACGTCGATCGCGAGTACCTCCGCCGGCCGCAGCGGTGGAACATCCGCGTCATCCGGCACTTCATGCTCGTCATCGGGCCCATCAGCTCGCTCTTCGACTTCCTGACGTTCTACGTGCTGCTGCGGATGTTTCACGCGAGCGAGTCGCTGTTTCACACCGGCTGGTTCGTCGAATCGCTGGCCACGCAGACGCTCGTGCTGTTCGTGATCCGCACGCGTGAAAACCCGCTGCGGAGCCGGCCCAGCATGGCGCTGGTGGCGACGACGCTGACGGTGGCGCTGCTTGGAGCGCTGCTGCCGCTGACACCGTTCGCGGCGTCGCTGGGATTTGTCGTGCCGCCGCTGAAGTTCGTCGTCTTCGTTGCGGCGGCGACGGTGGCATATCTCGTGCTGGTCGAGGTCGCGAAGCGACTGCTGGCGCGCAGGGAGCCGCGGGAACACGGCTGAGCTGGCGACACAACGGCAGCGGTCATTGCCGTCCGGTATCAGGACGTCAGATCTTGGTATTGGTGATCCGTGAGCTCCCGTTGCACAATCGGGCCGCGTTTGTCTCCGCGGTCACGCACCCGATGGAGGTACTCATGCTCAAGGCACTCGCGGCGTTCAAGCTGTTCGGGGCGATGAGTATGCTGGGTACGGCAGTGCTCGCCACTTTCGCGGTATTCAAGCTGATTGAGATTCTCGACACGCAAGAGACGCTGAACGTGCTCTCCAGCCTCCTGAGCCGGCGGTAGCCGGCTCAGGCGCCCTGACCGGCGCACGCGCGCATCAGCGGCTGAACGCTGCCTGCATCGTCCAGACCGCGCACTGCAATCAATGCAGCGTCGGCGTTCGCCCTCGGCAGCGAACGTTGCGCGCACGCCAGAAACTTCGTTCCCAATTCGGCGTCGGTCAGGCGCCCTGGGTACCCTCGCGCGCCGTCGGCGTGCTGTGAAACCGTCCTGCCGTCCCGAAGCTGAATCGACACGTTCGACTGTGACAACGGCGCTGCGGCATCAAACGCGGCGTTGCTTCGCAGTGACACCCGCGGCATCAACGTCTGCACGCGCGCATCCCTGATGTGTGCCTCGTCGAAGGTCTCCACGGTCGGATGTCCGTACACGATTGCGGCGGCCGCGCAGAACGGCATGCTGAACTTCGCCTCGAGCCCGGTCGCCGGACGATCGTGAATCAGCAGGCGTGGCGTCATCGTGTCCACTTCGACATCAATCGCCGTGATGTCGTCTGCCGAGATGTTGTGGCGGCGGACCAGATCGAGCAGCACGTCAAGCGGAGGATGCGTCGCCGCGCAGGACGGATACAGCTTGACGGTAATGCCGGTGTCGTCGATCTCCCAGCGGCGGCCCAAATCCGAGGCCGCCTCGACGAGAACTTCCGGCGATCGCTCGCTGTCCATGGCGGCCAGATACCCCTGCGGTCCGTTCAACGCGTCTTCGCTGGCCGTGAACCCGTTTCGCGCAAGCAGCGCAGCCATCACGCCGTTGCGCGCAGCCTGCCCGGCGTGCAGCGGCTTCGTCATCGTCCCGATGTTTTCCTTCAGGCCGCATGCGAGCGACGCCGCGATGCCGAGCGCGTGCCCGACCTGGCCCGCGCTGAGACCCATGACTCGAGCCGCGGCCGCCGCGGCGCCGAGCGTGCCGATCGATGACGTGCAGTGCCAGCCGCGGCTGTGGTAATGCCGTGGATTCATGACCGAACCCAACCGGCACTCGAGCTCGAATCCGACGACATAGCCCTCGAGCACGGCACGGCCGGCCGCGTGTGACCACTCGGCCGACGCCAGCGCGGCCGGCGCGAGCGCGCAACTCGGATGCGCCATGGAGACGAAACACATGTCGTCGTAGTCCAACGCATGAGCCGCCACGCCGTTCGCCAGGGCCGCATCGGCGGGACCGGTCTGTCGCGAGGTGCCGAGCAGGTGACTCTGTCCCTGGCTGTCAATCACGCTGCGGATGACACGCGCAGCAGGCTCGACGGCTCCGGCGAGGATTACACCGGTCGTGTCGCAAACCGCTGCAGCAGCCCGCTGCCGCGCTGAGTCGGGCGACTGTGAGTGGACAATGAAGTTGGAGAGCAGCGTGATGAGAGGGTTCACGATGCTACTCCGACCTTAGAGCTTCTATCGGATCGACGGACACAGCCCGTCGCGCCGGCAGATAACTCGCGAGCACCGTGGCGATCACCAGGATGACCGGCACCACCGCATACGTCATCGGATCGAGCGGCGTGATGCCGTACAACAACGTGGACATCAGGCGCGTCAGGCCCGCTGCCGCTCCCAGGCCTATCGCGACGCCCACACCCGCCAGTGCCAGTCCGTGGCTCACAAACATTCGTTTCAACTCACCCGGCCGCGCGCCGAGCGCCGCGCGAATGCCGATCTCGCGCCTTCGCTGCGACACCGTGTAAGAGATCACGCCATAGATGCCGACGACGCCCAACAGCAGCGCCATCGACGCGGAGATCGCCAGCATCACCAGCGTGAAGGACGTTTGCGCGAGTGACTGATCGTAGACGTCGCGCATGGTCCGCGGCGACACGGGCAGGTTGGGGTTCACCGACCACACGGCTTGCCGGACCTGGTTCAGAAAACCTTCCGTGCCGGCGCGCTCGCTGCGGACGATGAAGGTCAGCCCGCGGATGGCATTCGGCCGCTCAGGCGTGCCGCCGTTCAGGAACCCAGACATCGTCGGCCAGTACACGATGGCGGGCGCCGGTTGGTACAGCGCGTATTCATGGACGTCCTGCACCACACCGATGACTTCATGCCAGGGCATGCCCGCATCCTGGCGGAGCCGTTTGCCAAGCGCGGCCGCTGGCGTGCCCCAGAGCTCACGGGCAAGATTCTCGGAAATCAGAACCAGAGGGCGCAGGCCGTAGACCTCGGTCCGCGTGATCTCGCGGCCCGCAATCAACCGCGTGCCCGCCGTGCGGAAGAAATCGGGTGAGGCGTACTTGAATAAGCGCACCGGCGGAGTGTCCAGCCCGGCGTCGCGCCCGTCGTCCGTGCGAATCGCGCCAACGTTCACGACGCCCAGGTTTGGGCCGTACCCTTCCAGGGGCATCGCGCTCCCGAACGCGGCAGACGTCACACCAGGGATCGACGACAGCTTGTCCTGAAGGTCGTTCTGCATGCGCGTCGTTCGTTCCGCGTCCGGAACGTTCCCTGCCGAGATGAAAAATCGGAGCATCTGGAGATGCTCGGGTTGTGTGAATCCAGGTTCGACGGTTCGTATCGACTGGAACGTGCGGATCATCAATCCTGCGCTCACCAGGAGCACGAACGCGATTGCCAACTGCCCCACAACAAGTACGCTTCTGACGCGGTGGCGCTCCCGG
>WNFL01357480.1_pt1 | contig 14907 bp, 15 predicted proteins | sample 5400361 | NCBI WGS metagenome assembly WNFL01 (sample SAMN13153351, study PRJNA577476) | soil metagenome | isolation source: 40 cm soil on Douglas fir-dominated hillslope | place: USA:California | collected 2013-09-17
AGATGTTTCACTATGGGTGGGCCCGCCCCGCCAAGGCCATCAAGCAGAAGCTCGAGATCTCGAAGACGATCTACCCCTGGGGCGGCGACCGCTTCGACAAGGAGCAGGCGCGCGGCCACCTCGAATGGATTCCGCTGCTGAAGCCGTTCACCGGCACGCACCCCGCGGCCGCCGCCGACTGGATCGCGCCGCGGGCCCATGATCCCGACCGCGTCATCGGCCCGCCGCGGTTCAAGCTCGAGCATCTGCGATTCTACGTATCGGACTGGATCGAGCGGCTGACGGGGGCGCGGCTGTTTGAGTTCCGGAACTACGAGCTGGCGTAGGGCGTCGGCCGGCCCGCCGGGAGCTTCCCCGTTTCGATCACGGCCCGGTAGACGCGCACATATTCCTCCGCCATCACCCGGTGCGTGAAGTAGCGTTCCGCGTGCGCCCGGCATGCCTCGGGCGACCGGGTCCCGATCGTTTCGGCGGCCTCGAGCATTTCGTCGAGCGTGTCGCACAGCGCGCCGACGGTGGGCGTCAGGATCTCGGGGAGCGCGCCGCGGTGCGTGCCCAGGACCGGCGTCCCGGAGAACAGCGCCTCGATCGTCGTCAGGCCGAAGGGCTCGTCCCACAGCGCGGCCATCCACAGGCAGCGCGCGCGGGCGAGCAGCACCGCTTTGCGCTTGCCGTCCACCTCGCCCACATACTTCACGACGCCCGTGAAGCTGGGGCGCCAGCCGCCCGCGACGATCAGCCGCCGTCCGGTGCGCTTCGCCGCCTCGATGGCCCAATGGTAGCCTTTGGCGCTGTGCAACCGTCCGAGGAACAGATCCCACTGCTCCTTGCGGCGCCGGAACACGAACTCGGCGGGGTCGAGCCCGTTGTAGACGAACGCGTCGCTGCCGTGGCGCCGCGCATGATCGCGCGACAGGAAAATCGTGTGCGGCGGAAGCGGCAGGCCCGGTTTCCAGTTGCCGTGCGTCGTTTGCACGAAGGGAAGCGCGGCGGGCCCGCGCTTCAATGGGAAATGGACGTGGAGGATGTCGGCGCCGTTCGGGGAGAAACGGGGTGAGGTCCGCGCCCCCATCCTTGAGGACCTTGGGCGGCACCTCGACCACCTTCGCCGCTTCGGGAACGCGCGTGCCCGGTTGCGCGAGCAGCGTCACGCGGTGGCCCAACGTCGCCAGTCCGCGGACCAGCGCGACCACGACGCGCTGCGTACCGCCATAGCCTTCGACCGGCAACCGATGGTGCGACGCGACCACGACGTGCATGGGCGCCCCAGTATAACTACCTTCGGGGCATGACGCCTCCGCCGCTGACGATTCTCCAGCTCACGCACGCGGGCGAAGGCGCCGGCTCTACGCAATCCATCCTCAGTCTGAGCCGCCACCTGGCCCGGCGCGGGCATCGGGTGCTGATCGGATGCCGGCCCGGAGCGCTGCTCCTACGCCTCGCCGCCCAGGAACGTCTCGAAGTCGTGCCGCTCCATTTCCACCGGCTCGGGCCCCTGGCCGGCGCGATCGCTGGCGTCATCGCGCGCGAGGGCGTGGACATCGTGAACAGTCACGACACGCGCGATCGCCGCGCCCTGACGTGGCTGCGCTGGCGCGGCCGCCTGCCCCAGCCGTTCGTGGTCACGCGGCGCACGATGCCCCTCACCCTGCCGCCGGAGCTGGTGGCGATCGGCCTCACCGCCGATCGCACGATCGCCGTGAGCACGGCGGTCGCGAACGCGCTCCGGCGCCGCTTTCATCCCGCCGGACGCCTGCGCGTCGTGCCCAACGGCATCGATCTGGAGCGTGTGGACGCAGAGCCATCCGAGGTCGACCTCGCGGCGGCGCGCGCCGCCCTCGCCCCACTCGACGGCCGGCCCGTCGTCGTCGTGGTGGCGCGGCGCAAGGACCAGCATGTGCTGCTGGCCGGCCTGCCGGCGCTGCGCCGTCCCGTCGCCGTGGCGTGCGTCGGCATCGAGCCCGATCGCGACCTCGTCGCGCTGCGCGACGCCCTGCCCGGACGGCACAAGGTGGTGTTCGTTTCGTTCACGGAGCGGCCGCTCCCGTTCTACCGGCTCGCCGCCGCCGCCGCGCTCCCATCGCGGATTGAAGGGCTGTCGCAGGCGTTGCTGGAGGCGATGGCCCTGGGTCTCCCGGTTGTCGCCTCGGAGGCCGGCGGCAACCCCGACCTCGTGACATCCGGGGAAACGGGACTGCTCGTGCCCCCGCTCGACCCCATGGCCTGGGCACGTGCGCTCGACCGCGTGCTCGGCGACGGCGCATTTCGTGCCCGGATCGCCCGCGCCGGGCGCGACGTCGTGCGCTCGGGCTTCCCACTCGAGCGCACCGCAGAGCGGACGGAGGCCGTGTACGGAGAGGCGATCGAGCGGCGCCGATTGCTCGGCGGGCGACGTTCCCGTTAACATTCGAACCGATGCCCGCGCCGCTCACCGTCGTGATTCCCACGCTCAACGAAGCGAGTCAGATCGCCGAGTGCGTGCGCGGACTGGCGTGGGCGGGAGAAGTGATCGTCGTGGACGCGGGGTCGGAGGATGGAACCGCGGGCGCGGCGCGGGGAGCGGGGGCGCGGGTGCTCGACGGCGCCGCGCCGGGGATCGCGGCCCAGCGCAATGCCGGGATCGCGGCGGCGACGCACGAGTGGGTCTTCGCCCTCGACGCCGACGAGCGCATCGGACCCGAGCTCGCCGCGGAGCTCGTCGCGGTCGCGACGACGCCGCAACACGAAGCCTACCGCGTCAAGCGCCGCAATCTGTTCCACGGCCACGTCCTGCGCCGCGGGCATTGGGGTCGCGACTGGGTGGTGCGTCTGTTTCGCCGCGAGCGTCGTTTCGGCGGCGCCACCGCGCACCCGGGACTGCAAGGGGTGACGGACTTCGGCGCGCTGACGCACGAGCTCGAGCACACGCCCTACCGCGATCTGCGCCACCATCTCGACAAGCTGGTCACCTACAGCCGCATGAGTGCCGACGACTTGGCGGCCGGCGGCCGGCGCGCCTCGTGGAGCGATCTGACGCTGCGCCCGGCGGCGCGCTTCTGGCGTGAGTACCTGTTGCATGGCAGCGTGTTCGATGGGCGGCTCGGCGTGATTCACGCCGGCGTCAGCGCCGCGGGTGTGTTCCTGAAGTACGCATTCCTGTGGGAGCGAGGAGAGCAGCGCGGTGCCTAAGACGTTCTTGCTGACCGACGAGTTCCCCCCGATACAAACCGGCGTCGCCCGCATGATGGGTGAGATCGCGCGGCGCTATCCGCGGGGCGAGCTGCTCGTCTCGACCGGTCAGCATCGCGACTCGCAGGACGCCGACGCGCGCTTCGCGGGAGCCGTTGGGGGGGGAGCGATCATCGACCGTCTGCCGATTCCCTCCCGCACCCTGAAGACCCTTCCCGGGCTGCTGTTCTGGTCGCGGCGCGTCGCGACGCTCGCCCGCCAGCACAAGCCGGCCTTTGCGTGGTGCGATTCGATCCGACCCTGCGCGTACCCGGCGAAGTGGGTCCACGAGCGGGTGGGGGTCAAGTACGGCGTGCTCGTCCACGGCGGCGACCTCCTGAAAGAGCTGCACGCGATCCACCACTCTCCCTTAGGGCGGCGGACCTCGAAGGCCCTGCTCGGCTCGGCGGCCGCGGTGGTCGCCAACAGCCAGTGGACCCGCGAGCAGGCGCAGAAGGTGCTGCGCGAGCTGGGACTCGACCCGCTGGCCGAGCAGGTGAAGGTCGTCCCGCTGGGGACCGATCCCGAGCAGTTCAAGCCCGGCCTCGACGCGCGCGAGGTGCGGGCGCGCTACCGCCTGAACGGCGACCCGTGGGTGATTACCGTGGCGCGGCTCGAGACGTACAAGGGCATCGACATGGCGCTCAAGGCGGTCGCGGAGTGCCGTCGCGCCGGCCTCGCGGTGAACTACCTCGTCGTGGGGGCGGGCAAAAAAAAGAAGACGTACCTCAAGCTCTCCGATGAGCTCGACATCGCTGCCGCCGTGCGGTTCGTCGGCAACGTGCCCGACCCCGACCTCCCACTCCTGCTCAACGCGGCGACCGCCTATATCGGCGTCTCGCGGCGCGCCGACGGGACGCGGGTCGAAGGGTTCGGCGTCGCACTCGCCGAGGCGAGCGCCTGTGGGTTGCCGGTGATTGCGGGCCAGTCGGGCGGGTTGGCCGAAGCGGTCCGCGACGGCGAGACGGGCCTCGTGGTCGACCCCGACGATGCGGCGGCGGTGGCCGCGGCGCTGAAGCGCCTGCTCGAGGATCAGCTCCTCGCTCGTCGCCTCGGCCAGGGAGGCCGCAAGGCGATCGAGACGCTGTACAATTGGGACCGTGTCATCCGCGATCTGCGGGACATCGAATCACAAGTCTCCTCCTAGCGTTCAACTTCCCGCCGCACGGCGGCGGCATCGCCCGCATGATGGGGGAGTTGGCGCTGCGCTACCCCCGCCATTCGCTCGTCGTCTCCACCGGAGCGTACCCCGGCGCCGCGGCGAGCGATGCACAATTCCCCCAGATCGTGGACCGCGTCGGCACGCGTGCGACGCGGCTGCGCACCCTCCAGGGACTCGCCGCCTGGACCTGGCGCGCGGGGCGCCTGGCACGCCGCTCGCACCCCGGCTTCACGTGGTGCGGGGAGCTGAAGCCGGCGGGGTACCCCGCGCGTTGGCTCAAGACGCGGCACGGCGTGCCCTATGGTGTGATCGCGTACGGGACGGAGCTGCTGCTCCTGGACGCGAAGATCCATCGCAGTCCCTTCAAGCGCTGGACGGCGCGGCAGCTCTTGGGTCAGGCCGCCGTCGTGGTCGCGATCAGCGAATGGACGGCCAGTCTGGCGCGCCGCGTGCTCGAGCGACTGGGATGCGACGCCCTGGCGCGCGGCGTCCAGGTCGTGCCGCTCGGCACGAGCCCCGAGCATTTCCGGCCGGGCGTGGACCCGAGAGACGTACGCGCCCGGTACGGGCTGGACGGCGGCCGTTGGTTGCTGACGGTCGCGCGTCTCGAATGGCACAAGGGGATCGATACCGTAATCAAGGCGCTCTCCACTGTGCGCGCCGCGCACCCCGGCACGCGATACGCCGTCGCCGGCGTGGGAGATCGCGGCCCGCAGCTCGAGCAACTGGCCCGCGATCTCGGCCTGAGCGATGCGGTACGATTCCTCGGCGCCGTCCCCGACGCCGACCTCCCGGCGCTGTACAACGCGGCCGATCTGTACGTCGGGGCGTCGCGGCGGCACGACCTGCTCGCCGAAGGCTTCGGGATTTCGCTCGTCGAGGCGTCGGCGTGCGGGATCGCCGTGGTCGGTGGCCGCTCCGGCGGCGTGCCCGACGCCGTACGCGACGGGGAGACGGGGGTTCTGGTGAATCCCGATGACCCACAAGCGGTCGCCGCGGGGATCAATCAGTTGCTCGGGGATGAACAGCTGCGGAAGCGCCTTGGGGTGGCGGGGCGGAAGGCGGTCGAGACGTTCTACAACTGGGATCGCGTGGTGCGGGACCTCATCCGGATCGACGCAGCGTTTCGGTTGTCTGCGCCGCCGGCCGAGCGGTAATCGCGTAGGTGGGACAGTGGCGGATGAAGCCGCCATCCACCGGCGACCAATCCTGCTCCCCCTGCGTCACGACCGCCTTCCGGTCGGCGTCCAGGACAAACATTCCTTGCGGTGCCTGCACGAGGCACGCGCCGCACCCGATGCAGCGCTCGCGCTCCACGCGCACGATGACACGGCGCTTCGGGAACACGCCTTGGTCGCCCGCCGTGGGCCACTCGTCCGGCCGGTCCAGCGCCGCGATCGTGGCGCGGTAGCCTTCCTCCACCACTTCGCGCAGGTGATCGAACGAGAAGAGCGACACATGCTCGACACGCGGGTGGATGTAGTAGATGGGAGGTGTGGTCCAGGTCTCGAACCGCTGCTCGAGCAGCGTCTGCATCAGAATCTCGGTCGCCCGCGCGAACACCCCGGCGAAGCCCTCGTCCTGCGTGTCGGCCTTGAACGCACTCGACGCAGACACGTCCACCGCGAGAATCGGTTCGCTGCCCAGAGCGCGCGCCGCGGGGAAGGGCAGGTTCGACACGACCGCGCCGTCGACGTAGAAGCGCCCGGCGATCTCGTGGGGTGGGAGGTACCCCGGCAGCGCGCACGACGCGAACACGGCATCCGCGACGCGCACGTCGTCGAGGCCGGGAAGTCCCCAGAACACCTGCATCCCGGAGTTCAGATCCACGGTATTGACGGCGCAGGGCGGGTCGAGCTGCGGGAACGTCGCCTCGCCGACCAGGCGCTTGATGAGCAGCTCCAGTGGTTCACGGCGGAACAGGGCAGGAGAGTGCATGCGCTTGAACGCCATGTCAGCGTGCGCGACCGCGAAGACGTCCTTGCGCTTCAGGGCGAGCGCGATCTCGCGCAGCCGGGCGAGGCCCATGCCACCAGCCCAGGCGGTGCCCACGAGGGCGCCGACGCTGGAGCCGATGATGTTTGTGGGGCGGAGGCCGCGCTCGACGAGCGCCTGGAGCACGCCGATGTGGGCGAGCCCCTTCATGCCGCCGCCGCCCAGCACCAGTGTGAACGGTGTGTCCCGCTTCACGTCGCTTGTCCGCTTGCCCGGAGGGTGAAGGTCCGAGTAACGTAGTCAGGTCCCCCATGCCCGCGCCACTCGTCTGGACCCGACTCGCCCGTGACCCCTGGGCCCGCCTCGGCCTCGCGATCGTCGTCGGACTCGCCGCCCTGGCTATTTGCGCGCCCCTCATCGCGCCGGGCGATCCGTTCCGCGGCAGCCTCGCCCAGAGCCTGCACGCCCCCTCCGGCGCGTTTCTGCTGGGGAGCGACGCGCAAGGACGCGACGTCCTCTCGCGCGTGCTCTACGGCGCCCGACTGTCGCTGGCGGTGGGGCTCATCAGTCAAGGCATCGCCATGACCCTCGGCGTCACGCTCGGGCTCGTCGCCGGCTACTACGGCCGATGGGTTGAGGCTTTCATTATGCGCATCGCCGATGTGACCCTCGCCTTCCCGTCCCTCCTGCTCCTGATCGCCATCGCCGCTGCCGTGAAGCCCTCGCTCCCCGTGGTGTTCGTGGTGATTGGCGTCGTCGGCTGGGCGGGGATGGCTCGCTTGGTGCGCGGTCAGGTGCTCGTCGTGCGCGGCCTCGAGTACGTGCAGGCGGCGCGCGCCCTCGGCGCCTCCGACGCCCGCATCATCGCGCGCCACCTACTCCCCAACGTCGTCGCGCCGGTCATCGTCGCCGCGACCCTCGGCATCGGCGGCGCGATCATGGCGGAGGCGGCGCTTCGTGGGGCGCGATGGTCGCCGAAGGACGCGACCTGCTGCGCGTCGCACCCTGGGTGTCGCTCGTCCCGGGCCTCGCCATCGGGCTCGCCGTGTTGGGCACGAACCTGCTCGGCGACGGCCTGCGCGACGCGCTCGACGTGCGGGCAGCGGGCGGGAGCAAGGCCGCCGCATGACCGACATCGCGTACCATCCCACACGCGTGCGCGCCCTGCGCGAGAGTTTCCGCGCCCTGCGCGCTGCCGAATTCCCTTGGACGGCGGACACGGTGTACCTGAACAACGCGTCCATCGGCCCCATCCCCGAGCGGACCCGCCGCGCTCTCGACACCTTCACTGCCAAGCGCACGGCCCCCCACTTGCTCCCCGACCGGGACCTGTTCGCCGGCTTGGCGGCGGCACGGCTCGGGATCGCGCATCTCTTGAACGCCGATCCGTCCGAAATCGCCCTCGCCACGAACACCGGCTTCGGCCTGCACCTGGCCGCCCGCGCCCTGCCCCTGAAGGCGGGCGACGTCGTGCTGCTGTCGGACAAGGAGTTCCCGGCGAACGTCTACCCCTGGCTGCTCCTCAAGAAGGAAGGGATCAAGGTCGAGATAGCGCGATGCGGAGCGGAGGGATGGCCCGACGAGGACTACCTGCTGGAGCGGCTGCGCGACCCGCGCGTGCGCGTCCTGGCGGTGTCGTTCGTGCAGTTCTCCAACGGCTACCGAGCGGACTTGAAGAAGCTGGGCGCCGCGGCCCGCGCCAATGGGACCTATCTCGTGGTGGACGGGATCCAGGGCGTCGGGAACTCGGTGCTCGACGTGCAAGAGACGCCCGTGGACATTCTGGCCTGCGGCGGCCAGAAATGGTTGCTCTCGCCGTGGGGGTCGGGGTTCGTGTACGTGCGGAAAGAGCTTATTGCGACGCTCGAGCCGGCGATGACGGGCTGGATGGCGTTCGAGGGCACCGACGACTTCTCACGCCTCACCGAGTACAACCCCACCTTCCGCGCCGACGCCCGCCGCTTCGAAATGATCACGCTGCCGTATCAGGATTTCGTCGGGCTGACGCAATCGCTGGGGTTGTTGCTCGAGATCGGCATCCGCGACATCGCTGAGCTCACCCGCGCCGCGCACGAGCCGGTCGTGAAGTGGGCGCAGGAGAACGGTGTGCGCATCGCGTCACCGCTCGAGGATCGCCATCGCTCGGCGATCCTGTGCGTCGCGCCGTCCAAGGCCGCCGAGGCGTTCCACGCGGTCAAACGGGCTCGCATCGTGTGCAGCCTGCGCGAGGGCGCGATTCGCCTCTCGCCGCACGTGTACAACACCGTCGAAGAAATGGAAAAAGTCGTCGAGGTGCTAGACGACCTGACGTAGCTCGCGGTGCCGATCCACCCGCCAGCCGAACAGGACGAAGAGCGACCCGAACACGATCCCGAACCACGCGATGGCCTTCATGTCCGTCGGCGGCGGCGCGAAGAGCGTACTCACGTAGGATCCCACCAACACGACGATGAGCGCCCAGAATCCCCAGCGGCCAATGCCGTCTCGCGGGCGAGTGGTCTGCAAGTAGATCGCCAAGCAGCCGACGAAGAGCAGACCTTCCACGATCAACGTGCCCACCACGGAGTTCCACAGGCCGAGACCGAGATTGACGCTGCCCGGGTAGAGCGGCATGTCAGGCCGGTGGGTGATGACGTCGAGCACCCAGTGGCTGAGTACGAGGAGCCCTACGACGAACGCGCCCCGTGCGTAGCCGGTGCGCTGGCGATACAGGTAGCTGAAGAGCAGGCCCCACGCGATCAGCGCGACGAGGCTGTGCGAGACCGGGATGGAGTCGAGCCACAGGTTGAGGAACGGATTAGGTCCCGGGACCATGCGCGCCTCTTCCCAGCCGAGCAGCAGGAACACCGGCCACAGCAGATCGGCGAAAGTCGGCGCGGCGAACAGGGTGCCGAGCGACGTACGAGGTGCCACCCGTTTGGCCGCTAAACCCAATGCATAATGGCCGATGAACATCACACCTCCAGGTGACGACCGATCATGTAGGGCACGGCATTGCCGTGCCCCTACGGAACGTGGGTAGTCCGTCGATTCTGATTACGCACCGTGCAACCGTTTCAACAATTGGATCTGCCCGGCGTGATACAAGTCGTGCGACGCGATGCCGTAGACATTCTCCGCCACGGTCCATGTGGAGCGCCAGGCGCGTCTGCCGAGCTGCGCCGGATCGAGCCGGGCGATCGCGCGCCGCAGCAGCGCGTGTTGCTCGTCGAGCAGAGCGCGGTCGCGCTTCCAGGCAGCGCCATCGAGTCGCGCGGGGAGCGGTGGGAAGTTGCTGCCGGGGCGGGGGAACGCGATCTCGGGATCGCGCAGCAGTCGGCGCCGCACCAGGCACTTCCAGTACGCCGTGTGCAGCACCAGCTCCCAGATGTTGTGCCGTCCCCGCCTCGGCCGCCACAGGGCATCGCGGACCGTGATGCCGCGGATCGTGCCCTTGAGCGGCGTGCCGTGCCAGGCGGGAGCGGTGTAGGCCTGATCGAAGACCTCGAGCAGCAAGCGGACGCGCGCGTCCATCATTGCGCCTTGAGCAGTGCGTACTCCTTCTTGCCCTTGCGCAGCAGCAGGCTGCCTCCGGCGATCCAGTCGGCGTCGCTGATCTCATCGGCCCGCTGCTGATTCACGTAGATCCCGCCCTGCTCGATGGCCCGGCGAGCCTCGCTCTTGGACTTGGCGAGCCCCGCCTGGACGACGGCGTCCACCAACGTCAGGGCGTTGCGCGCCACCGGCGTGGTCGGGATCTCCTGGGCGAGGATCTCGAAGACGCGGGGCCCGGCGCTGCGCGGATCGAAGTCGCCGAACAGCACCCCCGCCGCCGCCGCGGCACTCGCCGCGGCATCGGCACCGTGCGCGCGCGTCGTCACGTCGGCCGCGAGGAACGTCTGCGCGACGCGCTTCGCCGGGTCCTTCCTCTGACGGGCCATCAGCTCATCGAGCTGGTCGGCCTTCAGAGGTGTGAACAGCTTCAGGAAACGCTCCACGTCGCGATCGTCGGCGTTGATCCAGAACTGATAGAACTTGTACGGCGACGTCAGCGCGGGATCGAGATAAATCGCGCCCGCTTCGCTTTTGCCGAACTTCTGGCCCGACGCCATCGTCACGAGCGGCGCGACGAGCCCGTGCGCCTCCCCATTCACGACGCGGCGGATCAGGTCCACGCCCGCGGTGATGTTCCCCCACTGATCGCTGCCGCCCACTTGGAGCGTGCACTGCCGCTCGCGGAACAGGTGCAGGAAGTCGTACGCCTGCAGCAACATGTAGCTGAACTCGGTGTACGAGAGCCCGGTGTCGAGCCGCGCCTGCACCGATTCTTTCTGGAGCATCACGTTGACCGTGAAGTGCTTGCCGACGTCGCGCAGAAAGTCGACGAGATGCTGTTCGACGAGCCATTTCGCGTTGTCGAGCAGCAGGGCGGCGGTCTTGCCGGCGCCGAACTCCAGGAACCGCGCCATCTGGTCGCGCTGGCGCTGGAGATTCTCGCGGATCTGCTCCTTGGAGAGCAGCGGGCGCTCGTTCGCTTTGCCCGACGGATCGCCGATCAGCCCCGTGCCGCCGCCCATCAGCACGATCGGCCGGTGGCCATGCCGCTGCAGCGTGGCGAGCAACATCAGCGGCATCAGGTTTCCGAGCTGCAGGCTGGGTGCCGTGGGATCGAACCCGCAATACGCCGTGACCGGCCCGCGCGCGAAATGGACGTCCAGGCCCGGCGTCGCCTGCTGCACGAAGCCGCGCCACTCGAGTTCGCGGAGCACGTCAGGAGGGGTCATGGCGGCGAATCGTACGAAGCGTCCGCGATACTGGCAAGCGCTGGCAAGCGCACGTCCCCCTCACTAGGTTGTAATCGAGATGGCTGTTCCGACCTCCCTTCCGGCTGCCGCCGCGCCCTTCCGACTGTCGTTCCTGTGGCGCTGGTGGTACGACCCGCGGCAGCGCAAGCGCGTGCTGACGGGCTCCGCCCTTGCCTGCCTGTTCGGCATCGGGCTGGGCTACGGCTCGTGGACGCGGGTGTGCGCGGCGGAAAGATGCCCCAGCATTGCGCGCATCGTTGGGGAGTCAAACCCGAAGCAGCTACAGACGTCCAAGGTGTACGCCGCCGATGGGCGGCTTATCACCGAGCTCGGGATCCAACGTCGGACCGTCTTGCCGCTTGCCGAGATGCCCGTCTATCTGCGACAGGCGTTTATCGCCACGGAAGACAAGCGCTTCTACTCGCATCACGGCATCGACTTCGTGCGCCTTCCCGGGGCGGCTTTGAACCGGTTCCGCGGCTTCTCGACGATCACCCAACAGCTGGCGCGCAACGTCTTCTCCGATCAGATCAGGGCCGGCGAGCGCACGCTGGCGCGCAAGCTCAAGGAAGCCCGCGTCGCCGTGGAGCTGGAGCGCAACTTCCCCAAGGACACGATCCTTGAGCTCTACCTCAACCAGATCAGTCTCGGCCCCAACGTGGCTGGCGTGGAAGCGGCGTCGCAGGTGTACTTCGGCAAGTCGGCACGGGACCTGAACGTGGCGGAGGCGGCGACACTCGCGGCCCTGCCCAAGGCGCCCGGCAACTACAATCCGCGCACCCATCCCGACCGCGCGGTGGCACGCCGCAACGTGGTGCTGACCCTGATGAGCAACCAGGGCTACCTCACGGCGGATGACGCCGAGTACTGGAAGGCGTATCCCCTCGTCCTGACGTCGCGCCGCACCAGCTACGGCGACGTGGCCCCGTACTTCGTCGAGTGGCTGCGGTCGAGCTTCCTCGAGCCCCGGTTCGGGCGAGACCTCTACGAGAAGGGGCTGCGCATCTACACCACGCTCGATCTCGACATGCAGGAGGCCGCGGAGCGTGCCCTGCAGTCGCAGCTCGATGAAATCGAGGCTGGGGCGTACTCCCCCAACGCGAAGTTCGAGGGTCAGGGCCACACCTACCGCGAGTATGTCGAGAAAGGCCGCGTCTCGGGGGAGGAACAGGGTCCGTTCTCGCCCTACCTGCAGGGCGCGCTCGTCGCGCTCGACACGCACACCGGCAACATCCTGGCGCTCGTGGGTGGGCGCGACTTCGTGGACTCGAAGTGGAACCGGGTGACCCAGTCGGTGCGGCAACCGGGCTCGACCTTCAAGCCGTTCGTGTACTCCGCCGCCGTGCGCGCCGGATGGCCCGTGGACACGCTGCTGGACGATTCGCCCTTGAACCCGCCGGTCATCCAGCTCGACAGCTCGCTGTGGCAACCGAAGGACTACGACGACACGACGCTCGGCATGATCCCGATGCGGCAGTCGCTGTTCCTGTCGCGCAACCTCTCCACGATCAAACTGGGGATGGGGCTCGGCGAGCAGACCGTCGTCGGCGAAGCCCGCCGCTACGGCATCACCACCGCGCTGCGGCCCTATCCGTCGATTCACATCGGCGCCAATGCGGTGAAGCCGATCGAGATCGTCGCCGCCTACAGCGCGTTCGCGAACCTCGGCACCCGCGTCGAGCCGATCGGCATCCAGCGCATCGAGGACCGCGACGGCAACATCCTCTATCAGTCCACCGTCAAGCGCGAGCAGGTGATGGACCCCGAGCACAGCTGGTTGATGCTCGACATGCTGCGCGACGTGACGCGGTGCCAGCCCGGCACCGGCCCGAACCGCTGCGGCACGGCGGCGGGGGCGGTGGGCGGGCTGCGCGTTCCCATGGGCGGCAAGACCGGGACGACCGACGACTATACCGACGCCTGGTTCGTCGGCTTCACGCCTGAGATCGTGGCGGGGATCTGGGTCGGCTACGACGCGCAGCAGCGTATCATGAACAACGCAGGGGGCGGCCGCATCGTGGCGCCGGCGTGGACCAAGTTCATGCGCGACGTCTACGAGCGTCGCCCGCCGCCTCCCGACTGGCCCCGCCCCGACTCGCTGATCACGCGCGAGGTGGACTGGTCCAATGGGAAGCTCGCCACCCCGTTCTGCCCGATCGAAGTGCGGCGCTGGGAGTGGTTCTATCCCGGCACGGAGCCGACCGAGACCTGTACCGTGCATTCGCCCTTCGGCGTCGGCATTACGCCCTAGCGCGTGCTGCGCATCCGTGCTGGCCGGGTCCATCCCGTGACGGCGCCGCCGATCGAGGACGGCGCCGTTCTTGTGGATAGGATGGGGAAGATCGTGGCGCTCGGCCCTCACTCCCAAATCCCCACGCCCCCCGGCGCCAGGGCCTTGGAATTCACGGACGCCGCGCTCGTCCCCGGCCTCGTCAACTGTCACACCCACCTCGAGCTGACCCATCTGGCGGGCCAGAACGCCGAGCCCGAGTTCGCCCAGTGGATTCGTCGTGTCCGGGCGTTGAAGGAGGCGACCTCACCTGAAGGTTTCTACGCCGCGGCCGTCGTGGGAGTGAGGGACTGCTGGTCTCGGGGTGTCACGTGCGTTGCGGAAACCGGGAGCACCGGCGCCGTCATGCGCGCGCTGCACGACCTCGGCGGGCGCGGGATCGTGTATCAAGAGGTCTTCGGTCCCGATCCATCCCAGGTATCCGCCAGCATGGCGGAGCTCGAGACGGCGATCTCGCAACTTCGCCGTCTGGCAACTTCGCAACTAAGGATCGGTGTCTCGCCACACGCACCGTACACCGTCAGCGCGCCGCTGTACGAAGCCGTCGCGGAGTTCGCTCGGCGCGGACGCCTCCCTGTCGCCGTGCATCTGGCTGAGTCGAGGGAAGAGAGCCGGTTCGTGCGCGACGGCGCCGGACCCTTCGCCGACGCCTGGCGCGCGCGCGGCATCGCGGTCGAGGTGCGTAACGCCTCGCCGGTCGCCTTCCTCAGCGGACTGGGCGTCTTGCCGCGTGGAGCGCTGTGCATTCACTGCGTGCAGGTGGACGATCGAGACATCACCCTGCTCCGCGCAGCCGGGAGCACGATCGCGCACTGTCCCCGCTCGAATCGCGCGCACGGCCACGGCGTGGCGCCACTCGCCGCGTTCCGGGCTGCGGGCCTCAGCGTGGGACTCGGCACCGATTCGGTTGTGAGCGTGGGGGACCTGGATCTCTGGGCTGAAGCGGACGCGGCTGGCTTCCAGACCGAGGACGCGTTGCGCATGCTGACAATCGAAGGGGCGCGCGCCCTCGGATGGGAATCCGAGATCGGTTCGGTGGAGGTGGGGAAGTCCGCAGACCTCGCGGTATTCCACCACGCCGTCCCACGCCCTTCCACGCCTTCCCACGCCTCACTTCTCACAGTAGTCAGCGGTCGGATCGTGCACCAGATTTCGCCCCCATGAAGACCCAGCGCCACGCCGCCATCATCAGGATTATCCGCCGCGACACGGTGGGGAGTCAGGAGCAACTGCGCGAGCTGCTGCGGGCCGAGGGCTTCGAAGTCACCCAGGCGACGCTGTCGCGCGACATTCGCGAGCTGGGGCTCGCCAAGGTCGCCGCGCCCGACGGCGGGTCGCACTACGCCGAGTCGGGGGAAGGGCAGTCGGGCGTGCGGCCCCACCTCGAGCAGCTGTTGCCCACGATGCTGGTCTCGGCGGAGGGCGTGGGGCCGTTACTCGTGCTCAAAACGACGACCGGCGGCGCCCAGGCGCTCGCGTTGGCGGTCGATGGCGCGGGATGGAACGAGGTCATCGGCACGATCGCGGGA
>WNFL01388087.1_pt1 | contig 14901 bp, 11 predicted proteins | sample 5400361 | NCBI WGS metagenome assembly WNFL01 (sample SAMN13153351, study PRJNA577476) | soil metagenome | isolation source: 40 cm soil on Douglas fir-dominated hillslope | place: USA:California | collected 2013-09-17
TTATAGCCACTTGAACTCTATATTGGTTATTAGCAAGTATGTGAAAGTAAGCGGTGATCGGTAATCAGTAATCGGTTTAGTTTCAAGCCACTGATTACCGATCACCGCTTACCATTCGGCCGTTGGGTCAATTCTGAAAACTTCACTCATTTCATCCAGCAGCGGCTGCAGGTGTTCACTGTGTTTTCCAACTCTCCCCCCCAGGGCCGGCTCAATAGTATTTAAATCGGGAAGGTGAAGACGGGTTCGATCGACGATTTGCTCTACTTTCGCAAGCCACCGTTGTTTTAATTCTTTTTCGCCTGCGAAAACACGCGATTCAATCAATTCATTTTCAAGAGGCGATTCTTCGAAGATCCCTAACGCGAACGGCATCGCAAAATCCAGGGAAGCCTGAAGCCGTGCTATGCTCTCCTCTGTCGAGGAGCCCAGTTGCTGGATCCATGTATTGGCATGGAGCGTATGATAACGCAGTTCCCCCCTGATCTTTCGGGCCAGTTGGGCGAGCGGTTCATAGGACGAATTGCTAAGGAGTTCAAAGCGCATCAACTCCCCGGTGTCGAACAAGAAATGCCGAACGAGACTGAAATCGTATTCGCCATTGGGCAGTTCTACCAGCACGGAGTTATGAAATTTATTTCCATTACGGTCGAAGGCAAGCCTATCGGGGTCACCTTCTCCCAACTGGTTCAGGAGCGTATACATCGCAAGACTGTGCCCTATTTTGTCCTGCGCCATCGAGGAGAAGGCAATGTCTTCTTCCAGCAAAGGCCCCATTCCCGTCCATTCCGAATTGCGATGGCCCAGGATAAGCTGATCGTCTGCTATTGTATAGAGGAGTTCTTTCAGGGACAGGGCGTTCATGGATCGGAATTATCAGAATTAATTAACAGAATTAGAATTGTCAGAACCGGATTGCTTGACCGACTCAAGGAATGCTTTCAACTTATCGCCACCCTTGTAGGCTGCGGCGTCCCGAAATTTCTTTTCAGGCAACGTGTTCCATAAATCTTTTTCTTCAGGCATGGTGAAACGGATGTCCTTTGTGCGAACCACCCAGACGTTGCAAATTCCCTTTGATGAATGGAATGTATGCTTTGCATTAGCGATCGCTTCCTCCGGGCTTCTGGCCTCATTTGTCGCTGTGTGAACATGCTGCTTGCCGCGTTTTGCCAGGTGATAGATCTCATAGCTTTCCGGGTCACCCGTTTGTTCCCCGGCATCTTCGATCGAGTGATAAACGTTTGTATCGTCTTCCAGCATTGGAGAAGCATGCACATTCCGGGTTTCCACGACATACAACGAAACACAGACAAACCTTCGGGTGAATGCTTCTTTCGAGAGTATATAGGCCATTTCAAGATTGGGAGCGTGAACAATACCTTCGTGCTGAAACGGTTTACCCTCTTTTGGCTGGACAAATACCTCGAATGTTCCAAATTGATCCAGCGGGAGCTTCGGCCTCATCGAGGCGGTGTAGAGATCGCTCGATAAACGTTTTATGCGGGGATCCAGTGAATTCATGCTTTATATTCTTTTCTTCCCGGGATCGATACCATAGGGTTGGTCCATCGCGATTTACGCCAGGGGTGTGACATAGGTCGCTTTCGGGGACCTTAAAGCGTCCCGGACCCATCGCCCTCTTTCTTCAGCGATTCTTCTAACTTCCAATCTTTCTTTGTTGCAGGGCCCACCACCGTTGATGACGCGTTTAAAGTCTTCCCAATCGGGTTCGGTATAATCCCACCGGCCGGTTATGCCGTTCTTTGCCAAATTTGGGTCGGGGAGAGTAAAGCCAAGTTCCCATATCTTGGGCACATACATGTCAAGGAACTGGTTGCGCATGTCATCGTTGGTACCCATTTTCACTTTCCATTTCATCAGCACCTGGGTGTGAGTGGAAATCGTATCAGCAGGGCCGAAGAAATGCATCATGGGTGGCCACCAACGGTTGATCGCCTCCTGAAACATTTCTCTTTGTTTGAAAGAGCCCGTTGCCAGATAGATCACACAATGATGGCCATACTTCAAATGAAAAGATTCTTCGGCGCAAATTCTATCCAACGCCCTGCAATAAGGCCCGTAACTTCCCTTTGCATTGGCCAGTTGATTGACAATCGCCCCTGCGTCCACCAGCCAGGAAATAAAGCAGCAATCGGCCCAGGTGAAGGTTGGGTAGTTGAACACATTAGAATACTTGGATTTGCCGTTGATGAGATCCTCGATCATTTGTTCGCGCGGCTTCCCCAGGGTCTCCGCTGCGCTGTACAAAAGTTGCGCGTGCCCAACCTCGTCCTGCACCTTGGCCATCAATGCCATTTTGCGCTTGAATCCAGGCGCCCGGGTGATCCATGTACCTTCGGGTAAAGCGCCTATAATTTCGCTGTTGGCGTGCTGCTCGATCATCCGGATCAACTGCTTTCGGTAGAGTTGCGGCATCCAATCCGAAGGCTCTATTTTTTCGCCCCTGGCGATCCGGCCTTCAAACTCACCCAATCGGACCGGGTCTTCGTGCGCTACACCATCGGTTTTTACACCTTCAAACGTATTACCCCCGCCGTACATAAACGATACCTAACGATTGTTTGCCAAATTTAGCAAAAGAAGAGACAGGAAAGTGACGGTTTATGAAGAAATGATCCGGATTTTCAGGGCCGGAACCGCTTGGCTCAAGGTTAGGATTGCTTTTTCAGCCCGTTCACCAGCATATCGGCGAGCTGCTGGCCGAGTTCACCGGGCACAATATTGCTCGTCGGATCATACCACTGCGGCATCCAATTGAGGGACGAGAAGAGGGTCATGACGGCAAGTTTCTTGTCGATATTATTCTTGAATTCGCCCGACTTAACCCCTTGTTCGATAATATTCTTAAAGCGGTTGATATAATTGATGCGCAACAAAAGAAAATCCCGGAGAAAGGGCTGACTCAGATGTCGATGCTCGTTCATAAATACAGCCGAAGCGGTTAGATCCTTTGCCATCACTGCAATGTGACCGATGATTCCTTTCTTCAGTTTCTCGCTGGCGGACCCACCTTGTTTTTCTACGTCCTCGAGCGATTTCCTAAACTCAGCCGCCATATCAAAACAAAGGCTTCTCAAAATCTCTTCCTTGGATTTGATGTGTGAATACAAACTTGCCGCCTCGATGCCCAGTTTCTGAGCGAGGTCGCGCATCGACGAAGCCGCATACCCCTTTTCCCTGAAAAGTTCTGCCGCCTTGCGAATAACCTGCTCTTTGCGTGACAAATTCACCACTGCATCCATGTTTCCCGTATCAATGAGCTAATTTAATTAATTAAATTTGATAAAGCATACCAATAAAATGAATTTCAGTTCGCTCAAAGAATACTTTTACAAACTGGGCAATCGCTGCTACCTCCTGGTGCTCTTACCCCTTGCCCTTTTCATCTATCTGTTTCATCAATTGGTGACAAGACAAATTGAACCCATCGTTCAGGATGAACCCCTGGTGAATATAATTATCGCAATCCTGGGAGCGTTCGCTCTGGTAAACCTAACGACTGTTCTCTGGATTGAGAAACGAAGGTTGATGAAATACGCAGCGGAGTTGGGCCTGGGCCATAAACTGGACCGTTACCATGAAATTGTTATGTTTCGGATCGCGGCGAGTTCCGCATCATCCTTGATGATGGCCGTGGGATTGTTGCTCACCGGCAGTGAACTTTTTGGAGTCCTTTTTATGGGCATCCTCCTGTGGACCCTGTTTCAATGGCCTACCTCGAAGAAGGCATGCCGGGACTTGCAACTGAAGGGAGACGAGTACGAGATGGTACTCTACAAAAAAGATAAGTTTTGAAATTCTTTCCCGTGCCTACGCGAAGCGCTTCGGCAGGCGCAGATTTACTTGGATATGGCATCTGGAAAATCTGCGAGATCCGCGCCTGCCTGCCGAAGCGTCTCGCGCAGGTAGGGGAAAAAAGCTACCGATTAAGTCAAAAGGTCACCCCAAAACTAAACGCGTTTAATTTTGGGCCTTTGTTGTCGACAAAAAGATTATTCATGTCATAATTGAAGAACAAATCCACATCTCTGAATCCCAGCTGAAGTCGCATCCCATAACGAATGGTGTTCAGGTAAAACGTGTCGTGGTCGCGTTCCTTGTGCTTGTCACCCTGATCGCGGTAGGACTGCTTTGCATAACTATCGATCCGGTAACCGGCGTAGGGACCAAGCCCGATCCGAAAGGCGGAGGAGTGGTTCCCCCGGGACGAGAAGTCGACTCGTGAGCCGTCAAAAATGGTTGTTTTTCTTCCTCCCTTTCCAAAATCAATCATGGGTACCAGGGAGGCATTCAAATAAGTTGCCGTCAATTTGCTTTTAATAAAATCAAAGTTCCGGCTGTCGACTCCAAAGCTGACTCCACTGTCATTTTTTGATAACACGGTCATGTCGTTCTGGAATTTGAAATTGTACCAGCTCACTCCCACTCCCCATTCCAGGAAGAACTTACCGGTTACACGAGTGCGTTGGATCGAGTTGAGAGCTACATACCACGATCCCCAGGGACGCACAGCGTAAGGTGCGTTGGTCTGATCGGGAAATTTTCCTTTGGAAAGATAATTGTTGGTTCCCCAATCCACGTTGAACGCGTGATAGGTCCGTCTGTTCCAATGTTTCCTCCTTCCCTTGTTTCGTTCTTCACGCGAACTGTCAGGTGTGGACACGGTTTGCGCAGGCCGTTCTTTCACAGAATCTTTAAGGTAGGTCTCCGAAGGTTTCGTCAATTGGGTCGTGTCTTTATTTTCAAGCTTGGTGATCATGTCGTCCATCAGGGCCTGAAAGTTGTAGTGCCTCAATGTTTCCAGGTCCCGTTTATCGTGAACGACAAAAATCACCTTGCTCGCTTCCCCCACGCGGATTACCACCGAGTCGGCCGGTTTGTTCTGGCCATAGACCACCGAATGCACGACTGGAAATACGAGTATCAAAAACATCCTTCGCTTATTCATTGCTGTTTATTTATGATTGTTTGGTTTGTCTTTTATAAAGTTGAAGGCGAAAAGCTCGTCTTTCGCCTGACGCAAATCGCCCAATCCTCCGTCGCCATTTTTCGCCTCGCGCGCAAAATTGATCACTTTCAATAATCTTGAATTTTCTTTGGGCTCGGGCGCCGAAGTGGATGCAACAACCTGCTGCAATCCAATGGTCTCCAATCGATACACTAAAACCACCGGCTTTTCTTCCACTAGCCGGCCGGCTGTTGTGGCGACCGGCGCGGAAGGGGCAGGAGACTGTTGTGGTTCTTCCGTTCTTATGATGGACCGGGTGACTTTGTTTTGATCCCGGAGGATAGTATGAACTTTTTTGTCATTCTTTTCAGCGGTCCGGTTTTTCTTTTTCGAAACGGACTGCCCGGCCGTCTTCTGCTTCATTGGGCTGATGGACCGGAGTGATGGGGCCGTCGGTTTAACAGAATTGGTTTTTGATTCGGTCTTTTTACCAATGGAAGAATAGGGATTGGATAAAGGATCTTTGGAAGATAACCAGAGGAGTGCCGTTGTCAACGCGCCGACCAACAATACCGCGGCGGCCATCCGGAGCACGAGCGGTTTGTTATTTTTTTTTGCAAGACCATCCTTGACCAGGTCCCAGGCACGGGCCGATGGGGCGAGTGTGTGGTCGGAAAGTTTATTCTAAAATAATTGGTCCAGTCGGTTACGCATAGTGGTTGATGTTTACAATCCGTCTCGTATTTAGGCGATGTTCTTATTTCTAATTTTTTACTTTTCGGATGTCGTTTTCCAGTTCCAGGCAGGTTCGTTGAAGCAAGGCACGCGCCCGGCTTAATTGTGATTTGGACGTACTTTCGTTTATGCCAAGATGAGTTGCAATTTCCTTATGAGAGTATCCGTCAATGGCATACATGTTAAACACGATTCTGTAACCTGTCGGCAAGGAATCAATCATTTTCAGTAAATCCTCTGCCTCCAACTGGTTTTCCAGCCGTGCATAGTCCGGTTCACGATCGGCGGCTTCGATATCGGTTTCGAGGTACATGTTTTTGTTCTTTCTCAGGTGGCTTAAGGATTCATTCACGACCACTTTCCGGATCCAGCCCTCAAAACTCCCTTCGCCTTTGAACTGGTCTATTCGTTCGAAGATTTTAGTGAAGGACATCGCCAGGACATCTTCCGCTTCCATTTTGCTCTTCAGGTACCGGCAGCACAGGGAGTACATTTTGCCCGAGAATTTCTGAAAAAGGGCCTCCTGAGCATGGCGATCATGCTTTTTACACGCTTCGATCAGTTCGTTTTCCTTGGCTCGGTAAATCTGGAACCTCATTTAAATGAATTCACCAGCAAGATGCAGAAGAGGAACGGGAGGTTGCATGGTCCATCCGGAATATTCATTCCATAGTCCTGGGTCCATAGTCTTCAGGGCCGACTAATAAGTACTTGATGAAAAAAATTGGCCAAATATTCTTTTGATCTCTGCCCCCGATAGCTATCGGGTTTGCGCCTTCGCCCCGACTAGTCGGGGGTGAAAAATTCTAAACCGCAGAGATTCGCAGACCTGCCTGCCGGTAGGCAGGGACGCAAAGTAGGCGCAGAGGCAAGAGATAATTTGGTTTGACCTTTAATACATTACCATTTTGGTCAGCCCCCGGTGGATAAATAGCTTCTACACAAGACCAGGGACTAGACTCAAGATTCGCCTATAGGTTTAACCACAAATTACCTGGTGAATCCCTCAAATCCCCTTGAACAGCTCAAACGAATCCAGGTAGCTGGGAACAATAGACTCCCAACCCCGCTCTTGCCTGATGATCCTGGCAAAGTTCAGAGCGACGGATTCTTCGCCATGTGTGACAAATAGTTTCTTCGGCGCCACTGTCAGGTTCCCCATCCATCGGAGAAGTTCACTTTGATCGGCATGGGCAGAAAGACCATGGACTTCACGAACATGACAATTTACCGGGACTTGTTCCCCAAACAACTTGACGAATTTTTCTCCTTTCAAGATGGCCCTGCCCCGGGTTCCTTCCGCCTGGAAACCGGCAAACAGAAAGATGTCCTGTTCGTTCCTGAGCCGATGATACAAGTGGTGCAAAATGCGCCCCCCCGTGCACATGCCACTTGCCGATGAGCGCTTTGGAACTTTCCTGCGTGTTACAAAAGTGAATATTCGAAGAGTCGAAAATACTCACGCGATCGCCGTTTGTTCTTTTTACTTCAATTTTGTGGTAGGGACTGTTGCGTTCATAAATATCCGTAGCCCGGATGGCCATCGGACTATCGATGTAAACGGGCAGGTCAGGAATGGCCTTGGCTTGCTTGAGTTGATGGAGATAATAGATCAGAGTTTGTGTTCGCCCTACAGCGAAGGCGGGGATAACAATTACGCCATTTTGATCAACCGCTTCACGAATGATCTTTGTTAAATCATCGGAAACTTTGTTCACAGGATTCAACCGGTCGCCGTAGGTAGATTCCACTAACAGCACATCGGCCTGCGGGATAAGCTTCGGATCATACAGAATTGGATCGTCGTAGCGGCCTACATCTCCGGAGAAAACTATTTTCTTTTTTTGTGACGTGCCCTGAAGGTCCATTTCCACAAAAGCGGCGCCCAGAATGTGACCGGCATTGTGAAAAGTGACCTGGATGGAATTCGCTATTTCAATTCTCTCTTCCATCGGGTAACTCTCTACGAGCGCCAGCACCCGCGCTGCATCCTCAATGGTAAACAGAGGCTCTGGTTTAAGGTGCTTGGAGTACCCCCGTTTCAGAGCAAAACGGGCTTCTTCTTCCTGCAGTTTTGCAGCATCCTTTAGCATGATTTGCATGAGATCTTCCGTGGCCCGGGTACAGATAAGCCTGCCGTGGAAACCGCCCTTCACCATCCTCGGCAAATAACCGATGTGGTCGATGTGCGCGTGGGTGATGATGATCGCTTCAACTTCTTCCGGCGGAATAGGAAATTGGTCCCAATTGCGCAGCCGCAATTCCTTTAGACCCTGGAAAAGGCCGCAATCGACCAGAATTTTTTTGCCGCTGATTTCGAGCAGGTATTTTGAACCCGTGACACTCCTGGCAGCCCCCAGAAATCTGATTTTCACGTCCATGACGGTGTTATCTATTTAATTCGATGTACTCCGAATGGATTGAAAACAAAAAAGGAGCCACAGCCCCTTTCGAATTGTTGCCACAACATGAGTTCAGTCTCGTTTAATTACTTCGGGGTTGCCTGTATACCGGACATTGCTCGTAAAATCCTTATCGATTTCCAGGGTGCCTTTTACGTTGACCCTCGCCTGGCCCAAACCCCGCGCCTCAATAATGGCATGATTAACAGGATAATTACTCGCCTTGAATTGCGAAGGTCCTGTAATGGAGGCCTCCAGAAAGTCGCCTTCGCCAGAAAGTTCAAAAACAACGGGTCCGGTTGTTTCCACCGATAATTGGTTGACGTTTATTCGGGCATCACCGGTCATCGCACCGACAAGGGAAATCTGAGCCTCGTGTTCATCAAATCCTCTGATCTTTATTTTACCGGCCCCGGTGACTTTTAGTTTACGCAAACTCGGCATGGTTATCGACAGGTCCATCATTTCGTCGTCTTTAAAGTCCCGTTTCCAGAAGTTTTTGTTTCGCGTGCGGTAGCCTACCTCCAGGGTTTCGCTGTGGACTCCCAGCGTGTACAGCCTTTTCTGTTCGGCGCTTCCCTCCAATTGGATGGCGTACTCATCGCCTTTCTGAATGACCACATCAAAAGCCCCCGTCATTTCGATTTCATTAAAGTCTTTGAGTCCGAACTGATCGTTGGCACTCAGACCGGACACATCCTTCTCCGGGGCAGGACAGGTGATGCATTCCATTTTTCCATTCTTCTTGATTTTATACGTTTGAGAGCGATCGTGGTGGGTATAATCATTCCTCCATTGATTTTCAATCAGGTCCCACAGATCTTCTTCGACGACGAAAGGCATCTCGTAGGGGATGTACAAATCCAGGTCAAGCCGTTGGAAGCTGAACTTGGCGTCTTTCTTAAATGAAATGTTGGAGTCAAACGAGATCACGCTGTCGGTCTGCTCGACCCGGTAATCAACTTGTTCTGCATTTTCCCTGGCGTTCATTTTAGTAATACCCTGCGATCCGAAACGCTCCACGAGCTTCAGATCTGTTCCTTCGTATCCGCGGAGGGAGAGGTCTGTCACTTTATAGTCGTCCAATCCCACTTCGCGCAATTTCAGCACCGGTGTCTTTCCTTTGACGGTGAACAATTTCTCAACCTTGTATTCGCCATCTTCCTTGAAGGCGTAAACCAATTGCGGGATGCTGAAGCTCAGAAAGGCAATACTTATAAAGAACAACACGAACATCGTCCAGCCAAAGAGAGGCCGGAATACAATCTTCTTAGCGATGATCGAATTGCCGATGAGCATAATAAACAAGGCGGGGATAAAGGCCATCAGGAATGCAAATACGGCGGTCCAGGTAGGAAACGATTGGCGAATGGTTTCCAATGGAAGGCTCATGGAAGAGACGGGCCCATCCCACCAGGAAGGCAAGGAGGATACGGAGAACAGGCCCATCAGAATACCGAAGGCAAAGATCAGAGATAGAATAAAAGCCAGTCCGGTCAAGCTAATGATGATCCCAATGCCTACACGGAGGATTTCGACCATAACCGTGAGCAACGGACCCAGCACATTTCCGATGCCATTGAGCACGGCGGCGATCACACGAAACGGAAAGAGGATAATTTTTGCCAGCGTACTTTCTTCAGGCTGGTCCTTTTCATTCAATCCCTTTTTTACAGTCGATTCAATATTGGAAAGGGTTACCGGTTCGCCCTGCATTTTCATTTTCTCCGTGATGGTCTTAGCCTCTGGCAAGGCAATCCACAATACGACATAAATGACCAGGCCGGTACCAAAAAAGACCGTAAAGATGACAAACAGGAATCGGATCAAAACCACGTCGGCACCAAAGAACGCCGCAACACCGCTTGCTACACCGGCCACCACCTTAGCATCTGGATTGCGGTACATCTTCTTCACGGTAGGCTCCTCTTCCAGGTCTTCGGACACGGGAAGAACGATCCATAAGACGATGTACACCAGTAACAGAACCCCGGAGGTGCCAAAAAACAGTAACGCAAAGAGCAGGCGCGGCCAAACCGGATCAACATTGAAATAATGGCCAAACCCGGCGCATACACCACCCATGATCTTCCGCTTGCTGTCGCGGAATAATTTTTTGGAGCCGGCCTGGCTACCGGAGGACGCCGATCCCGACGAGCCGCCCGGTTGCTGACGCTGCCCTTGTTTTGGTTCTTCCCCGATGACTACTTCCTGCTCTTCGGCGGCCTTGAAATCATTGACATTACCCATGGTGGTGATCAGGGATTGTACATCTTCCGAAGTAATGACCTGCTTTCCTTCGTTGAGGCGGGAGAGAAAAATCTCCGCTATGCGGCTCTCGATATCAGCAAGGATCTCGCTGCTATCTTCAAACGATCCAAAATACCGGTTGATCGAGTCGAGGTACTTTCGCAGGGCTTCGTAGCCATCTTCCTCAATGTGAAAGATAATACCGCTAATGTTGATACTGATGTTCTTTTTCATATGTCGGTAGCTGTGAGATAGAGTGATGGGGTCATGGTTATATCAAAGGGTTGCCTTGGAGCGGTTGGTAATCATCTCGGTGGAGTGGATCAGGTCGTTCCAGGTTTCTGTCAGGCCGCTGAGAAACCCCGTGCCTTCCGCAGTGAGTTTGTAGTACTTTCGCGGCGGACCCGATTTGGATTCCACCCATTTGTATTCCAATAGCCCGGCATTCTTAAGGCGGGTCAGGAGCGGGTAAAGCGTGCCCTCCACAACAATCATCCTGGCCGAGGTAAGTTCGTCCAGCATGTCGGACGCATAGACTTCCCCGCGCGAAATAATGTGCAGGATGCAGTACTCCAGGAGACCCTTCCTCATTTGTACTTGTGTATTTTCAAGATTCATACATCCTCGTTTAAGTAGATTCCTAGCAATTATACGGACAAAGTACTATGTATGGCCAAGTACTTTACAAAAAAAAGAATAAAACGCCGTTTTTGGCATATTTTCAGGCTTTTTTTTGTATTTAAGATTGAAAATTCAAAATTTAAGATCCTGGACGAACCGCCAAATCAAGAAGACAACCAAGGAGGCGGCATTCCATGCTGCGTCCCCAGTCTACCCTATTCTTGAAATTTAAATTTTGAATATTGAATCATCCCCGACGTAATGCAGTGTTACCTGGGATTTGGAATGGGTATGTACCTTTGTGAAAACTGTCCGGTCCGTGTTGTGCTAAAAAGATTCATTCTTCTTTCTTTCATTTCAACTCTTCTTCCCCTTTTTGGAAATGCCCAATATGCCAACGACTGGATCAACTTCAACCAAACCTATTACCGGATACCGATTGGCAAAGATGGAATTTACCGCCTTGCGTACAATGACTTACAGACTGCCGGTTTTCCTGTCGCTTCGGTCGATCCGAGATTTATTCAGGTTTTTCACCGCGGAGCCCAGCAAGCGATAACAGTCATCGGCCAGTCGGATGCTCAGTTCAATCCCGGCGACTACCTCGAATTTTACGGACAGCGGAACGATGGAACGCGAGATGCTTTATTGTATCAGCCGGTGTCGCTGCAACCCCATTCTTACTACAATCTATACAGCGATACAACTGCCTATTTCTTGACCTGGAGTTCGGTTCCACCGGCCGGGAAGAGAATGAATGCGTTCAGTGAGAACAACATAGGAGGAATACCGAAAGAAGCAGCCCACACCGATCAGGAACTAAGTATTTATGCCACTGAATATTCAAGAGGCAATTCGATTTCCAATGGGGAGATCCAAAACACGGTCTTCGACGAGGGGGAAGGCTGGACCGATTCCTACATTTGCACGCTGAATTCGGGATGCCTTGGCCTGAAGGATTATGGGTTGTCCAACATCACTAACGGGGTTCCTGCGCAGGGAAATCCCAAACTTGAATTACTGATAGCAGGCCGTGATGAACTTAGCCATCAAACCCAGGTATACGCAGGTCCCAATTCCGGCAGCCTCCGCCTGATTTCAACTCAGAACTTCATCAACTTTCAGACCCAACGTGTGACGACCGATCTAAACTGGTCGGACATCGGGGCCGACGGCAGAATGACGGTGGAAGTGAAAGCGTTGGGGGTAGCCGGAGTCCGCGACAAAATCAGTGTGTCGTACATCCGGGTTACCTTCCCGCAGGATTTTAATCTGGCAGGTCAGACACAGAAATGGCTAAGACTCCATCCCAACCCCTCCGGCAAATCCTATATTGAAATGAGTAATCCGGGTGCCGCCCTGAAAGTTTGGGACATCACCGACCCCGATAATGTATCCACGATCGGAACCAATTCAGCTTCCGGTATTTTGAGTGCAATGGTTTCCAATACTCTTTCGGACCGAACGCTGTACGTGAGCAATGAAATCAATATCCCTTCCCTTCACCTTGTCGCTTTTCAACCAATGGCTCCGCCGGCCTTCGATTATTTGATTGTCACACACACCACTTTGTTGGCGGCCGCTCAGACTTACGCTTCCTATCGGGCCTCCACAGAAGGGGGTGGATTCCATCCCCTTGCGGTCACCATGGATCAATTGTACAACCAATTCAATTACGGTGAAACCTCACCGCTGGCGATTTATCAATTTGTAAAGTGGATGGTGGAGAAGGGACCTCCCAAATACCTCTTTCTCATCGGCAAAGGCCGCGATGTTTCAGCAGGGTATGAGCGTCACCCTTCCGGGTTTACAGATCTGGTCCCGTCTGCGGGGCTGCCGGCGTCCGATATGGTTTTCAGCACCGGGCTGCTCGGTTCCGGTTTTGCACCGGCCCTGCCTACCGGCCGCCTAAGTGCCAGCACTCCCGCACAAGTAATAGCCTATTTAAGCAAGGTCAGAGAGACCGAGGCATCACCACTTCGCGACCTGTGGAGAAAGAAAGGTTTGCATTTGAGCGGTGGAATTCAGGTAACGCCCTTCAATGAATTGGTTGAATTCCGGAAATACATGGATGGCTTTAAAACTATTGCGGAAGGTGAGTATTGGGGGGGCAAAGTCGCCACCGTTGCCAAGCACGATGCGAATGCCGTACAACAAATCAATATTGCAGAGGAGGTGAATGCCGGCATTAATCTGATTACCTTCTTTGGCCATTCCTCGCCCGGTACGATTGATATTGATATTGGAAAAGCGACGGACCCGAAACTGGGGTACAATAATCCGGGAATGTATCCTGTGTTTCTGATCAATGGATGCAACGCCGGCAATTTTTTTTCTGACGGGGTCAGCTTTGGTGAGGATTGGATGCTGGCAGCCAGCCGGGGGGCCCGGGGATTTATTGCTCACAGTTCGTTCGGATTCTCAAGTACACTGCAATCTTATTCCGATCTCTTTTATCGGGTAGGGTTTGGCGATTCGACCTTTATCAGACGTGGTATTGGCGATGTACAAAAGGAAGTCGCCCGTCAATATATCCAGAATTACGGAACGGACATGGTCAACCTCTCCCAGGCCCAACAAATGGTGCTGCTCGGTGACCCCGCCATCAAGTTATTCGGAACGGCCACACCGGATTATGCAACGGACGACGGTTCCGTTTCCCTTCGTTCTCTCGATGGGAAGCCCGTTACTGCGCTTTCCGATTCTTTTGTCATTCGTGTGATTGTAAAAAACTTCGGGGCGGCCAAAGGTGGTTATTTACCGGTGAGAATAATCCGGACGTTCAACGACAATTCTACAGCTTCGTACGATTCGGTCTTTGCGGCTCCTTCCTATCAGGATACTCTCGATTTCAAACTGAGAAAGGGGAAAGCCAACGGATATGGGAATAACAGGTTTACCGTTGTTCTGGACGCTAATCATGAAATCAAAGAGTTAGACGAAACCAATAACACCGGAACGCTGAACAAACTGATCCCGCTGGGCGGAACCAAGAACCTGCTTCCTTTCCCCTATGCGATTGTGAACAAACCATCGGTTGATTTGATTCTACAATGCACCGATTTGCTTTCCGATACAAGAGGTTTTCAAATTGAGTTGGATACTGTCGATACGTTTACCAGCCCCTTTCTGAGTCACACTGTGCTTTCAGGAAAAGTATTGGCTCAACGCAATGTGAATTTATTGCCAAGAGATTCCCTGGTCTATTATTGGCGGACCAAATTGGACAAGCCCAAGCCGGAAGAGAGTACGGATTGGGTCGTTTCTTCCTTTACGTTTATCAACAACAGCCCGGAGGGCTGGGCGCAAAAGCAATTCGCTCAACTTTTCGAAAATGATTTCTCGGGACTGGTCCGGGACGCCGGTTCGCAGCGCTTGAGATTTATTGAGACTTCCTCCAACCTTTACATAAAAACGTTTGGCGCGAGCAATCCGGCGCTCAACACGGACGTATCGGTGAAACTCAACAATGCAGAATACAACCTGGCTACGCAAGGGCAGCCGTGCCGCAGCAATACGATCAATATCATTGCCTTTAACAAGACTTCGCTGGTGCCCTATGCCGGTCTCCCTTTCAGTTTTCAGGATGTTCGGACTTGCGGGCGCGAGCCCCAGGTGATCAATAGTTTCACCTTGGCTGAAATGGAAACCGGTTTGGGCAACGACTTCCCTGCTCTGGTGGATGCCATTCAAATCAGTGATTCGGTTCTCTTATTTTCAATCGGTGATGCGGGCTACAGTTCCTGGTCGCCAGGTCTGAAAGCGAAACTCCATGACCTCGGAATTCTGGAGTCCCAGCTCTCGGCATTGCAAAACGGCGACCCTGTCGTAATGCTCGGCCGCAAAGGGGCTCCTGCGGGAACAGCCAGGATCTTCACTGCGACGAGTGCACCGGCAAATACGCAAATATTGCAAGTCTCT
>WNFL01097611.1_pt1 | contig 14900 bp, 7 predicted proteins | sample 5400361 | NCBI WGS metagenome assembly WNFL01 (sample SAMN13153351, study PRJNA577476) | soil metagenome | isolation source: 40 cm soil on Douglas fir-dominated hillslope | place: USA:California | collected 2013-09-17
GCATTCGCGAGCTTATCCTGCGGGTCGTGATTGGCGATTCCCGAGTCACCATCACATTTAATGGCAAGGCAGTTGCTGCGCTGATCGGAATCTCCTCGAGACAAGTCTTGACGAGTTTACGAGCTCGGCTGCCGTCCGGGGATAATGTGGAGACCGTCGACGAGAACATCGTTCTCACTGTTCCAGTCCGTCTTCGAATGCGCGGCGGCGTCAAACGCGTCGAAGGCTGGGACAAGGCGGACTGGTCCGTCGCAAAACCAAGACATGACCACGCGCTGATCAAAGCGCTTTCACGCGCGCATGAATGGCGCGAGTGGATCGAGCGGGGCGAGATCGCCAACATCGAAGGTCTTGCCAAGCGCGCCGACAAGGAGCGTAGGCACGCCCATGCGCTCTTGAAGCTTGCCTTTCTTGCGGCCGACATTCAGCGGGATATTCTGACGGCGCGACAGCCAACGAGCCTCACATTGACCTCACTCATCGAGGCCGACCTCCCGCTGGCATGGGCTAACCAGCGCACTCTGCTCCGGAACCTAACCGCCACTTTTTACCAAAGTGGGGGTTGATCGAACGGCTCAGAGACTGGCGGCTGAAATAGCCTCAAATTGCGCCGCCAGAGCAGAATAGCCCCGGTTGAAGACCCAATTTTTATACTGGAAAACGCCCAAACTCCGGGCCTTCTCGGGCCCAGCCTAAACCCGAGCAAAGTCCGTATGGATGATTGGCGCACCGGGCAAGATTCGAACTCGCGACCCCCAGATTCGTAGTCTGGTGCTCTATCCAGCTGAGCTACCGGTGCTGCGAGGGCCGCCGAAACTAGTGAGGCGGGCGCCAAATGGCAAGGGATGCCCCGCGGCGGATTCCAGAGGATTCTCCTTGATCTAGCGGGGCTGCATGAGCGGGCGAGCGCCGATGCCAGGACTGGGCAGAACGGGGTCCCTTGCGTTAGCTTAGGTTCCGATCCGGAGACAGCGATGATGAGACGGGTTGCATCGGCTTTGGGCCGATTTTTCGGCGCTTTCGTACTGGCTGGTTCCGCACCGCTCGCCAGCCAGGCGGCGCCTGCGCCACGCGCGGTACCCCTTGCTCAACATCATCTCGTCGTTGCCGCCGAGCCCGCGGCGGCGGAAGCCGGGCTCGCCATGCTGAGGAGCGGAGGGTCGGCGGTCGATGCGGCCATCGCCGCGCAATTGGTGCTCACCCTCGTGGAACCGCAGTCGTCCGGCATCGGCGGCGGCGCCTATCTGATCGTGTCCGACGGGACGGCGCTGCAGGCTTATGACGGGCGCGAAACAGCACCCGCTTCGGCTCGGCCCGACATGTTCCTCGACGCCCAAGGCAGAGCCCGCCCGCACAACGATGCGGTTCCAGGCGGCTTGTCCGTCGGCGTGCCGGGCGTCGTTCGAATGCTTGCGATGGCGCATGCGGCGCACGGAAAGCTTGCCTGGGCGAAGCTCTTCGAACCCGCGATCCGGCTTGCCGATCAAGGCTTCACGGTGCCACCTCGCCTTGCGCTCGAACTCGCCGAGGGGGGACCTGCGCTCGCCGCGATGCCGGACATTCGCGCCAATTTTTTCAACCCGGACGGCACGCCGATCAAGGCGGGCCAGAATTGGCGCAATCGGAAATTGGCGCAGAGCTTGCGCAGAATTGCCGACGGCGGACCTGATGCTTTCTACGCCGGGCCGTTAGCCGACGAGATTGCGGGGGCCGTGACTAGGGCGCCCGTCAATCCTTCCGTCATGACGCGGACCGACATCGCCAACTACCAGCCCAAAGAGCGCACGCCCCTCTGCGGAACGTACCGCACCTATCGAATTTGCTCGCTGCCGCCCTCCACATCCGGTGGCACGAGCGTGCTGCAGATCCTTGGACTGCTGCAGCGGTTTTCATCCGCCGAGCTGCAGCCGGTCACCCTATCTTCGGTGCATCTGATTTCCGAGGCGAGCCGCCTCGCGTACGCCGATCGCGCACGCTGGCTGGGCGATGGCGATTTCGTTGCGGTTCCGCTGTCCGGTCTGCTCGACCGCGCTTATCTCGACGCGCGCTCGCGTCTGATCGACCCGATGCACGCCATGGGGATCGCCGCCGCGGGAACGCCGCTGATGCAGAAAGGCGAGATTCCGGACTACGCCCCGATGCGACCGCAGGTCGAGCAGGGCACCAGCCATCTTGCGGTGGTCGACGATTCCGGCGAGGCGGTTTCCATGACCACGTCCATTGAAGCGGCGTTCGGCGCGCAGATCTCCGCCGGCGGTTTCCTGCTCAACAATGAGCTTACGGATTTCTCCTTCGAGCCGATCATCGACGGCAAGCCGGTCGCGAACGCGCCCGCGCCCGGAAAGCGCCCGTTGAGCGCAATGTCGCCGCTCATTGTCTTCGGGCCGGACGGAAAATTCCTTGCCGCGCTCGGTTCACCGGGTGGCCGGCAGATCATCGGCTATGTCGCGCAAGCGGTCGTGAATCTGATCGACGGCCAGCTTTCGATACAGGCTGCCGCGGCAGCACCTCGGCACGTCAACATGGATGGACCCATTTTGATCGAGAAGGGAACACCTCTCGAGATGCTGACGCCGGCGCTTAGCGCCATGGGCCACCAAGTGCGGGCGATCCCCTTCGATTCCGGCGTGAACGGCATACGGCACGTGAACGGCGGCTACGAGGGTGGTGCCGATCCGCGCCGCGAAGGCGTGGCGTTGGGCGATTAGATGGCGCCGGCCAACCGCGCCATGAACGATGTCCTGCGCAACGCCTATGGCCTGCATCAGGCGGGCAGGCTTGCCGAGGCCGTGCGGGCCTATGACGAAATCATTAGCGTTGATCCGATGCAGTTCGACGCGCATCTTCTGCTCGGCCTGGCTCACCTTCAAAGCGGCCGATTCCAAGAGGCCGAGCGCATTCTGCGCGAAGCAACGGCGCTCAATCCCGCCTCGACGGATGCTTTGTCGGCGCGCGCCTCCGCGCTGCAACAGATGGGCCGCAACGCCGACGCGCTTGCCTGTCTCGACCGCCTGTTGATTCTCAAGCCGGATCATGCGGTCACATGGAACAATCGCGGAAATCTCCTTCTCGCGCTCGATCGCGGAAACGATGCGGTCGCCAGCTATGACCGCGCCCTCACGCTGATGCCCGACTACCCCGAAGCTTGGCACAATCGCGCGGTGGCGCAGATGATGGCGCAAAATTACCGCGGCGCCGAGGCAGGTTTGCTCAAGGCGCTGTCATTGAGACCGGATTATCCTGATGCCTTGGAACATCTAGGCGTCACGCTTGCGGCCCTGGGACGCCACGAAGAGGCACTCGCAAATTATGACTCCGCATCAGAGCTCGACCCATCCGGAGCACCGCGGCTATGCCGTCGGGCGGATTCGCTCCTCCACCTGCAGAGGTTCTCCGAAGCGGTTCTCGATTTCGATCGCGCTCTTGCGATGGACGCGAACAATCCCGATGCGTGGCACAATCGCGGCGTCGCGCTGTCGCGCGCCAACCGGGTTGAAGAAGCCCTGGAAAGCTTTGACAACGCGATCCGTCTGAAGCCCGGTTTTGCCGAAGCCTGGCTCAACCGCGGCAGCGCCTTGATGGCGCTCAAGGATCATGCCGGGGCTCTCGCGAGTTACGACAACGCCCTCGCGATCAGGCCCGACTACGCGGAAGCCTTGAAAAGCCGCGGCGTCCTCTTGACGATGTCGCAGCATTATCCCGATGCCGTCACGGCTTTTGACCGCGCCCTCTCCATCCGCAGGAACGACGCCGATTCGTGGCTCGGTCGTGCCAACGCCCTTTCGCGCATGGAGCACAACGAGGAGGCGCTCGCGAGCTACGATGAAGCCCTGCTCTTGCGCGAGGATGACCAGGATGGCCTTTTCAACCGTGCCAATGTCCTGGCGCTTCTGAAGCGGTTTGAAGAATCCGCGCGCGATTGCGAAGCGCTGCTTTCCCTCAATCCCGATTATCCCTATGGGCGCGGCCTTCTGATGCACGCGCGGCTGCACCGCTGCGATTGGCGGAAGCTGGACGAAGAGCGCGCGATCATCGCAGAGCGCCTGCGCGCAGGCGCTAGCGTCATTCACCCTTTCGGCCACCTGGCCATCTGCGACTCGCCGCAGGAACAGTTGCAATCGGCGCGGATTTTCGCGCGCGGTCTGCATGCCGAATCACCTGCACCTCTGTGGCAAGGCGAGCGCTATCGCCACGACAAGATCCGCATCGCCTATCTCTCGGCAGACTTCTACGCCCATGCGACGGCGTTCCTAATGGCTGGGGTGTTCGAGCATCATGATAGGGAACAGTTCGAAACCTTTGGCGTCTCTATCGGGCCTAACGACAGAAGCGAAATACGAGCGCGATTGGAAGCCGCTTTCGATGGTTTCCTGGATATGCGGGCCGAAAGCGATGCGCATATCGCATCAACATTGCGCGATATGGAAATCGACATCGCAATCGACCTGAAGGGATATACCGGAGGCGCCCGACCCGGAATCCTCGCATCACGGCCCGCGCCGGTTCAAGTCCATTATCTCGGTTACCCCGGCAGCATGGGCGTGGATCATATCGATTATCTGATTGCCGACCGGATCGTCGTTCCGCAAGAGGAACACCGTTTTTACATGGAGCAGATCGTCTATCTTCCCGACAGCTACCAATGCAATGATTCGCGCCGTCGCATTGGCGAACGCATTCCCAGCCGGACGGAAGCAGGATTGCCGGAAAAGAGCTTTGTCTTCTGCTGCTTCAACAGCAACCACAAGATCGTGCCCGAGATGTTCGCTTCGTGGATGCGCCTCTTGCGCAACGTAGAGAACAGCGTCCTATGGCTGTATGAGGAATATCCGCAGGCCGCGGCCAACCTTCGCCGCGAGGCCGAGGCGGGCGGCGTTTCAGGAGAGCGCCTCGTTTTCGCCGAGCGGATGGATTTGCCCGCGCATCTGGCGCGCCTGACATTGGCCGATCTCGTGATCGACACGCTTCCTTACGGTGCCCACACGACAGCGAGTGATGCATTGTGGGTCGGCGTGCCGGTGCTGACCTGCATCGGCCAAACCTTCGCAGGCCGAGTGGCGGCCAGCCTTCTGACGGCCATGGACTTGCCGGAGTTGATCACCTCCTCGCTGGAAGACTACGAGGATCGCGCGCGCAACTTGGCGGGCGACAGTTTGGCGCTGGCTCAGGTAAGGACCAAGCTCGCAAAGAATCGCGGCGCCTCTCCCGTTTTCGACACCGCGCGGATCACGCGCAACCTCGAAGCCGCCTACCGCGAGATGTGGGAAAGACAGCAACGCGGGGAACCGCCCGCAAGTTTTGCCGTCCGAGCGGCCGCTGCGCCCCGTCTTCCATGAGCGATGCTCTGCTGCGAAACGCCGTGCGAGCGCACCAGACGGGCAATTACGCCGAGGCCGCGCGGCTGTGCCGAGACATATTGCAGGCCGCGCCGAAAAATCTCGTGGCGCTCAATCTCCTGGGTTATGTTCATTCGCAGTCCGGCAATTTCGCCGAGGCGGAGCGCTTGCTTGACGAAGCAATCAAAATCGATCCCGCGCCGGAGACGATCTACAATCGCGGTTGCGCACTGCAGAATTTGCGCCGGCATGACGAAGCGCTCCTCTGTTTCCAGCGGACCATCGCGCTGAGGCCGGATTTCGTGGATGCCCTCGTCAATTGCGGCATTTCACAGCTTGCCCTTCGGCGCCATGCAGACGCGCTTGAGAGCTTCGACAAGGTCCTGACGAGCATTCCTGCCGATGCGGAAGCCTGGAACAATCGCGGCAACGCGCTGTTGGAGCTTGGCCGTCCCGCAGAAGCGCTCACGAGCCTCGACAAAGCCCTTGCGCTGAAGCTCGACTATGCGAACGCCTGGAACAATCGCGGCGTGGCGCTGCAGCGTTTGAACCGTCATCCCGACGCGATCCAGTCCTTGCAGCGTGCACTCGCGATCGATCCGCGTCTCGCTTCTGCTTACAACAATCGCGGCAACAGTTCGATGGCGCTAAGACACTATGAAGCCGCCTATGCCGATTTCGAACGCGCTTCGGCTTTGGACCCGAATTTCGTGGAACCCATCATCAACCGCGCCACGGTTCTCGTCGCGTTGCGCCGTGTCGACGAGGGGCTCGCGCTTTACGACCGCGCCTTGGGTTTGCGCCCCGACAACATCGAAGCATTGCGCAATCGCGCCAATGCTTTTGTGGTCCAGAAGCGTTTTGAGGATGCCGCCCGCGACTGCGAAAAAATCCTGACGCTCGATCCCGCGTTCAAATTCATGAAAGGGATCGCCGCGCACAACCGGCTTCAATCCTGCGACTGGCGCGGCTATCGCGTCATCCGTGGCGAGATCGACCGCGATTTGCGCTCCGGCGCGGCCGTGATTCCACCGTTCGAGTATTTGGCTCTAAGCCCCTCGCCGGCGGATCAGTACGCTTGCGCCCGGATATTTGCGGGCGACAAATATCCGCCCCCGGTCGAGAAACTTTGGCGAGGAGACAATTATCGACACGAGAGGATACGCGTCGCCTATCTTTCCGCGGATTTCCGCAATCACGCGGTACCCAGCCTCGCTGCGGGAATATTCGAGCACCACGCCCGGGATCGTTTCGAGACCATCGCCCTCTCGTTCGGAAAAGAGAAATCCGGCGCCATGCGCGCGCGGCTCGAACACGCTTTCGAACGCTTCATCGACGTGGAGCGCCGAAGCGACGATGAGATCGCCCGGCTCATGCGCGAGATGGAAATCGACATTGCGGTCGATCTCATGGGGTACACAGGGGATTGCCGGCCCGCCATTCTCAATCTTCGGCCTGCGCCTCTGCAAATCAACTATCTCGGCTATCCCGGCACAATGGGCGCAGACCATATCGACTACATCATCGCCGATCGCATCGTGATTCCGGAAAACGAGCGCGAGCACTATGTCGAGAAGGTCGCTTATCTCCCGGGGTGCTATCTGCCGCATGATTCGCGGCGCTCTCTTGCCGGCTCCGCGCCAAGCCGCACCAAATGCGGATTGCCGGAGCGCGGCTTTGTCTTCTGTTCCTTCAACAATACGTACAAATTGTCGCCGGATCTGTTCGATATCTGGATGCGCCTTCTGCACACGGTCCAGGGCAGCATGCTATGGCTGGCTCAGGGCAATGCGGCGGCCATGCGCAATCTTAAGGCCGAAGCGGCATCGCGTGAGATTCCCGCGGACCGAATCATCTTCGCGCCCTACCTGCCGTCCGGGGATGAGCACCTTGCGAGGTTGGGAGCCGCGGACTTGTTCCTCGACACATTGCCGTTCAATGGGCACACCACCACCATGGACGCGCTCTGGGCGGGACTGCCGGTGCTGACCTGCAAAGGCACAAGTTTCGCCGGCCGGGTGGCGGCGAGCGTGCTCTCTGCGGCCGGACTTCCCGAGCTGATCGCGGATTCGTTCGCATCCTATGAAGCCTGCGCAACCGCATTGGCGCACGACCCTTCCGCGCTTTCGAAAATCAAGACCAAGTTGATCGGCAACCGGACGGCATCCCCGCTGTTCGATACGCGGGCCTTCACGCGCAATCTCGAAGCCGCCTATGTCGCCATGTGGGAACGGCAGCAACGCGGCGAGGAGCCTATGAGTCTCAGGGTAGAGCGCGCCATGGCGTCCGCACTGTCATGAACGATGCCTTATTGCAAAGCGCCGTGAGCGCGCACCAGGGCGGCAATCTCGTCGAAGCTGCCCGTCTTTATGGCGAGGTCCTGCGGGCCAATCCGCGACATTTCCAAGCGATGTATGGAATGGGATTTCTGCATTACCAGGTCGGCCGCTTCGAAGAGGCGAGCCGAATCATCGGCGACGCGCTTCGCATCAATCCCCGCTCGCCGGAAGCTTTCTTTGCCCGCGGCTGCGCCTTGCAGCAGTTGAACCGCGCGTCCGAGGCGCTGGTCTGCTTTGATTCCGCGCTCGCGCTGAAACCCGGTTTCGTCGAAGCCCAGAGCAATCGCGGCATGGCATTGATGGCGCTCAATCGCGACGAGCAGGCGCTCGAAAGCATCGAAGTGGCCCTCGCGCTCGATCCATCGAATGAAAGCGCTTGGAACAATCGCGGCTGCATCTTCGAGAAATTGGGCAGACATGAGGACGCGCTTCTTTGCTTTGGAAAAGCCATCGCCAGCCAGCCGCGCTCCGTTGAAGCCCTCATCAATTGTGGCTCGGCACTCGCTTCCTTGAAGCGATACGAGGAAGCGGCGGCCTCTTTCGCCAAGGCGCTCGCCATCAATCCCGATCACCCCTATGCACGGGGAAATCTCGTCCTCTTCCGCATGCACGCCTGCGACTGGCGCAACTTCGCCCAAGACAAGACCGAGATAGCGGCGGCATTGCAGGCAGGCAAGCGCGCCATCTATCCCTTCGTCAACCTCGCTCTCTCGGACTCCATGGCCGAGCAGTTGCAATGCGCGCGCATCCTGGCCGCCAACGACGCGCCTGCCTCGTCGTCTCCGCTCTGGCGCGGCGAAACCTATCGTCACGACCGGATCCGCGTCGCTTATGTGTCGGCCGATTTTCACGCCCATGCCACCGCCGCTCTGATGGCGGGTGTGTGGGAAAATCATGATCGCAGCCGCTTCGAGACCGTCGCGATTTCGTTCGGAAAGGACGACGGAAGCGAGATGCGCGAGCGCGTCCGCCGCTCTTTCGATCGCTTCATCGACGTGCGCGAAAGAAGCGATGCGGAGATCGCCTCGCTGATGCGCCAGATGGAGATCGACATCGCCATCGATTTGAAGGGCTATACGCTGCATCACCGTTCCGGGATTTTTGCGCACAGGCCGGCGCCCGTTCAGGCGAGCTATCTTGGATATCCGGGCACGATGGGCGCACCCTATATCGATTACATCATCGCCGATCGCATCGTCATTCCGCCGAGCCACCAGCCCTTCTACACGGAGCAAATCGTCTATTTGCCGGGCAGCTATCAATGCAACGACACCGCGCGACCGATGGCCGAACCATCCACGCGTCGCCAAGCGGGATTGCCGGAGGCCGGGTTCGTCTTCTGCTGCTTCAACAACAATTTCAAAATCGCGCCGGAGATCTTCGCCATCTGGATGCGGCTGTTGCGGGAGATCCGGGGCAGCGTGCTTTGGCTGCTCGAGGACAATCCGGACTCCATGCGCAATTTGCGGCGCGAAGCCGATGAGCGCGGTGTTGTCCCGGAGCGCTTGATTTTCGCGCCGCGCGTCAACGCTTCCGATCATCTGGCCCGGCACCGCCTTGCCGATTTGTTCCTCGACACGCAACCCTATGGAGCGCACACCACCGCGAGCGATGCACTTTGGGCCGGGCTGCCGGTTTTGACGGTGGAAGGTCCCACGTTTGCAGCCCGCGTCGCCGCCAGCCTGCTCCATGCCGTCGGAATGCCCGAACTCGTCACTCCATCGCTACAAGCCTATGAGACGCACGCACTCGCCCTCGCACGCGATACCGCCTTGCTCAATGCGCTCAAAGCAAAGCTCGCTCGCAATCGCGCGACACACGCGCTGTTTGATACGGTGCAGTTCACGCGCAATCTGGAAGCCGCCTACGCCATCATGTGGGAGCGTTGCCAACGCGGCGAACGCCCTAGAAGCTTCTCCCTCGAGCAAAACCCTCCTTCTTCTTCGGCTGCGCCCCAAACAAGACAGATTGCAGATGCGGCGATAGCCGCCTTCACGCGAGGCTGCGCGTTGGCGGGCCAGAACCGCCCGAGCGAAGCGATCGCCTCCTTCGAGGAGGCATTGGCGATCGACCCGCGTTTTGCCGAAGCGCTGACCAATCGGGGCGGGCTGCTCCTCGTCTTGAAGAGGCCCGAGGAAGCGCTTGCAAGTTTCGACGCGGCGCTCGAACTGGATCCCGGCCTCGTCGAAGCCTGGAACAATCGCGGCAATGTGCTTTCCGCGATGGGCCGCCATGAGGAGGCTGTGACGAGCTACGACCGGGTTTTGGCGGCACGCCCGGAACTCTTCGAAGCACGCGTGAACAGGGGCACGGCGCTTCTTGCATTGCGGCGAATGGATGAGGCGTTGGCGAGCTATGACGAAGCGGTCCGAATCAAGCCCGATAATGCCGACGCGTTGAACGGGCGCGCCAATGCGTTGTTTGAGCTGAAGCGCTTCGAGGAGGCGATCCGCGATTACGAGGCCGTGCTGCGCATCGATCCAGAGCGCGCTTATGCGGCAGGCAATCTTGCGTTTTGTCGGCTGCATTGCTGCGACTGGCGCTCCTTGAACGAAGATCGTGCAGGATTGGAAACCGCCATCGGCCAAGGCAAACCGGTGGTGAATCCTTTCCAGAATCTGGCCCTGTCGCGATCGGCGGCTCTACAGAAACAATGCGCTGCGCTGTGGGTTGCGGACAAATATCCCTCGGCGTCCAGACCGCTGTGGAACGGCGAACGCTATCACCACAAAAAGATCCGCATCGCCTATCTTTCGGCGGATTTCCGCGATCATGCCGTCGCGCAATCCTTGGTGGGGGTGTTCGAACATCACGATAGAACGCGCTTTGAAGCCCATGCGATTTGCTGGGGTCCGATGGATGAAAGCACGATGCGCGCCCGTCTCGTCGGCGCCTTCGACCGCTTCACCATTGCCGAGGGGATGAGCGATTCCGAGCTCGCCCGGCGCTTGCGTGAGATGGAGATCGACATCGCCGTCGATCTGATGGGCTTCACGGGTGAATGCCGCCCGGGCGTCCTGGCACTTCGGCCCGCGCCGATCCAAGTGAATTATCTTGGCTTTCCCGGCACCATGGGTGCGCCCTATATCGACGCCCTGATTGCCGACCGCATAGTGATCCCGGAAAGCGACCGGATACATTACAGCGAAGGCATCGTCTATCTGCCGGATTGTTATCTCCCGACGGATTCGAAACGCGGCATCGCCGACGTCCCGACCCGCCGCGAGGCTGGTCTGCCCGAAACGGGTTTCGTCTTCGCCTCCTTCAACAACAGCTACAAATTCTCGCCCGAGCTGTTCGACATCTGGATGCGGCTATTGCGCGCTACCGAGCGAAGCGTGCTGTGGCTGTCGGCGGTCAATCCGGCGGCTACGCGCAATCTCAAGCGCGAAGCCGAAAGGCGCAACGTCGATTCCGGCAGGCTGGTCTTCGCGCCCTTCCTGGCCAAGAGCGAAGATCATCTGGCGCGGCTGAAGCTCGCCGATCTATTTCTCGACACACTCCCTTATAATGCGCATGCGACGGCGGCAGACGCATTGTGGGCGGGGGTCCCCCTCCTCACGGCCATGGGTGACACCTTTGCCGGGCGAGTCGCGGCAAGTCTGCTCCAGGCGGCAGGTCTACCGGAACTGATCGCCGAATCGCTGGATGCTTATGAAGCATTGGCGCTAAAGCTCGCGCGCGATTCTTCGGCACTTGCCACGGCCAAAGCAAAGCTCGCGGCGAACCGCGGCTCCCATCCTTTGTTCGATACGGCACGCTTCACCCGCAATCTGGAAGCCGCTTATGTAGAGATGTGGGAACGGCATCAGCGCGGTGAAACACGCGTTTCAATCGGCTGAAAGTCCGTACACGGTCTTTATTGCGCGCCGGAGTTCTTCAGCACGGCGAACAGGCCAGTGACCGAGGAGCCGTATTCCATCCTAAGAAACGCATCTTGCAGATACGCGACCGTCAGGCCGGCGGCGGCCGCCGCCTCGCGCACATGATCGGGGTGATGCTCGTAGCGGCCCGTATCCGTCAAATGAAAGGGATAATTCGGGCCGCGTTCCATGCTCAGGGCAAAAACCCCACCTGGGTTGAGCCGTTTGGCGGCGGCAGCCGTGATTTGATGGAGATCGCCGAAATAGATGATGCAGTCGCAGGATGCGATAAGATCGAAGCGCTCATTACTGTTTTGGAGCCACTGCGTGATCTCGCCGACTTCGAGCCGGTCATAGATGTTGCGCTGGCCTGCGAGCGCAATCATCTCCGGGGCGAGATCGACGCCCGTCATCTGCCCTGCCCAGTTTTTGAGGCGCGTGCCGGCGAGCCCCGATCCGCAGCCAAGATCGAGCACAGCCAAGCCTGGCGCATCTCCGATAACCGAACGGATTCCTTCGCTGAGCCGCTCGGGTCCCTGATATTTCAGGTCCTCGAGCATCCGCACCTCGTAGCTCGCGGCAAAACCCTTATAGATCTGCTGAATCGCCCTATCTGACGTGCGCGGCGGAGGCGTGTCGTCCCTGAGCGCCACCAGCAGATGTTCGATTTCCGCATCCTCAGGGTGGGCTTCGAAATATTTCTGATAGGCGGCGCGCGCTTCTTCGCGGCGTCCGACGCATTGGCAAATCTCGCCGAGATCGTACCAGGCGTCCCAATCGTCAGGCTTCAGCTCGACAACTCTTTTCCCGCAGAGGTAGGCGGTCTGTACTTTGTTGTTTTGTTTGAGCCGCTTGGCAAGGGTGTAGAGTTCCGCTGCCGAGAGTTCCCGGCGGCTGGCCAATTCGCTTCCCTGCCACATGAGCAGACCGGCCTTCACCGCGTCATCGATCCAGCGATCGACTTCCACGCCCTTCCCCTCGGGCATGAGGGGCCCGGTCAGTTCACGGATCTCCTCGACGCTCCGGCTGCCGTCGCACAGTTCGGCAAGCAGCGCGGCAACGGGATTGAGATGATGCAGCCGGTCGGAGACGGGATCATAAGCGACATAGCCGTTCTCCACCGGCGAGAGGAGGACAACTGGGTTTACTGTCGGATTGGACATCAGGACAATTGGTCAAAAAGGAGAACGGCCGTGCGCCCCTGGATGGAGCGCACGACCGTAATCCCATAAACGGTTATTTCAAAGAGACCGAGATTCGTGCTGATTATTCAGCCTTCTTCTTCGGAACCACGCATTCGCCCTTCTTGTTCTTTTTCTGTCCTTCGGGGCAGCCGTCGTCCGCGGCCATCGACTCTGTGGTCATCAGCGGAATCGCCGCAGCGGCCGAAAGGGCTGAGCCGATTAACAAGGTCTTCAAGAATCCGCGGCGGTCTTGACTGACATGAGCAAGGGCAACATCAAGTGACTTCACCGAATCATTAGCCATAAATGGCCTCCCTGGTTGACGGCCAGAATATTGCCCAGAAGCCTGGCCTCAGCCTTGTTACTAATTTTTCATGAATCACACCAAAATTACGAAGCTGTAACGATTTTATTTCGCGCTGCTGTCTTATTGGGCAACAGCGACAAGGAATAAGCGCAAAAATCGGTGGATCGTCTTGCCATTCGGACGCTCTGGATAGGCGGCGCCGAGCGAGCGGCGGCATTGCTCAAGAAATTCCTCCTTGAGCGGATTATCGAGAGCCGAGGCAAAGGGACGCAGTCCCGTGCCCATGCTCCAGCGGAAAACGGCGTCCTCGCCTTCGAGCGGGTGAAAATAGCGCGTTTCCCAGAGGTCAATGCTCCGCGCGCGCCCCGCCAGGAGGTCGTAATAGGTCTCGGGTGCGCGCACATTCCAGAAATCGCGCACTCCCTGCATCTTCGCCGCCCAACGCGAATCACCGGCGGCTTGCCGGATGATTCGGTCGCAGAGCTCCTCGGAATTCCGCGGCACCTGGACTGCGAGCGCGCCCCCAGGACGCAGGAAGCCAACCAGCCGCGGGAACAGTTTCTCGTGGTCCCCCAACCATTGCAGAGCCGCGTTCGAATAGATGACGTCGCAAGGTGATTCAGGCTCCCATCGCGCGATGTCTGCTTCGATGAGGCGGGCGTCGAGGCCGCTCAACCGCGCTTCGTTCAGCATTTCAACCGATGAGTCGACGCCATCGATCTGGGCTTCCGGCCAACGCGCCCGCAAAAGGGCGGTGGAATTGCCCGGCCCGCAGCCAAGGTCCACGACCCGCGACGGCGTCTCGATCGGAATGCGCGCGAGAAGCTCTGCGGCAGGCCGCGTGCGCTCGGCACCAAAGGTGAGATAGGTCTTGGGGTCCCAGGCCATGAAGGGGAAGACGTTTCAGCCGGTCTTGCGGGTCGGGACGGTCAGCCGAAACCGCGTTCCGTTTTCGCCGGTCGAAACAAGCACCAGATCGCCGCCATGGGCCTGGATAAGCTCCCGCGATATCGCAAGCCCCAGCCCCGAGCCGCCAGACCGCGTGGTGCCGGCAAAGGGCTGAAACAGTCGCTCGCGCATCGCAGGTGGAATGCCAGGCCCATTGTCGGCGATATCCACGATGATGGCATCTCCCTCCCGCCATGCCTCAACGACAATGCGCTTGGTCCTCCTGACGTCGGCTTTCATGGCCTCCAACGCCTGGCGCGCATTGCTCAAGAGATTGAGCAATACCCGGAAAAGCTGCTCGGAATCGGCATCGATTTCGAGGCCCCGGGGGACCTTTTTCTCCAAGGCGACTTCGCCGTCTTCGGGAACCGCCGAGGCGGCCGCTTCATCGATCAGCGGCGCGAGCGGAAACTGCGTTCGTTGCGGAGTGCGTTCCTCTGCGCGTCCGTAGCGCAGTGTGTTCGTTGCCAGAGCCACCGCTCGGTCAAGGGCATCGACCAACCGCGGGGTCACCCGCTTGACGACCGGATCGTCGATCGCAGCCAGGCGGTCCGATGCGATCTGTGCGCTCGATAGGATATTGCGGAGATCATGCTGGATCTTCGCGACGGCCAGGCCCAGCGACGCCAGCCGCGTCTTTTGCTGGAGGAACCCATAAAGCTCATGCTGCATGGTCGAAAGTTCGCGTTCGGCGGTGCCGATTTCATCCCTCCGCCGAGAAGGATCAAGAATGCGCGCGGGATCTTCGGGATTGTTGCGGAAGTGAATCATCGCCGCGGTCATACGCTGCATCGGCCGCACCAGGATGAGATAGAGGCTGACGAAAACAAGAAGTGAGGTCAGCGCGGAGACAAAGATGGACAGTGCCAGAACCCGCGTCGAAAACACGAACAATGCCGCGCGGATCGGGTCCTCGTCGGCGA
>WNFL01119716.1_pt2 | contig 14900 bp, 12 predicted proteins | sample 5400361 | NCBI WGS metagenome assembly WNFL01 (sample SAMN13153351, study PRJNA577476) | soil metagenome | isolation source: 40 cm soil on Douglas fir-dominated hillslope | place: USA:California | collected 2013-09-17
CTGGATGTTGTAGGGCGCCACCAGCACCGTCGCCTGGATCGTGCCCGCCTGGAGCGCCGCCAGCCGGCCGCCGCTGCCGCCGACCTGGATGATCGTCACGTCTTTTTTCGGATCGAGGCCGCCCTTCGTGAGCGCGACGCGGATCGCGTAGTCGCTCGCCGCGCCGAAGGAGCTGGTGCCGATCACCTTGCCCTTCAAGTCCTGGATCGAGCGCACCGACGGATGCGACACCATGACGTAGGAGGTCTTTTTGATCATGACGCCGACGATCTTGATCGGCAGCCCGCGCACCGCCGCCGTGGCGAGGGACGGCAGCGAGGTGGAGTAGTCCAGCGAGCCCGTGAGCAGCGCCTTGATGATGATGTCGGCGCTCCGGATCGTAATCATCTGCGGCTCGAGCCCCTCGTCTCGGAAAAATCCCAGCTTGGCGGCGATCTCGGTCGGCAGCGTCGTGATGCTCGGCGTGGTCGAGCCGATCGTGATGCGCTTCGGCGCCTGGGCGTGGAGCGGCGGGCAAAGCCAGGCCCATGGGGCGCGCAGGAATTCTTTTTATTCCTATCGCCTTCCGCCTTCCGCCTGCCGCCTGCTTCACTCCGCCGCCTCGCCCTGCTGCGTGACCGCGTAGCCCAAATTCTCCATCGCGATGCGGTTGGTGTGCACGAGGAAGCGCGCGGCTTCATTCCCCGTATTGAAGTGCTGGTGCCAGGCGAAGATGGGGATCGACAGCGCGTCGCCCGCCTTCCAGTCGTAGCGGCGGTCCTCGATGATCGAGTAGCCGCGCCCGGCGAGCACGTAGTTGATCTCTTCGTAGATGTGCCGGTGCGCCCCGGATTTTTTGCCCGGCGGAATTTCCGCGACCAGGCTGGAAATGGTTTTGACGTAGCAGCCGCGCTTGGGCTCGACCGCGAGCGCCACCCGGCCCATCGGGGTATTTTCAAAGACCAGGTCCTTGCCCGCGATGAGGACCTTGCCCTGGCGCCTGCGCTCCTCCTCGCGGTCGGCGAACTCCACCTGCCGCGCGTAAATCTCCCAGGCGGACTTTTCCCCGCCGGGCACGTTGTTGCCGCCCGGCGCGCCCGCGCCCTTGCCGGGGACGAGCGAGCGGCGCGCCTCGTCGCTCTGCTGCGCGTAGACCCAGTATTCCGGGTAGCGCTCGTCCTCGTAGATGGCGATGCCGAGACCCATCGACATCGGGCCGCTCGTGCAGGCGGAATAGACGACGTCGGCGTCGCCACTGTTGATGTGGCGGTGCCAGGCGAAGATCGGCACGCAGATGAAATCCCCCGCCCGCCAGTCGTGGCGCACGTTGTCGATGATGCTGTGGCCCCGGCCTTCGAGTATATAGATGACCGCTTCGACCGTATGGCGGTGGCCGAGCGTCTTCCAGCCGCCGCCCTCCTCGTCGCCGGGCGGCAGCGAGCGGATCCAGAAGCGGATCGCGTGGTTGTTCCAGCCGATGCGCGGGTCGACGATGAAGGTCGTCCGGTAGGGCTCGCGCCCTTCGACCCAGATTTCCTCGGACTTGACGTGCACCGGAGCCTTGTTCCGCCGCTCGAGCTCCTGCTTGGCGAAGAGCACGTGCTCCATGCTCATTCTCTTGTGATCGTCTTTGGTGATCTTGGCCACGGCGCCGCTCCAGGCAATCAGTTTGTAGGCGAAAGTCCGGGGCGCTGTCAATGGCGCGCGGCGCGCGCGGGAAGTGGAAACCGGAGAAACCGTATGTTATAGGAAACCCAAGCGCCATTAGTCATCTCCAACTCCAAGGAAGTCCGCACCGGTAAATTTTATATGAAACGACCCGAACCGCTGGAAATTTTCCAGCCCGCGTCCCTCCAGGAAGCCAGCGCCCTCGTCAAGGAGCGCGGCCCCGGCGGCAGATTTCTCGCCGGCGGCACCGACCTGCTGATCGCCGTCAAGGAAAAAGGGCTGGTGCCGAAATACGTCGTCGATTTGAAGCGCATCCCCGACCTTGCGGGCATCCGCGAAGAGAAAGACGGGAGCGTCGCGATCGGCGCGCTGACGACGATGCGCGCGGTCGAGACATCGCCGGTGATCTTGAAAAAATACCCCTTCCTCGCCCAGAGCGCGGCGGAGGTCGGCTCGGTGCAGATCCGCAACCGCGCCACGATCGGCGGCAACATGGCGAACGCGACGCCGTCGGCGGACGTCGCGCCCGCGCTGCTCGTCCTCGACGCCCGGGTGAAGATCTCGGGCCTTTCCGGCGAACGGACCATCGCCCTGGAGCGGCTGTTCCGCGGCCCGGGGCAGACCGCGCTTGCGCCCGAAGAGATATTGACGGCGATCCTGATTCCCGCCGTGAGCCCGGGGCTCGTCGGGGAATACATCAAGTTCTCGCCGCGTGAGATGATGGACCTGGCCTACGTCGGCGTCGCCGTCGCGCTGGCGCTGAACGGCGGCAGGAAGTGCGCCTCGGCGCGCATCGCCCTCGGCGCGGTGTCGCCGACGCCGATGCGGGCGCGGAAGGCCGAAGCGTTGCTGGAAAACCAGACGATCACCGAAGAGCTGGCTGAAAAAGCCGGCGCCGAGGCGGCCGCCGAGTCGAAGCCGATCAGCGACGTGCGCTCGTCGGCCGACTATCGCCGGGAGATGGTCCGCGTGAACACCACGCGCGCGATCTTGAACGCCGTGGCCGGCCGGGCGGCGTCGTGGGTCGAGCGGCGGGACAGAAGGTACTGAGCCGGGAAGCGGTCGGCCGTCAGCTATCAGCTAAAAAAAGAGCCTGATTTCTTAGCTGAGAGCTGGCAGCTTCTTGGCTGAAAGCTATTCTGAAAGCTACTGAGGCAACTATGAAAAAAAAGATTCAACTGACGCTGAACGGCCAGGGACGCGATCTCGACGTCCCCTCGCACCGGCTTTTATTGGACCTGCTGCGCGACGAGATCGGCCTCACCGGGACCAAAGAAGGCTGCGGCACCGGCGACTGCGGCGCCTGCACCGTTTTGCTCAACGGCAAGGCGGTCAACTCGTGCCTGATTTTTTCCGGCGAGCTCGACGGCGCGGATATCGTCACGATCGAGGGCTTGAAGCTCGGCCCGGAGCTGCACCCGGTGCAGCAGGCGTTCGTCCAGGACGGCGGCGTGCAGTGCGGCTACTGCACCTCCGGCATGCTCATGATGTCCAAGGCGCTGCTCGACGAGAACCCCGATCCGAGCGAGGAGGAGATTCGCTTCGCGCTCTCCGGCAACCTCTGCCGCTGCACCGGCTACGCCAAGATCGTCCAGGCGGTTCAGGACGCGGCGCGGGAGCTGCGCGCGCGGCGCTAGTTTTTCTTTGTTTTTGTAGGGGCGGCTCGCGAACCGCCCACTTGCATCGTCTCGAACACAAATAAGGGAGTCATTCCATGGAAGAGCTCACCGTCGTAGGCAAGCCCGTCACGCGCGTCGACGCCCAGGAGAAAGTCACCGGCGAGGCCGTCTACGGCTACGATCTCGTGCTCCCGGACATGCTATACGCCAAGGTGCGCTTCAGCCCCAAGGCGCACGCCAAAATAAAGCGCATCGACACCGAGAAGGCCAAGAGATATCCCGGCGTGGTCGCGGTCATTACCGGGAAAGAGGCGCCGTGGATTCACGGCGAGTCGATCCGCGACAAGCCCTTTTTGGCCCAGGACAGAGTCCGCTACATCGGCGAGCCGGTCGCGGCGGTCGCCGCGATCGACGAGGACACCGCCGAGGCGGCCGCCCGCCTGATCGAGGTCGAGTACGAGGACCTGCCCGTCTACACTTCGCCCGAAGAGGCCGCCAAACCCGGCGCGGTCGCGATCCACGAGAACTTCGCGAGCTACCGCAAGATGCCGTTCATCGTCCCGGGCGCCACCCCGAACGTCTGCGAGCACTTCAAGCTCCGCACCGGCGACGTCAAGCGCGGCTTCGCCGAGTCCGACCTGGTGCTCGAAGAGCGCTACTCCGTGCCGATCATCCAGCACGCGGCGATGGAGCCCCACTCCGCGCACGCGCAGGTCGACCCCGCCACCGGCCGGGTGACGATCTGGGTCGCCAACGACGCGCCGTTCCGCGCGCTCCACGAGATCTCCGAGGCGCTCGATCTGCCGAAGGAGCAAATCCGCTTCATCAACCCGCTGCAGGGCGGCGGCTTCGGCTCCAAGGGCGGGCTCAAGCTCGAGCCGATCGTGGTGGCGCTCGCCTACCATACGAACGGCCGCCCGGTGCGGCTCAAGTTCAACCGCGAGGAGACGTTCATCTCGACGCTACGCGCCACGAGGCGGTCGTCTACGTGAAGAGCGGCGTCAAGCGCGACGGCTCGATCGCCGCGCGCGAGATGACCATCTATTGGGGCGGCGGCGCCTACTCGGAGAAAAGCCCGACGGTCTGCATCCGCGGCAGCCTGCCGGCCCCGGGGCCGTATCGCATTCCGCACGTCAAGGTCGACGGCTACGCGGTTTACACCAACAAGCCGGTCGCCGGATCGTACAGGGGCTACGGCATCCCGCAGGGCGCCTGGGCGGTCGAGCAGCATACGGACGAGATCGCCAGGCGGCTCAAGATGGATCCGCTGGAGTTCCGGCTGAAAAACGTCTTCGACGAAGGCGATCTATCCTATTGGGGGGAAAAGCTCCACGGCGTCGGCTTGAAGGAGACGCTCCACAAGGCGGCGGCGGCGATCGAGTGGGGAAAGCCGGGCCAAGGGCCGCGGGGACTCAAGATCGGCAAGGGCCTCGCCTGCATCCAGAAGCCGACCCGCTCGCCGACCACGTCGAGCGCCGGCGTGATCGTGAACGCCAAAGGCGAGGTCGCCGTGCTCGCCGGCACGGTCGAGATCGGCCAGGGCTGCAACACGATCCTGTCGCAGATCGCCGCCGAAGAGCTCAAGACGCCGATCGAGAAGGTGCGCATGGCCGAGCTCGACACCGACGCCATCCCCTTCGACGCCTCGACCACGTCGAGCCGGAGCACCTACCACATGGGCAACGCGGTCCGGGGCGCGGCGATCGACGCGCGCGAAAAGCTCGCCGAGATGGCGGCGCCGATGCTCGAAGGCAAGAAAGAGGAGCTCGCGTTCGCCGACGGAAAAGTATTCCTGAAAAACCAGCCGGAGATGGCGCTCGCGGTCGGCGAGGTCGTGCGCCGGAAGCTCGGCGCCGAGGGGACCGTCCGGGGCGACGCGTCGTACACCTACCAGATCGCCAAGGACCTGGACCTCGAGACCGGCCACAGCGACCACGCCTCGGCCTTTTACATGTACGCCACCCAGGCGGCGGTCGTCGCCGTCGACGAGGAGACCGGGAGAGCGCGCGTGCTCCGCATGTCGGCGGCGCACGACGTCGGCAAGGCGATCAACCCGCTCAACTGCGCGGCGCAGATCGAAGGCGGCCTGGCGATGGGCATCGGCTCGGCGCTGCACGAGCACCTGGTGGTCGACGAGACCGGCAAGGTGCGCAACCCGTCGTTTCTGGATTACCACCTGCTGACCGCGCTCGACCTGCCGGAGATGGTGCCGATCATCGTCGAGTGCCGCGAGCCCGAAGGGCCCTACGGCGCCAAGGGCCTGGGCGAGCCGGGGCTGGCGCCGACGCCGGCCGCCATCGGCAACGCCGTGGCCGACGCGATCGGCGTCAGGGTCTACGACCTGCCGCTCAGCCCGGAGCGCATCTTCCGTTCAATACAGCAGAAGAAGAAAGACAAGGCGGCATGACCGTTCTAACTCGCCAGGGCGTCGGTCTTCCCTCTTTTCGCCAGGGTGGATTGCCGCTCGAGCACCGAGCGTATTTTTTGCAGGATCATCATCGGCGTGAGCGGCTTTTGCAGAAAGCCGTTGACGCCTTTTTTGATCAGATCGATGCGGACCTCCGGATCGAGGTAGCCGGTCGAGACGATTACGGTCACGCGCGGACTTTCCTCTTTTAATTTATCGTACACTTTCCGGCCGTCCATGCCGCCGGGCAGCCCCAGGTCCAACAGCACCAGATCGACGGCGTCCTTATGCCGGCGAAAGATCTCGATCGCCTGCTCGCCGTGCGTCGCGGTAAAGACCTCGTAGCGGTTCTTTTTCAATACGGATTGTATCAGCTGCAGCAGGTTCTTTTCGTCCTCCACGACCAGGATCCGGCCCGCCGGCCCGGCCAGTCCGGCGCTCTCCTCACCTTTCTCCCCGGCCGCGCTCTCGGCCGCGCTGACCGGCAGATAAATCCGGAAGGCGCTGCCCTTTCCCTTGGCGCTCTCCACGTCGATGAGCCCGCGATGGCTCCCCACGATGCCGTAGACCACCGGCAGCCCCAGGCCCGTTCCCCCCGTGTCTTTCTTGGTGGTGAAAAACGGCTCGAAGATGCGGTTGCGCGTCTCGTCGTCCATGCCGGGGCCGGTGTCGGCGACTTCGATCCTGACGTACTCTTTTTCTCCCGCCTCGGGATGCGTTCTCCGGACCTCCTCGCCCGACAACCTCGCCGTGCGGAGAGAAATTTTTCCGCCCTCCACCATGGCGTCCCGGGCGTTCAGGCACAGGTTGAGCAGCGCCTGCTCCAGCTGGTTCTGATCCGCCAGGATCGGCGGGATCTCCGGATCGAGCTCGAGCGCGAACGCGACCGTGCGCGGGAACGTGTTCACCATCATCCGCATGAGATCGGAAATGAGGCCGTTCAGATCGACGCGTTTATGCTCGATGGTTTTTTCCTGCGCGAAGGTGAGCAGCTGCTGCACCAGGGCGGCGCCGCGCTGGGAGGCCTCCAGGATCGCTCGCGCCTGTTCGGCCGCCTCCAGCGGCGCGGCGCTCTCCTCCGCCAGCGCCGAGGCGTGCACCGCGATGATGCCGAGCAGATTGTTGAAATCGTGCGCGATGCCGCCCGCCAGCGCGCCGATCGCCTCCATCTTGTGCGCCTGGCGGAGCTGGGCTTCGAGCTTCTCCCGCTGGTCGAGCGTGCGGAACAGCTCGACGTTGGTCCGGGTCAGCTCCTCGGTGCGCTGGACGACTCTGTGCTCCAGCTCGTCTTTGAGCCGGTAGAGCTCCTCCTCGGCCCGCTTCCGGTCGCTCACGTCCTGCGAGACCGAGACGACGTACTGCGGGCTGCCGCTCACGTCGCTCACGACCGACATGCCGCCGCTCACCCACACCGTATCGCCGTTGGGACAAACATACCGTTTTTCGATCAGCGCGATCGCCTCGCCGGCGATCACCCGCCGGTATTGGTCGAGATGCCGCGCCAGGTCCTCGGGATGCACGATGTCCTGCAAACGCATGGCAAGCAGGTCCTCGGGGCTGCGGCCGACGATCTCCGAATAGCGGTGGTTCACGAGCAGGAACCGGCCCTCCAGGTCGCACTCGGCGATGCCGACCGTCAACTGGCTGAAGATCGCGCCGAGGCGCTGCTCCGATTCCCAGCGCGCCTGCTCGATCAGGCGCCGGTCCTCGAGCAGCCGGCCGGATTCTTCGATGGATTTGCCGAGCGCCTCCAGCTCCTGGACCGTCGAAGCCGGTCGGGGCAAAGGCGCCTCGCCCCGTCCGAGGGCCTGGGCGGAGGAAGCGAGCGACTTGATGGGCTCGGCGATCCGGCGCCCGACGACGGTCGCCAGCGAAACCCCCAGCGCCAGGAACACCAGTCCCGCCGCGGCGACCGCCCAGAGAGAGCGCCACAAAGGGGCGTCGATGGCGGCGGCCGGGACCATGAGCGCGACCGTGTATCCGTCGGCCTCCGACCGGCTGAACGCCGCATAGGACCTGACGCCTTCCCGATTCAGGCCGCCAAGCCAGCCCTCCGCCGCCGAGGGATCGAGCCGGCCGAACAGCGCCCCCACCGGCTGGCCGACGTATTTTTCCGGCTCCGGCACTCTGGCGATGACCCTATGGTTACGGTCGAAAACGACCGCGACCCACCCCGGAGGGAGTTTTTGCTTGAGCAAAAGGTCGGCGAATAGTTTCGGGTCGATGCCCGCGGTGATGACGTACCTGACCTCGCCGCCGCGCACGATCGGGACGCGGAACCCGACCACCGGTCCCGCGTTCGGCGCGGTAAGATAGCCGACGAAAACCGGCCGTTTTGTTCTGAGCGCCTCATCGAAGCTCTTCCTGTCGATCATGGGACGGGGGCCGACGCCGGGCGGCCTCAGCAGGTTGAATAACGGTTTCCCCGAGGCGTCGTGGAGAAGGATCGTCTTCCAGCCCTCCTGGGTGGGCAGGACGCGCGCGGCGACCCGGTAGAAATCGTTCGGATTGCCGCCGTCGAAAACCTCCGAAGTCGCCAGCGCCTGAAGCGTGGTCGTGACGTCGCTCGCCCGGCCGTCGACCACCTGTCTCAGCGCGCGCGCCGTCTCCCTCAACCCGCCCTCCATGGCCCTCCGCTCGTCGCGCGCGAAAAGAAAAAACACGATGCCGGAGAAGATCAACAGCGGCACGACGGTGACGACGACGAGCAGGATGAGATGCGAGCGGAGGCTCGCCCGGCGCGGGCGGGCTCGAGCGATCGCGTTGGGCCGGTCCTGGTCCGCCATGCCATACCCCTTATTGCAAAAACGGAACTCGGTCTATAGTTCCAAATCCGTCGCGGCCGGCCGTTGACACCCGCCGGGGTTTCCTTTACACGTCCGGAGAAGGGCGCGCGCGAATGCGCCGAAGTTTTACGCGGGATGGCAAGAACGTTGGACGGGGGCGCAATGAAATTACTCGCGGGCATCGGGATCATGCTTTTTGGTCTTTTCGCCCAGCCGGCGGCGGCGCAAAATCAGCCGGCCACGGTCGTCGTGGGCGTCGCGGGCATGTCGGTCTCGCTGATCCATCCGTTCATGGCCAGGGACTCGGGGCAGTTTCAAAAATACGGCATCGACCCGCGCCTCGTGCTCTTCGAAGGCGGCTCGCTGCTCGCCCAGGCGGCGATGGCCGGCGAGGTGAAGTTTTCCATCACCTCCGGGCCGGTCACGATCGCCTCCCGCTCGGCGGGCGCCGACACGATCGTCGTCGCGGGCTACATCAACACGCTGCCCTACAATCTGGTCACCAACAAATCGATCACCAACCTCGAGCAGCTCAAGGGGAAGAAGATCGCCATCAGCCGCTTCGGCTCCAACACGGACACGGCGGTCCGGCTGCTGCTGGAAAAAGTCGGCCTCAATCCGGCCAAGGACGTGACGATCATCCAGATCGGCGCCCAGCCGAGCCGCTTCCAGGCGCTGGTCGCCGGCAGCATCGACGCGACGATCATCGCCCCGCCGTTCGACATCACGGCGAAAAAGCAGGGCTACAACGTGCTGGTCAACCTGGCGGACCTCTCCATCGCCTACCCGCAGCAGGTCGTCGAGACCACCGACCGCTTCATCCGCGAGAACCCGCAGGCGGTGAAAAATTTCCTCAAGGGATTCGTCGCCGGCATCCACTACGGCGTGGCCAACAAGGACGGCGCCAAGAAGATCATGGCCAAGTATTTGAGGATCACCGACCCGGAGATCCTGGAGGCCACGTACGCGAGCTACGTCCAGACGACCGACCGGCGCGCCTTCCCGAACATGCAGGGGTTCCGCTACGCGGTCGAGGAGCTGGGCCGGCGGGTGCCCTCGGCGAAGGACAAAAAAGCCGAGGACTTCGTCAACATGAGATTTTTAAACGAGCTGGAGAAGGAAGGGTTCTTTAAGGAGCTGTATAAATAAGAATGTCTTTTGGACAAAATCGGAGAGATCCTTCACTTCGTTCAGGATGACAGCGGGCGTCAGGTTTGTCATTCTGAGCGCAGCGAAGAATCTCTCCAAGCGCTCTAAACAAACCCCATCTTGCGGCCCCAATTCTCGGGGTCTTTTAAAAAATCCAGAATTTGTTTAGTCGCGTCGTCGGTCAAATATTTCTTGCTCTGGCCGGCGCGGAGAACGTGGTCCCAGTTGACCAGCGCGTGCGACGCGATGCCGTGCTCGGCCAGATTCTTCCTGCCTTCGTGGAGATCGAGGTCGTCCGAGCCGTACTCGAAGACGCAGAGGCAGTCGCTGATCTTCGAGCCGGCGGCGCGGATGCCGATATTGAAGCGGAGCTTGCTCATGCCGTCGGTGATCAAGTCCTCGACCAGCAGGACGTTCTTGTTCGCCTCCAGGATGCCTTCGATCTGCTTGGTGCCGCCGTAGCCCTTGGGCTGCTTGCGGATGTAGATCATCGGCTTTTTGAGCTTCTGCGACACGAAGGCCGCGTACGGGATGCCGGCCGTCTCGCCGCCGGCGACGACGTCGATTTTGTCGATCCCGATGGCCGATTCCGCCATTTTCGCCATCTCGACGATGATCTCCTCCCGGACGTCGGGGAAAGAAAGCAGGCGCCGGCAGTCGATGTAGACGGGCGAGATGCGGCCCGAGACGAAGACGAACGGCCGCTCCTTGTAAAACGCGATCGCTCCGGTTTCCAGCAGCATTTCGCCGATGCGGTTGGCGGCTTCGCTCATTCCATCCCCCTCCTGAATGAAACCGATAACACACGGGCCCGGGTTTGCCAAGAAAATAACGGCCGATTTCCCCCGTCCATGCAGGTTTTTCACCAGCGGCGAAAACTGCTACAATGCCCGCGATGAGTTTCCCCCGCCGCAAAGAGAGGCCCGAGCTCCCCGCCCGGGGCGTCGTGATCAATAAAGATCGGCTGCTCGCCGATCTGAACGCCATCTCGCGCATCGGCCTCGGCGACCACGGCTCGGTCACGCGCCTGGTTTTTTCCGTGAAAGAGCTCCGGAGCCGCCAGCTCCTGATCCACTTGATGACGCAGGCCGGGCTCAAGGTCCACGTCGATCGCATCGGCAACATCTTCGGCCGGCTCGAATGCGGCGCGGGCAGGGCGGCTGTGCTGGCGGGCTCGCACCTCGACAGCGTCATGCACGGAGGCAAGTTCGACGGGCCGGTGGGCGTCGTCGGCGCGCTGGAGGCGGTCCGGACGCTGAAGGAAAACAAGATCGCCCTTCCCTGCCCGGTGGAAGCGGTCTGCTTCGTCGGCGAGGAGTCGTCCCGCTTCGGCTTCTCGACCCTCGGCAGCAGCCTGCTCGCGGGCGAGGTGCGCATGAAAGACCTGGCCAACGCCGTGGACGCGCGCGGCGCCAGGCTGGAAGACGTGCTCGCCGGCATGGGCGTCGATCGCGGCAATCTCGCGTCGCTCCGGCGCGATCCCAAAACCGTCAAAGCCTACCTCGAGCTCCACATCGAGCAGGGACCGGTGCTCGAGGCGAAGAAGAAACAGATCGGCGTCGTCACCGCCATCGCCGCGCCGACGCGCCTCCGGATCGTTTTCACCGGGCAGGCGGACCACTCCGGGACGACGCCGATGGAGATGCGGAGAGACGCCCTGGTCGCCGCGGCGCACCTGATCGCCTATGTCGAGCAGGCGGCGCGAAAAAATTCCTCGATGGAAAAGGGGCGCGTCGTCGGCACCGTCGGCGCGCTCAAGATCGAGCCCGGCGTCATCAACGCCATCCCCGGCAAGGCCGAGCTGTCGGTCGACATCCGCAGCATCTCCGGCAAGGCGAAGGACCGCGTCGCCCGCCTGGTCGAGGCCCGCGCGCGGGAGATCGCGGCCCAAAGAGACGTCGCCGTGGACATCCTGCCGATCCGCTCCGAGGAGCCGGTCGCCCTCGACAAGGGACTGATCTCGCTCATCCATAAGATCTGCGAGGAGAAAAAGATTTCCTACGAGATCATGCCGTCGGGCGCGGGCCACGACGCGATGCAGATGGCCAAGATCACCCGCGCCGGCATGATCTTCGTGCCGAGCAAAAAAGGCATCAGCCACAGCCCGCTCGAATGGACCGACCCCGACGAGATCTGTCTCGGGGCGCAGATCCTGCTGGAGACGATGGTGCGCGCCGCCCATGAAGAAAACTGAGGCCAGGCCCGTCCGCGTCCTCGGCGCCAAGGATATCCAGAAAAACCTCGAGCGCTGCTGCCGCGAGATATTGAAGTCGCACCAGGATGCCGGCCAGCTCGTCTTCATCGGCATCCGCACCCGCGGCATCCACCTGGCGCGGCGCCTGTCGGAGATCGCCAAAAAGCGCGCCGGCCGGGAGATCCCGCTGGGAGAGATGGACATCACGCTCTACCGCGACGATCTGAACACGCTGCTCCCCGACGGCAAGGTGGACAACACGCGCATCCCCTTCGACATCGCCAACCGGACGATTATTCTCGTCGACGACGTCTTGCACACCGGGCGCACGGCGCGCGCCGCCGTGGACCATTTGATCGACTTCGGCCGGCCCAAGGCGATCCACCTCGCCGTTTTGATCGACCGCGGCGGCCGCGAGCTGCCGATCGCGGCCGATTACGTCGGCAAGAAAGTCGCCGTCCCCGCCGGCGGCGACGTCCAGGTGCGGCTCAAGGAAGTGGACAAAACCGACGAGGTGGTGATAAGCAAGGCGCAACCATAAGGAGTAGCGGCATGAAACCTGGCGTCTGGATCCTTCGGATTTTGCCGATCTTGCTGATCTTGCCGGCCGTTGCGCCGCAAAGCGCGCTCGCGGCCGAGAATCATTTAAACGACAAGCAAAAACTCGGGCGGCGGCTGTTCGAGCAGTCGTGCGGCGTCTGCCATACCCGGCCGACGCTGGTCTCCGGCATGTACGGCCCGGAGCTGTCCAAGGACACCTCGGGCGGAAACGAAGCCTACATGCGCGAGGTCATCGCCAACGGGACGCCGCGCATGCCGGGCTTCAAATATACGCACAGCCCGGAGCAGATCGCCGCCATCGCCGCCTACTTGAAGACCATGCCGCGGGGCACACAGGACATTCCGACCGCCCGGGCGCCCACGAAAGCCCCGACCCCGGCCCAGTAACGGTGTTGCGAAACGTCGCTTAAGGAGGCCGCCATGAGAAATTTGCCTGGCTTGCGTGACTTGACCGCCGCCGGCCTGATCGCCCTCGCCGTTTTGAGCGGCGCGGCGCTCGCCCCCGGCGCGGCCCGCGCCGACGCCCTTCTCTCCGGGACGATCGCTTCGGCCGCGGGCGAGAAGATGGGCGGCGTGACCGTGTCGGCCAAGGCGGACCGCTCGACCATCACCACGAGCGTCTTCACCGACGAGGCCGGCAACTATTATTTCCCGCCGCTCGCCAACGGCAAATACCGCGTCTGGGCGCAGGCGCTGACCTACCTGACGGCCGGCGCGAACGTCGACCTCGGGAAAAAGACGCGCCGCGATTTTGTCCTGCAGCCGATCAAGAACCGGGAGGATTGGATTCGCCAGCTCCCCGGCGACGAGCTCCTGGCGGCGCTCCCCGGCGACACGCCGGAAGACTACCGGATGAAGACCCAGGTGCGGAAGAACTGCACCGGCTGCCACAGCGCGAGCTATCCGCTCCAGCACCGGTTCGACGAACAGGGCTGGAACAAGATCCTCGACCTGATGAAGCACGTGAACGTGCTCGGCGTCTATTCCGGGCCGGAGCACAAGGCGACGCCCAACATCGATTTCCACCAGAAAGAGCTGGCGGCCTATCTCGCCCGCGCGCGCGGCCCCGGCGAAAGCTCGATGAAGTTCAAGCTCCGCCCGCGCCCGTCGGGCGAAGCGGCGCGCGTGGTGTTCCGGGAGTACGATTTCCCGATGGAGCACGGCCACGCGGCGTCGATGGACGGCAGCGACTGGTCGCTCGGCACCAAGTCGAGCATGAACCACGTCGCCGGCGTGCACGACGCGCAGATGGACTTCGACGGCAACCTCTGGATCACCTTCGCCCACACCAGCCTGGAGACCACGATCGCCCGGGTCGACGGCAAAACGGGCGCGGTGAAGAATTTCAAGCTCGACGATCAACGAGGCATCGCGGCCGGCACCCACGGCATCACCCGGGACGAAAACGGCATCCTGTGGTTCAATACGAGATCGAACGTGCAGCGGAGCCGCGGCGGCCTCGGCAAAATCGATCCCAAGACCGAGAAGATCACCGTCTATCTGCCGCCCGAGCCGATGTCCGGAACGGCCGGAACTCTGGACGCCGACTTGAACGGCAATGTCTGGGTCACCGCCCCGGACGGCGCGCTCCGGTTCAACGTCAAGGACGAGAGATTCACCGAGTTCAAATCGGTGACCTATAAGAACCAGCACGGCACGGCGACCGTCTACGGGCTGGCGGCGGACCGCACCGGCAACGCCTGGTGGCTCCTGATGGCTCAGGACCTCGTGGACTACAGCGACTTGAAGACCGGGAAAAGCGGCGAGTTCAAGCTCGCGCCGGAAAAAGCGGTCCTGGAGAGCCTCACCCCCGAACAGAAAAAGATGTACGAGACCTTCCAGCCGCCGGATTTCAACACCCCGTTCGCCTGGGCGCAGGCGCCGCGGCGGATGGGCGCGGACAAGAACGGCGACTACGTCTACGTCGGCAACTCGTTCGGCGGCACGCTGGCGAAAATCAACAGACCGACCAGCCCTACCAGATCGGCGTCGACAAGGACCACAACGTGTGGACCAATCTATGGAGCACGGACAAGGTCGCCAAATACGATCCGACCGCGGGAAAATGGACGCTGTTCGACCTGCCGACGCGCGGCACCGAATCGCGCCACATCTCGCTGCTCGAGCGCGACGGCCAGCCGCTCCGCGTCGTCATTCCCTACGAGCGCGCGCGCAAGATCGCCGTCCTCACGCCGCGCACCGAGGCGGAGATACAGGCGCTGAAGGCCCAGGCCGCGCGCTAGACGGGCGGAGAACATAGTGGAATTTCGGGCATAAATCGGCTATAGAAAATCTATCATGAAAAAGATTCCATGCGCGATTTACCGGGGCGGCACGAGCAAGCCGGTCTTTTTTCTGGAGCAGGACCTGCCGCGCGATCCCAAAGCCAGAGACGCGGTCGTGCTCGCCTCGTTCGGCAGCCCCGACGTCCGGCAGATCGACGGCCTGGGCGGCGCCGACCCGCTGACCAGCAAGGTCGCCTACATCGGGCCGGCGTCGGTGCCCGGCGCCGACGTCAACTACACGTTCGGCTACGT
>WNFL01441410.1_pt1 | contig 14900 bp, 14 predicted proteins | sample 5400361 | NCBI WGS metagenome assembly WNFL01 (sample SAMN13153351, study PRJNA577476) | soil metagenome | isolation source: 40 cm soil on Douglas fir-dominated hillslope | place: USA:California | collected 2013-09-17
ACAAATCAAAATAGATCTGGCCGAGTGTTGTCACGTAAGCGCCGATTCCGAAGAAGGCCGCATGGCCGAACGAAATCAGTCCGGTGTAGCCGCTGAGCAGGTTCCACGACAGCCCGAACACCGCCCAGACCGGAACCAGCGTCAACACCAGCTGGTAGTATGAATTGGTGACGCTCAGCGACAGCGCCGCATACAGCGCCGTGAAGACAAGAATCGGGAGCAGCGATCGCGATCCCTGCATCGTCACGTCCTCTCGACCATGCGGCCGAAGAAACCCTGCGGGCGGAAGAAGATGATCAGGAGAAAGACGACGAAGATCGCCGCGTTCTGCAGTTGCGTCGGCAGCACAAGGGTCGACATCTGCTGTACCAGGCCGATCGTCATGCCGCCCCAGAAGGCGCCGATGATGCTGCCCATGCCGCCGAGCACGACCCCGGCATACATGACGATGACGTATTCGACGCCGACGAAGGGATGAAAGGGATAATTGGTGGCGAGCAGGCCGCCCGCAATCGCGGTGATGCCGGTGCCGAGCGCGAAGGCGACGCGGTGGGCGCGATCAACGTCGATTCCCATATAGGTTGCCGCGGTGGGATTATCGGCTGCGGCCCGCAGGGATTTTCCGATCCGCGATCGCGTGATCAACAGCGTCAGCAGGATCATCGTTGCGAACGAAACAACAGCGTCTATCCCGCGCGCCTTGTTGACGAAGACGCTGATGTCGAAGAAAGGACCGAGCTCCCAGGCCGAACTCGACAGCGGGGTGCGGATGGAGGCCAGCACCGAACCGAACACGATCAAACCGCCGTTCTGCAGGATCAGCGCGATCCCCAGTGTCAGAACCAGCTGGGCATAGTGGCCTTCTCCCTCGAGCGAGGAGGTCCGCGTGCCCGATACGCGCGAGATCAGGGCAAGGTGGATCGCGTAGCCAAACGCCGCCAGCACAGGACCGGCGAGCAGGATTGCGACGAATGGCCCGATGGTGTTTCCGAAAGTGGCCTGCACGCCGAGCGCGGTGAAAAGATAGAACACCGTGTACATGCCGAGCATCATGAAATCGCCGTGGGCGAAGTTGATGACCCGCATGACGCCGAAGATCAGCCCGAGCCCGACGCACATCAAGCCATAAACCGCGCCGATCAAAAGTCCGGCGGTCAACGCTTGCAGGAAACCTTCCAGCGCCTGGGTCACCGGTGACCTCGCGCAGGACTGGAGTCCCTTTGCCTTACGCTGGTTGCCGGGGTCGTTGCGTCGGCCGTCCCGGGTCTGGACATTGCGCCCCCTGTTTGCTGTTCACTATTGCTGGTCATGATGCTGGTTGTAGCGGCCGTTCCACCAGCTCAAGCCGGCACTGGGCGGCGATGACGCTGCTATCCGAAAGAGACGCACAGTTGTCGACAAGCTCTTCCAAATGCATCGCGCGCTTGCCGCCGACAGCGTCAGCTGCAGCCTGTCGAAAGCGGGCACGGATTTCCTGCGGCGTGGCGGCAATGACATTGTCGAGGCGCTGCCGGATGGCCTTTCCATTCCGCAGGCCAACCACGACCTCGGCGCCTTGCTCCGCGGGGAAGGCCGCAGTGAACCCGGAGTCGATTTGCAGATCGGTGCGATCGACGAGGCGAAGAATCTGGGGATGACCGATGTGCGCATAATTGTCTTCTTCGATCGCGCCGCGGGCGAGCACGGCGGCGACAGTGAAGGGAATGCTCATCTTGGCCTGCAGCGCATTCCGATAAGGTCCTTTGGAATCGCAGCCGGGATAGCGAGCCGCCGCCTCGGGAACGCGTATCAAAACGGTTTCGATGTCCTCTGATTTCCCGAGCTCGCGCGCGACTCGCAGCGCCGCCTGCGCGGCGGTTTGCGCGAAGTTGCAGGCGGGGCGGCCGGCGAACAAGCGGATGCCGGCGGGTGCAGGCTGTCGGCGGTAAGCGGCGAACAGTCCGGCCTCACCTTCGAGGATCGTTTCCGAGGCGTAGGCGCCGGCTTCCGCCAGTTCGATCGCTGTAATCGCGTTGCGGGCCGCAAAACCCGGATGGAAATACATTTCAGAGCCGCCGGCATGCGGCCATTCGTTCAGGCCGGACGACGTGTTGGCGGCAATGGAAACCGCACTTGTCGCAGCATCTTCGGTGAGACCGAGGGCATAGCTTCCCGCGAGCGCGGCGCCCAGCGGCGCGACAAGGCCGGTTGGCCGATAGAGGCGCGCCAGATCGGCGGTAAAAAGTGCGCGGCCGGTTTGCGCTCCGGCTTCATAGCCGATGATCGCAGCGCTAAGCAATGTCGCGCCGGACAGCGGCGTTCGTTCCGACAATGCGAGCAGGGTCGGCCAAATCACCACGCCGTGGTGGCAGATGCTGGCGGCGTGCATGTCTTCGCGCACCAGGCCGTGGCCCAGCACAGCATTGGCGAAGGCCGCATCGCCTGGCGTGGAAAGTTTGCTTGTCCCAATGATGGTTGCGCCATTTTCGATTCCGCGCGCGATGCCGATCGCCTGACGGCTCCATGCGTGATTGCGTGCCTCGAACGCACAAGAGAGAAAATCCAACAGGCATATCTTGGCTTTGGCGATGACCTCTGCATCGAAACGGCCGAGATCGACGGCAAGCGATGCGCGCGCCAACGCTCGCGTCAGGGACACCTCGCTTGGTCCGGTCGACCCGATCGTCATTGCAACCGCCCCTCGCTCGACTGCCACCTGAATCTAGCCGCGCATCTCCACTCCGGCCCATTCCTCAAGGACTTTCGCGATCGACGTGAAGTCGGATGAGGCGCCATATTTGGCATTGGTGATCGCAAGCATCTGCCGGACCACCGAACCGCAGACCATCGGAACGCCCATGGCCTCGGCTTCATCGATGCAAAGCCGCACGTCCTTGTAGGAAAGACCGGTGGTGAAGCCGAAATCGAAGGTGCCGGGAAGCACCGCGCGAGGGAACTTGTCTTCGGACGCGCTGTTGCGCCCGCTGCTGGCATTGATGATATCGATCAGCACCTTGGCGTCGACGCCGCCCTTGACGCCCATCGCAACGGCTTCTGACGTGATCACAAGGGCAGCGGCTGCCATCAGATTGTTGGCGAGCTTCGCGGTCTGCGCTGTGCCCGGCTTGTCGCCGCAATAAAACAGTTTTCCGAAGTTCTTCAGGATCGGCTGGACCGTTTCATAGGTCGCCTTCGGGCAGGACACCATGACCGCGAGCGTACCGTTCACCGCGCCTTTGATGCCGCCGCTGACGGGAGCATCCACCAGCGTCAGGTTCCTGGGCTTCAACCCTTCCGCGACCAGCTTGGCCGCGCCGGGTCCAGTGGTGGACAGATCGATCACGATGCTGGCGCGGTTGCCTGCAATGATTCCGTCGGGTCCGAGCGCAACTGCCTTGACGATGTCTGGGGTTGGCAGGCTGACCAGCACGATATCCGCAGCTGATGCGACCTCGGCGGGCGATTTTGCAAGACGTGCGCCACGCGCAACAAGCGGTTTCGTTGCCTCGCTCTGCGTGTCGTAAACCGACAACGAATAGCCGGCGTCGAGCAATCGCCCGGCCATCGGCCCGCCCATTCGGCCCGTTCCAACAAAGCCGATTGTCTCTTCCGCCATCGCTTCACTCCCTGTCGCGCCGCATGCGGCGAGCGCTGGTGTTGTTCTTGTCGCGGCAAGGCTCCCTGACGCGCTTTTCCCGAATGTCCAGATTGTCAGTTAATCTGTCAAGCATAAGATTTGTGTCGACAGGTCGCTGGCCCCCGGAATAGGATTTGAAAAACAACAATTGAGGAATTCGCTCCGTGCGGCAGGATGAAGGGCAAGGCGCCGGTGCAACGCTCGCAAATTTCGTTGCCGCCACGTCATGGGCGGATGTCGCCGCGCAAAGTCATGAAGCGAAACGGTCGATCCTGAATTTCTTCGCGACCGCGCTTGGTTCGGCCTATGATCCGGCCGTCACATCTGCGCTGCGGACGTTGTCTCCATTCAGCGGCGCTGCGACATCCTCCATCGTCGGCCGGCCGGAGCGCCTCGATGCGCTCGGCGCGGCGTTCGTCAATGCGATCTCGGCCAACCTGCTCGATTTCGACGATACCCATTTGGACACGATCATTCATCCGGCGGCCCCAGTCGCGGCGCCGATACTGGCGCTGGCGCAAGCGCGGGGGTTTTCCGGGCGGGATGTCATCGTAGCGTTCATTCTCGGGGTCGAGGTGGAATGCCGTATCGGAAATGCGGTTTCACCCGGACACTACACCCGCGGCTGGCATATCACTTCGACCTGCGGAGTCTTTGGCGCGGCCGCCGCCTGTGCCAAGCTGCTCGGACTGTCGGCGAACGGCATTACGAATGCGATCGGAATTGCCGCGAGCCAGTCGGGTGGCATCGTCGAGAATCTCCCGACTGCGGCCAAGAATGTCAGCGTTGGCAACGCAGCACGCAACGGCCTGTTTGCGGCATTGCTCGCCGCGGAAGGTTATGACGCTTCAGCACGCGCGATCGAGGGGCCGCTGGGCTGGGCGCGTGCCATGGGGGATGAGCCCGATCTTGAACGTCTGGTTGGCGGTCTTGGCAGGAGCTGGGAGATCGCGAAGAACACCTACAAGCCCTATCCCGCCGGAATTGTATTTCATGCCGTCATCGACGCCTGCTTCAAATTGCGGGCGAGGCTGAACCAACGTATCGACGATATCGTATCCATAACGGTGCAGGGTTCGGCGCTGCTGCTTGCGCGCGGCGATCGTCCGATTCGCAACGAACGTGATGCGCGGGTCAGCATTCATCATTGCGCCGCCTGCGCGCTGTTGCTCGGCGCGGCCGGCGTTCCGGAATTTACCGAAGCGATTGTGTTTCAGCCCGACCTCGTGTCGCTGCGCCAAAAGGTGAGGGCGGAGCTTGACGCTTCCCTGCCGGATGGCGCGGCGCGCGTCGGTATCCGCCTGGCATCGGGAGAGATGCTCGGTGAGACCGTGATGGCCGCGAGAGGCAGTCTCGCCGATCCGCTTTCCGACCTCGATATCGAAGCAAAGCTGCGCGACTGCTCGCGGCTCAGTGGAACCGCTTGGAACGCAGGCACCATCATTGAAAATGTCTGGCGCCTGGATGCGCTTGCCGACGTCTCGAGCCTGATGAACTCGCATAACGTCGCCGGGAAGATGGTATCTGCGCCGGTTCGCACGGCGCTCGGGAAAAACTAGAACTCAAACATTGGAAGGATCGACGATGAGCGACAGCAGTTTGTTTGAAAAAGGCCTGAAGGTCCGCAAGGAAGTTCTCGGCGAGGATTACGTCAACAAATCCATTGCCGGGGCGGACGAATTCACGCGGACGATGGCGGAATGGTCGACCGAATTTTGCTGGGGCGCGTTGTGGACGCGGCCGGGACTTGATCGCCGCACCCGCAGCATCGTCAATCTGGCAATGCTCGGCGCACTCAATCGGCCTCACGAATTGAAGTTGCACGTCAAAGGGGCCTTGAAGAACGGGCTCACGAAAGACGAGATCAAGGAGATACTGCTTCAGGTCGCGGTCTATTGCGGCATCCCCTCAGGAATCGATGCCTTCCGAAACGCGCGTGAGGCGTTCAAGGAAGTGGAAGGCCAATGACGCAGCAATGGGCTCGTCCAACCTGTGAATCTGGGGGGGCGGAGTTCGAATCCCTTCTCTCTTCCGGCGCGCCATTTAAATCAAGCAATAATGCATTTGCTTGGGCTGAGAAACGCTTCCGCTCTTCGTTACAGGTACGCGCATAATCGGCGATCGGGAATCGTCGCGCGGTCAAGCTGGCGCCAGCGGCACGCGCAGTGTCTGCGCATTGCCGCGGATGACGTCCGTTATTTTGAGCGCTTCCGCGAGGCGATCGATGCCGGCGCGGATCTGGCTTTCCGACAGCGAGGCGTAGCCCAGCAGCAGCCAGTTCGCCTCGAACTGTGACCCATCATATTCGTGGCCGCCACCCGACTGCACCGTGTAGACGCCGATGTTGCGGGTCCGGGCGATTGCCTTGATATTGTGGGCCGGCGCGAGCGATGCCGGCAGCCGCCACGCGATATGGGTACCCGCATCGGCGCCCATCAGGTCGACATCGCCAAAGCGCTCGCGCAGCCGGCTGATCAGCGCATTGCGGCGTGAAAAATAATGCTGCTGGCTGCGCCGCAGGTGCCTCATGAAACCTCCGCCCTGCATGAAACGCGCAAGCGCGGCTTGCTCGAGCCAGACGTGGCCGTTGTCGAGCAGTGCCTTCGCGGTAGCGGCCGCATCGACCAGATGCTCGGGGAAAATCGCAAAGCCGGTGCGCAGGCCGGCGCCGAGCGATTTCGAGAAGGTTCCGAGATAGATCACATGATCGGGGCTGAGTGCCTTCATCGCCGGCAGCGGCGCACCATCGTGGCGGAACTCGCTGTCGTAATCGTCCTCGATCACGTAAGCGCCGGTGCGCCGTGCCCAGCGCAGGATAGTGCGCCGCCGTTCCAACGACAGTGTGGCCCCCATCGGAAACTGGTGCGATGGCGTGAGATAGGCAAGGCGCGCGTCGGTGGCGGCAACAGCCGTTGCATCGATGCCGGCGCGGTCGATCGCGATCGGGCGCAACCGCAGCTGGTGGCTCTCGAACAGATAGGCGGCGCCCTGATTGCAGGGGTTCTCAACCACGATCTCGTCGCCTTGCGACGCTAGCAGCCGCAGCACCAGATTCAGCGCCAGCTGCGCGCCGGCGAGGATGACGACCTGTTCCGGCCGGACCTGAATGCCGCGGCTGTTGCCGACATGCGCGGCGATCTCTGTACGTAGCGCCATCAGACCGCAGGGATCGCCATATTCGGTCAGGTTATGGCCGGCCGTCGCCAGCGACTGCATCACCAGCCGCCGCCAAGTCTTCAGCGGAAAGGCGCGGGGGTCGGTGCGTTGGGTCCAGAAGTCGATAGGTATGTTCGAGTTGTTGAGAATGGCGTGCTGTCGGCCGGAAAAGACGTGCGCCGCGTGGGGATGCTGCGCCTCGGCCAGGAGATCTTCCGAACCGCCGCCCGGATTCGCGTCGACCGCCTGGTCGGGCAGGACCTCGGCGACGAATGTGCCGACCATCGGCCGCGCGACCAGATACCCCTCGTTGATCAGCCGCTCGTAGCCGAAGATCACTGAATTGCGCGACACTTTGAGTTGCGCGGCGAGACTGCGCGACGACGGCACCGGCGCCCCGGCGCGCAAGATCCCCGCGACGATCTGTTCGCGGATACGCGTAAATATCTGCTCTTGCAAACTTTCCGCGCTGTCGCGGTCGAGGAAGATCAGCACCGGGGTACTCACCAGGTCGGCGGTTCTCAGCAAAGCCTATATTCGGCATTGCAGCAAGTCGGCATGACGGTACGCAGGTCCAGTTCATAATGGCTTTTTGGGACCACGCCCATGCCCCCGTTGACTTGAGAAGGCACTGATACACATCGTCGCATATCGGTTAATAGATGCGAGTGGCCTGTCATGTCGTCCAGCGAAACATTCCTCAACGACGGTGAGACCATATTTCCCGCCAAACTTCTTGAGGCCGCGGCAGCCGCACTCGATGCGGCGAAGAACAAGAGCATTCGCCTCGCCGCCGCCGAAACCGTCACCGCCGGTCTCGTCAGCGCCTGCCTGACGTCAGTATCCGGCGCTTCGCAGATTTTCGATCGCGGCTACGTGCTGTACCATGAGTCAGCCAAGGCGACCGGGCTCGGCGTCACGGAAGACGTTTCTGCGAAACATGGCGCGGTCAGCGCCGAGGTGACGCAGGGCCTCGCCGAAGGCCTGCTGTCGAACTCCGGCGCGGCGGTAACCGTCGCCGTCACGGGTTACGCCGGCCCCGGTGGCGGCAACGCCAAAAATCCCGTAGGCACGATTTTCATCGCCGCCGCGCGCAAGGGCGCGCCGATCATGGCCGAGCGCCACGTGTTTTCCGGCAGTCGCGATAATGTCCGGCTGGAAGCCGTGGCGGCGGCCATCCGGCTGCTGCACAAACAGATCGGCGCATGAACCGCATCCCGCTCGTTTTGCTGACGGGATTCCTCGGCGCTGGCAAGACGACGCTGCTCAACGGCCTGCTGGCGACGCCGGAGTTTCGCAATACCGCAGTGGTGATCAACGAGGCCGGCGATGTCGGTCTCGATCATCTGCTGGTGGAGCAGAGCGTTGATACCATGGTGATGCTGGACGGCGGCTGCCTGTGCTGCCGCACCAAGGGAACCTTGGCGCCGGCATTGGCGAAACTGTTGCGGCGAACCCGTGACGAACACCTGCCGCTGTCGATCCCGCCGCCGTTCTCGAAGGTCTGATCGCCGACGTATTCTTCAACCGCCATTTTGCCTTTGCCGGGGTAGCGACTGTGGTCGACGTTCGCGCCTTCGCCGGTACGGCGGCCGGGCACGCCGAGGCCCGAATGCAGGTCGCGCTGGCCGACCGGCTATTGCTTACGAAGACCGATCTCGTACCGGTCGTTGAGACGATGACGGTCCAGAAAATGCTGGCGACCATCAATCCGCACGCGCCGCAGCTGATCGTGCCGCCGGGCAGGGCGACGATGGCGACCTTCTGGCCGGAGTTGCTCGACCTGCCGCGCGCGCGCATGAACGAAGCAAGCCTGATCTGCGCTGCGGCGCCGACGCCGATTGCGACCGCTTCGCTGGCGTTCAGCGGCGCCATCGGCCAGGACGCGCTGGAAGCGTGGCTCGATCACACCATCAACCTGCTCGGGCCGATGCTGTTGCGAATGAAGGCGATGCTCGATATCGAAGACACGCCGGGACCGACCGTGCTGCATGTGGTGCAGGGCCTGTTGCACCAGCCGGTCGATCTCGAAACATGGCCGAGTGCGGATCGGCAGAACAGAGTCGTGTTGATCGGTCGCGAGGTCGAGGAGCAGATCCTGATGGATTCGCTGGCGCGACTGGCAACAATGGTCAGGCCAACAGTGATGACATCGAGCGCTGTTCGCCGAGGATCGCTTCGCTGATCGGCGGCGCCGCCGCGATGGGGGCCAGTCGCCGACTGGTACCATCAACGCATCATGGCGCGGACCTTGGGGAACGCCAGGGTGCCGCCTTAGCCTCAGGCTCACAATTGATTGGCGAGGATCTCATGGCAAAAGCACTCAAGGGCGATATCGGCATCGTGCCCGCGCTCGATATCGACTCCCACGAACACCTTGAACTGGTGGTACGCGAAACCTCGGAGCGTGAGGGCGTCGCCGGCTACAAGCTCGGTCTCACCTCGGTGCTGCGCTTCGGCCTGAAGGAATCGGTTCGCCGCCTGCGCGCCCTCACCGATCTGCCGATCCTCTACGACCATCAGAAGGCCGGCCCCGACATGCCGGACATGGCAGTAAAATACACCGCGATGTGCAGGGAAGCCGACGTCGACGGCCTGATCCTGTTTCCGGTGGCCGGACCCACCGCGGTCGACAGCTTCGTCGGCGAAGCGGTTCGTGCGGACTTGATTCCGGTGGTGGGCGGTGAAATCCCGGTGCCGGATTACGGCGTCTCCGGCGGCGGCTACATGCTCGACGACGCGCTCGATCGCATTCTGGTCCGCGCCGTCCATAACAAGGCCGATCATTTTGTGCTGCCTGCCCACGATCTCGTCAAGATCGCGCGCTGGTCGAAGTGGATCGCTGCCAATGTGACGTCGCCGCTGGTGCTGCTCACCGGCTTTGGTGCGCTCGGCGGCAGCATCGAAACCTCATTCGTGGCGGCCGCGGCATGCAAGCGCCGTTTCGCCATCGTCGGACGGTTGATCACCGGCAGCAAGACGCCGGGCGATGCCGCAGCACATCTGTATGAACAGATGCAGGCCGCGAAGACCGCAGCCTGAGCATGACGATCGCGCTGCCCAGCCTGCGGCGGACGCCGTTCATCGACGGCGCCTTTCAGGCGGCCGGCTGCGCGGCCGATCCGCTGCTCGATCCCGCGACCGGCGAAGCCTTCGCCAGCGTCACCGCGGCATCTCCCGAGCAAGTGGCGAAGGCGATCGGCGCCGCGCGGCGCGCTTTCGACGAGGGAGACTGGCCGCGGATGCCGGTCTATGAGCGCGGTCAGGTGCTGCGCGCCATCGCCGACGGCATCATGGCGCGGTCGGAAGATCTGGCGCTGCTGGAATCGATCAATGGCGGCAAGCCGATCTCCGGCGCCCGCCGCGAGGTTGCCGGCACGGCCCGCGTCTTCAGCTATTACGCCGGTGCGATGGACAAGTTCTTCGGCGACACGATCCCTGTATCCGAAAACCTGCTGAATTTCACTCTGCGCGAGCCGCTCGGCGTGGTCGCGCAGATCACGCCATGGAATTTCCCATTGCTTGCCGCTGCCTGGAAACTCGCACCGGCCCTTGCCGCGGGTTGCACCAGCCTGCTGAAGCCGTCGCCGCTGACGCCGCTTTCGACGCTGATGCTGGCCGAGATCATCGCCGGCTGCAGCGTGCCGGTGGGTGTCGTCAACATCTTGCCGGGCGGCGCGGACATCGGCCAGTTGCTGGCCGAGCATGACGCGGTCGATGGCATCTCCTTTACCGGCTCCACGGCCGTCGGCACCGCGGTGATGCGCGCCGCGGCGGGTACGATCAAGAGCGTCGCGCTCGAATTGGGCGGCAAGAACGCCTGCATTGTGTTCGGCGATGCCGACATCGAGAAGGCGGCGAAGAGCGCCGTCGGCGCCGCCTTCGGCAATGCCGGCCAATCCTGTTCGGCCCGCTCGCGGATACTGGTGCAGAAATCCGCGGTGATCGCCTTCACCCGCGCGCTGGTCGATGAACTCGCCAAATTGCGGCTCGGCTCGCCGCTCGATCCGGCGACCACGCTGGGCCCGCTGATCTCGGCACCGCATTGGGCACGCGTCGAAAACAGTGTTCGTGCGGCGGAAAAGGGCGGCGCCAACCTTGTTGCGGGCGGCCGTCGGCCGGACGAGTTGAAGACGGGCAATTTCTATCTGCCCACCGTATTCGCCGATGTCTCGCCGGAACTGCCAATCTATCACGACGAAATCTTCGGCCCAGTCTGCAGCATTACGCCGTTCGACACCGAGGCGCAGGCGATCGGCATGGCTAATGCCTCGGCCTACGGCCTCAACGGCTCGGTGTGGTCGCGTGACATCGGCCAGGCGCTGCGGGTCGCGAGGGCGGTGCGAACCGGCATGATCGCCGTCAACGGATTGCCAAGTGCGAGTTCCACCAGCGTGTTCGCGCCGTTCGGTGGCTACAAGCGTTCCGGACTCGGCCGCGAACTCGGCATGGGTGCGCTGGCGTTTTATACCGAGGTGAAGACCGTGACGGTGGATCTCAGTTAAGAAGGCTCCGCGTCCGGGATCCGAATGCGTGCGGCTCGCGCGGCCGAGTACAACTCCGAAGCGTGGCGCGTTCCGCAGCAACCGAGGTTAGATTTTCTCCTGTCGCCGAGGACTTGTGTCGCCGAGGACTTGGGACCAGCCTTGGTGGACCCATGCATTGATCGGCTTTTGGTTCTTCGCCTTGGTTCCGACCCTGCTAGCCTTTCAGGCTTGATCACAAAGGGCTCCTGAATGCTGTCTGCGATTGTTGGTGGTGCCTTGATAGACGGACTTGGTGGCGACCCGATCCGATCCGGCGTCGTCGTCATTGAGGACGGGAGGATAATTGCAGCGGGTTCCGAGGCAAACGTAGCAATTCCTGCTGGCGCCAGGCGCCTCGACGCGTCGGGCCGAACCATTTTGCCGGGATTCATCGACTGCCACGTCCACGGCACCTATCGTGCGCGCGACATGCGCCAGCATCTGCTCAACACACCGACATACAATGTGCTGCGCTCGATCGATATCTTTCGCGAGACGCTGGCCTGCGGGATCACTACCGCGCGCGACATGGGCGGCGCCGACGCCGGTTTCCGCGCGGCGATCGAAGAGGGGCTGATTGACGGTCCGCGTCTGCTGATTTCGCTGGGCATGATTTCGCAGACTGGCGGCCATGGCGATTACTGGGTGCCGGCCGACATGCGGATTCAAAAGCGCGCCTGGTTGCCGAACACCGTGGCCGACGGCGTCGAGGAAATTCGCCGGGTGGTGCGCGAACTGTTGATGCGCGGCGCGGACTTCATCAAAATCTGCGCGACCGGCGGCATCACCTCGATTACCGACAGCTGGGACGAGCCGCAGTTCACCATCGAGGAGATCCGCACCGCGGTTGAAGAAGCGGCGGCCAAGAAGCGCCGCGTTGCGGTTCACGCCGAAGGCGTCGACGGCATCCGTAATGCCGTGCAGGCTGGCATACACAGCCTGGAGCACGGCTGGTTCCTCGACGAGCAATCCGCTGACAAGATGATCGAGATGAAGACCTGGTGGGTTCCAACGCTGGCATTGGTACCGCTCTCGATGAAGAAGCGGGGCGCCGACAAGTCCTGGGCCGGACACCAGATGGGTCAGGAGGACGTCAAGGACAAGCAGATCTACGATCTGATGCAGGCGCAGATCCCGGTCTGGAAGTATGCGGTGCGCCGCGGCGTCAAGGTCGCCATGGGCACCGACCAGTCGCACCGTCTGCTGGTCGGCGAGAACATGGTCGAACTCGAGTTCATGGTGAACTGGCTCGGCATGACGCCGATGGAAGTTATCGTCGCCTCGACCAGCAAGGCGGCCGAATGCATCGAACGGCCCGAACTCGGGGTGCTGGCCGCCGGCAAAATCGCCGATGTTCTCGTGGTGGATGGCGATCCGCTTGACGATATCCGGGTGATGCAGCAGCGCGAACGCCTGCACCTCGTCATGAAGGCCGGCAAGGCGTTCACCAACAAACTTTCTTCCTGAGATTCAAAGGACGATCCGATGAAACTGAACCGCTTTATGATCCGGCCGCTGGTAGAGCAGGCGCTGCGCGAAGAACTCGGGCCCGGCGATACCACCGGCGGTTTCCTGGTCGGAGAAGATCCCGTGCAGACGGCGCAGATTTACGCCAAGGGCCACGGCATCGTTTGTGGCCTGTTACTGGCTGACGAAACTATCAAGCAGATCGATCCCGATGCGCGCATCGATTACGCGGTGCAGGACGGCGATGTGGTCGGACCCGGCACCGTGCTGTTGCGCGTCCAGGCGCGTGCTTCGACTTTCTTCATCATCGAGCGCAATTCGCTCGACTGGCTGCAGCAGATGTCGGGCATCGCCACCAAAACCCGGCGCTATGTCGATCTGGTCAAGCACACAAAAGTGCGCCTGACCGACACCCGCAAGGGCTGGCCCGGCCTGCGCATGATCATGAAGTATGCGGTGCGCGTCGGCGGCGCCCACAACCACATCTTCAGCCTCGCCAACTGCATCCTGGTGAAGGACAACCACATCAAGATCGCCGGTTCCATCACCAATGCGATCGAGACGCTGCGCGCCACCGCGCAGCACACCTTCAAGATTGAGGTGGAATGCGAGACCATGGAAATGGTCGAGGAGGCGCTGTCCTGCGGTGTCGAAATCATCATGTTCGACAACATGGATATCGATGAGATGCGCGCCGGTCTCAAGCTGGTCAACGGTCGCGCCATGACCGAAGCCTCCGGCGGCATCAACGAAGCGACCATCGTGCCGATCGCCGAAACCGGCGTTGACATCATCTCGGTCGGCGATCTCACGCATTCGATCCGGGCGCTCGATATCAGCCTGGATGTGCGCGACATCAAGCCGAGCGCGCATCGCACCATCCAGCGCATGAAAGAGGTCGCGCCCTGATATCGACCAGGCGACCGGACCTGGACTTTCCGCCAGTTGAAAGGCTGCATGATCGGTTCTGCGACCACGATGGAGATTGATGAGAGGGACGGCACGCGCGACGCATTCGGCCATGTCGATACATGGGTATTCGATCTCGACGACACGCTCTATCCCCGCTCGATCGGCCTCCACCACCAGATGAAACAGCGCGTCGTGCTTTTCATCGCCGATCATATGAAGATCGACCATGCGGCCGCCAACGCCGTGCATCTCGACTACTATGAACGCTATGGCGCGACGCTGCAGGGCCTTGTCGAGCTGCACGGCGTCTCACCACTGGCGTTTCTCGATTTCATTCACAATATCGATCTCTCGGCCTTGAAGCCCAACGCCGGTCTGGTTGCGGCGCTTCAGGCGCTGCCGGGCCGCCGCATCGTCTTCACCAACGCCTCGCGCAGTCATGCCCTGGCGGCACTCAATGCCATGGGCATGGCCGATTTGTTCGACGCGATCGGCAGCATCGAGGACAGCGATTTCGTCGGCAAGCCGCATCTGCGCGCCTTTTCAGGTCTCTTCAATACGCACGGCATCGATCCCCTGAGATCGGCGATGTTCGAGGACCGCGTCGGCAACCTTCTCGTGCCGCACCAACAGGGCATGAGGACCGTGCTGGTGGCGGAACCTTCGATCGACGAGGTCAATGCCTTCGTGAAACCGCGTCACGTCGATGCGGTGGTTGCGAATCTCACCGCCTTTCTTCGCGAAGTAACGGTCCAGAAACGAGTAACGCCACGTTTTTAAAACTCTAGCACATCACACAGAGGGCTTTTCGAATGAGACACTCGATGGTTTGGTTGTTGTTGTCGGCCACCGTGGCGTTCGGCGCGTTGACGCTTTGCAAGCCGGCGCAGGCAGAGACGCCGGTCAAGATCGGCATCGTCCAGGCGACATCGGGCGGCTCGGCGGCTCTGTACGGCGTGATGCAAAAGAATGCGGCGGAGCTTGCGATCGAGGAAGTCAATGCCTCCGGCGCGCTCGGCGATCTCAAGCTGGTCGGCATCCATCAGGATGATGGCGGCGATCGCGGCAAGTCGGTCAACATCTTTCAGCGTCTGATCAATCAGGAGAAGGTCTCGGTGATTCTCGGGCCGACGCTGACGACCTCGGCCTTCGCCGCCGATCCGATCGCCCAGAAGGCGCAGGTTCCGGTGATCGCCAGCTCGAACACCGCGCCGGGCGTCACC
>WNFL01011625.1_pt1 | contig 14893 bp, 14 predicted proteins | sample 5400361 | NCBI WGS metagenome assembly WNFL01 (sample SAMN13153351, study PRJNA577476) | soil metagenome | isolation source: 40 cm soil on Douglas fir-dominated hillslope | place: USA:California | collected 2013-09-17
AAGTCATAATTATTGACCGACATCATATACACGCGGTCCCACTCCAGCCCCTTCGCCTTGTGCATCGTCGTCACCACCACCTTGCCGCGATGCCGTTCCGGGTCAAAGCCCGAATCGTCCGACGAGAACCCGATAAAGCGCCGTTCATTCTTCGCGATCACCGCCAGTTCCGACGTCAACTCCGGCAGGCGCCAATCCGCGTGATCGTCCGCCGCCTGCCTCAACACCAGCGCCAGTTTATGCGCCAGCGCCAAATCCGACGCTTCGCTGAACACATCCTGCGCCAGCGTCAGCACCAGTTGATCGATGGGCAGAGTCACCGCATTCAACCACCTCTGGACATTGACTCGGAATGCGCTCAACTCCTGGATAACGTGCTCCGCTTCAGACTCAGCCAAAGCTGCCAGCCAATCATCGGCTTGGTTCGGTGCGATGAATTTTTCCACTTCGCCCACGCGTCGAATTAGATCGCCCACGCCTTTGACCAACTCCATCTTCTCGACGTCTTCCCGCCAATCGCGCCGCCACACCTCATACGCCTTCGACAACTTCCGCGCCGACTGCGGGTCTGCCAGATACGACAACAAATAATTCAACGAGCCCGCCGCCGCCCGCGTCGTAGACGTGGACGAGATCAACTCGATCACTTCGATATTTTTCTTCTTCAACGCTTCGATCACTTCAATACCGCGATTGTTGCGTGGCACAAGCACGGCAATGGTCGGCTTCTGCTCATCTTCAGCAAACGAATCCAAATGACTTTTCACCGATTTAACAACCGCGTCCAATTCTTCTTCGGGCGTGTATTTCTTGCTGACGAACCGAATCCCCGCCAGGTTATCGGGCGGATTCTGCTGCGGGTCATCTTCAGGCACAGGCACGATATGCGGCAGCGACAACGCCGTGCGCACATTCTCATCGGGATGCGCACTCATCGTCCAATCGATCAAATGATTCGCGATGGCAAACACTGAAGGCTGTGACCTCCCCGACTCGGGCATATCCGCACTGGGATTGGTTTGAATAAACTCGCGCAACAGATCAGGGTCAGCGGTAGTGAACGTTTCAAAGATGGCTTGATTCGGGTCACCCACGCGCACCCAATTGCCGCCATCGCCACTCAACAACGCTAATATCCTCTGCTGTGACAAACTCGAATCCTGCGCCTCATCCTCCAAAATAAATGGATACCGAAAACGTAGGCGCTCTAAAAATTCTTCGTCGCTTTCAAGCAGAGTTAATGCAAGACGAATCAAATCATCGAAGTCAACCGCGCCGCGATAAGCGAGGGCGCGTTGATAGTCCGCGTAAATGCTCCAGCCGAGTTCAGCGAGCGGCAACGGGGCGAAAGACGAATCTAGTTTGAGTCGCAGGCTTTCGGGAGTCAGGAGGCGGTCCTTCGCAGAACGAATGAACGCATTCGCGAGCGAGTCCACCATATCAGGCAATTGCTGACGTTTGACCCAATCCCGTTTTGAATCATCGAGCGACGCGTCGAGATAATCATCCAGCGAATGCGACGCCAGCCACGCATTAACCGACTCCCGGCGGATGAAACCCGCCTCACGCTCGTCGATGATGCTGAAGCGCTCCTCAAGCCCCACGCGCGCCGGCTTCTCACGGACAATGTCATGCGCCAGCCCATGCAGCGTGCGGACGCGATATTTGTACAACGCCTGCAATGGATTATCAAAGAAGCGTTTGATGCGCGCCTCGAAATTATCCACCGCCGAGTTGACCAGCGTAACGATGAGCACTTCCTGATCATCCTGCAACGCGCCGCTGTGAATGATCTGCGCCGCCAGCGCCGAGAGAATATGCGTCTTGCCTGCACCCGGCACCGCGGCAATACCCAGCCGTCCACCCGTATAGCGGAGGATGTTTTGTTGGGAGGGTCGAGGGGTGAAGGAAGGATTCATATTTGTTAATTTTGTTTGCGTAATTCTTTATCATTAAAATCGCCATTCAAAAAACCTGTACCATATTGTTGAAGAAGTTCGCTTATTCTTTTGACCTGCACATCAACATCAAGATCGAAATCATATGCTTTGATATTTGGTGCATAGGCTTTCAAGATATACGACCATTCCAGCCAATTTCTTCTGTCTTGCGTAATCTTTCCGATGGTCATCAGAATCTGTCCTCTATCCAAGATTATTTCAAGTCCAACCTTCTCCGACTTGAATCTATAATAACCATTTCCAAACATGCTTGTATCGCACTCGACCTTGTCATAAATAAAAAATCCAGCATCAAGGAGAAATTTGAAATATTTATTTATCGCATTTGGAAATATCTTTTCTTTATCCATTCTATATTACTTCCTGGTCATCCATAATACTTTGTGTCGCCCATCCGTTGCCCGCACAGATAGATTATAGTCCAACGCCTGAGCCCGCATAAAACAAAACGCCTATCTAGTTTTGAGATAGGCGTTTTCTCTCTCATCCAAGAAGTAACTACGGCGCGCGTTTGAGGAAAATGTTTGCTTCCAAATCATTAAACGTGAAGCTGTTTTGGGTATATTCAAATACTTGATAACCCGGCGCTTGAACGGTCAACTTGATCGTATCCGTATCGTGGAAGAAGATCCTTTGGTATACGTAGGCTCCATTCACATTGGTATAGATACCACCTGCACAACGCATATTTACCCCGGAAGTATAGGAATTATGCTCGCACGTCACTAACGCGCCTTGGATGGGTTTTCCCGTGACAGCATCCGTCACAACACCATGTATCTCACCCCACCCCAAGTCACCTGGAATGAATGTTGCCGGTATGCCCGGCTGGAGAGTGGCGGTCAGGCTGGCGAGATCAAACATGTACGAGCCTGCCGTAGAAGGGTCGATATCGCAGGTGCCCTTCATAGGAACAGAAAATTGTGTATTGTTTTTCCAGCCGCCCACCGCGACAGCATACATGACCCCATTCACGGCAGTAGGTAGTCCACTGAATTGTTCCTGACGGATGACAGTCGCGCTTTGATAATCCCCAGCGATATTGAAGAAGATCAATTGCGAATCAAGGAAGCAGGCGTCACCATAACCTGATCCGATGATGGCAGCGGCGTACTGTCCATCCGGCGAGACGATCAACCCGCCACCCGCCTCTCCCAAAACGGTTTCGCTGGAATATAGGATACGCACATCCAGGGTTGGACGATCGACCACCAATAGCGTTCCCGGCAGGCTACCCGCTGGACCGATGGGCGTACCGTTCGGGTTCTGATCCACGAACAGGATGTGGCGGCTGTCAGGTAGCCACGCCCTTGCAACGATGTGAACACCACCATACAGATCGGTTTGTGCTCCTTTGAAATCCTGCATGAATTTGCCGTCCGGTGAGGGAATACCTGTTTCTGAGTCATCTGGCAAAATTTCGAATTGAACCCACTCTTCAGGCTTACCATTGAACATGGCGCCGATCGGTTGTGGGATGCCGTCGATGTACAACCTCAATTGATACACACCAGATGGAAGCCCTACATTCAGATCGTAAATGGAGATATCCGGCATGAGCCCAGCTACGCCGTAGAGCGCCTCATTCCACGACTCATCGCGTGTCAGCCACGGCTGGCCGTTCAAAACCCACTCGCGCCGGACGATCATTCCATCGCGCATATTCTGGAACTGCCAATGCGCAAAAATCTGCTTCGTCCCTGCAGGGAAGGTGACTTGCCCTGGAAAGCCACTCTCCTCCAGGGAGAAGTACGCGGCATAAAATAGCGGGTCGTCTGCTCCGGGTGTGAAACCCACCACCGGCGTTCCGGGTTCGGCTACAGCTGGGGAGGGAGTAGCGGATATCACCGGGGGCAGAGTCGAGACAGCGGGAACAGGTGTCAACACCTGCGCGTCGAAAGAACAACCCGAAACTAAAAAGACAACGATTATTAGGAAGACAATCAGCTTTTTCATTTCCATCCTTTCAGTGATTGTCATATAACGAAGGGATCTGCTGCTGGGTTCCCCGGCGGTTATTTCACTTCCCCCGAATTTTCATCCACCATAAGTACTGATGTGTCAACCGCTTCGAAATCGTCCCCAGTCAAAACATCAAGTGTATGAAGCATATCGTTATCCCAGCGATCATCGGGCGCGCCTGTGACGTACCAGTTCGAGCCGTTGTCTGCCAAGATAATTCCATACGTTTTCATCGCGTGCAAAAGTATTTGCATTTCGGGCGAGAAACCTGAAATATCATAACTCGCCTTCAAGCGAAAGCGTGCACCCATTGGCGGGACTCCATCTTGCGCATCGGAGGTCAGATGACGTGCGGGCCAGATATAACCGGCTGTGTCTTCAACTGTAAATCGCAAAGCATGTTTTATTTCGCCCGCAACGATTTCATCATAGCGCACCAGCCCTGGCAAAATTGGCAAACCAGCTGCATCGGCGGATGTCCAATCTGCAGGGCGCAAGGCGTTCGAGTTCAAATCCCAGATCGCGCCTGAGCCGCCGCTCCATTGTCCGTTATCGAGGCTTGCGTCATAAATTTCATAAAGCGTGCAGGTATCAGTATCCACGATCAGGATGTGATGATCGGAACTGTACTCAATATTTGGATTATTGGGGATTGGATAGGGTCCTGCATCTGATTCGTCGGAATAATCGAAGTCTAAAGTGTATTTGGTCGCGCTTGAACCTGAGATTACATTATATGGAATCCCAATAGAGCCGCCATCGTACTCGCCAGAACCAAAGTCCATGTGAAAGGATTCGGTGCGGCCAATGTTATTGATCCACGGATCAGACTGCGGGTGAATCGGAAGCGAGTCCACACGGGCGTTCCAAATATTGTTCGCAGGGAACATCGGGCAGTTCGCAATTGTTGGTCCGTCGGATGTTTGGGTTGGCGCAATGGTTGGATTAGGTGTCAGTACAATCGATGTTGCAGTCGGCGCGGCAGGCGCCTCCACAGTTGGTGTTGCAATACACGCCAACAATAACAATGAAACACCTATAAGCACATTTTTTGTATTCATCTTATAAAACCTTTTGCTTCACGGATTATCATCGCAAGATAAACCATTCACCGTTACCTGATTTGTTGTACAATGAATTACAGAGTGCCGCATAATTATATAAACTTGAAGTTTAGATTTTGGCTTACAAAGTCATTCAAAAAGTTTAATGATACATGAGAGTAGTGGTAATCATACTCCAAACGCCAGGAGGCAACCATGTCCACACTAGAAATCATTGCCAATGACAACAACCTCTGCGGTGAAGGTCCCATTTGGGATGCTGCCCATCAGCGCTTGTATTGGAACGACATGAACGCCGCGCTAGTCTTTCAATATGATCACCAAATCGGCGAGCAGAAAACTATCAGCACCGGTCTAATGGCGGCTGGCATGACACTCAACACCGATGACTCACTGCTCTTCGCTGGGTTTTCAGGTCTGCACTTATGGCGCGCGCAGGATGATTTCAAAACACTCGTCACACATCATGACGGCGAAGAATTATTTTTCAACGACATCCTTGCCGACGGGCGCTGATGGCTCGATGACCAAGACCGGCAAACTCTATCGCATTGACCCTGACCTTTCTATTCATGTTCTGGATGAAGGCTTCGGCATGGCAAACGGACTCGGACTCAGTTTGGATGGCAAGACTTTGTATTTTGCGGATTCAACTGCCCGCCTCATTTACGCCTATCAAGTTGATCCAGCCACTGGAAACTTATCGGACCGCCGAGACTTTGTCCGCGTGCCCGCTGACGAGGGCATGCCCGATGGCGTCACTGTTGATGCAGACGGCTTTATCTGGAATGCTCAATGGTACGGCGGACAAGTTGTCCGCTATGACCCTGACGGCAAAGTGGAACGTCGCATTCAATTACCAGTTACACAGATCGCCAGTCTCATCTTTGGCGGACTAGATTTAAACGAACTCTATATCACAACCGCCGGGAATAACTGGCCCAGTCCATTCATGCCGACCGGCTATGACCCGCACAAAGTCGCCTGTGGCGGCGCGCTCTACCGCACCAAATTAGATATCCAGGGTCGGCCGGATTTCAAGACTCGCTTCCAAGCCTAACAGCATATATCACTCACACCAAGGATTCGCTATGAAAAAGCTGCAGGGATTTAGATGGTTTATATTTCCGAGCATGGTGATCGTTTTCGTCCTCGCTTTTTCCCCCTTCTTTGTTTTAAAAACTTCCGCAAGCCCAGCGCCAAATGTTGTAGAGAAAGCAAAACCGGTACACCCCAAAGCTGGGAGTCAAATAGTAATTGAAAAGGTGGGATTATATGTGTTAGGCATTACGGAATTGAACGTAGCTTCCGGCTCGTATAACATGGATGTATACCTGAACTTCAAATGCAACATTGCCTGTAATCCCGATCCCACTAACCCAGCCTTTGATGTGATGAACGCCACCGGCACCCCCGATATTTCAGAACAGACTTCAGACACACATGGCAATACGATTCACTATTACCGTATCCGAGTCCCATTGGGCGCCAATTTAATTTTGAAGGATTTTCCTTTCGATTACTACGATCTGAAGATGCAGATCGAGGACAAGATCCTGGGCGTGAATGAACTGGTCTACCAGTTTGATCCTGAAAAAAGCGGCGTGGATGATTATGCGGTTGTTTCAGGTTGGGAAGTGAAAAAATCTGTCAATGGTGAAGTAGTGTCTCATAACTATGCCATCTATTCCGAGCCATATTCGCGATTGATATTCAATGTATCGATCTATCACGCATGGTTCTCTTCCTTCATGAAAGGTCTCTTCGCCGCGATCGTCATAGTGATGGTGGGCATGTTATCGTTTTTGATGAAATACGATGAGATCAGCGAACGCCTCGCCCTCACCACCTCGACCCTTGTGGGCGCGATCCTTTATCATCTCACCCTGACCTCTTCCATCCCGCCCGTTGGATACTTAACCTTTGCTGATAAATTTATGCTCGGCAACTATGTTGTCGTTTTTGTAGCCTTGGCGGTCACAGTGCGGCTAATGCTCTACGTCAATGCAGATCAACATGAAAAAGCCAAGCGCTTACATGGATATACACGTCTGCTCATCCCCGGGCTATGGATTTGCTTAACCGCCTACTTGATCATATTTGGCATGAGCATCCCACTCTGGAAATATATTAGCGAATTCGGCTTTTTATAAAAAGGATTATCTGGGATCGTCGAATATTACGGCACTGGTATAAATGCCAACATAGTATTTGGACTTTTATCTGTGACCAACAAGAAACCTCGGTTATCCAACAACACGAGACCTTCCCAGTTGTGTTGATTCTGATCCAATTTGATTTGGACAGGCGGAGTATCTGCCAACTTAATCCCAGTGCCATCAAAGTTTAATTTAACTAGTCTTTCTACTATCTGAAATTGCCCGGTGCCATTTTCACTATTATATTTTTCGGATAGTGGGTCTGATGTAGGGAATATCTCAGCGTCCTTCACAGCAACTTTGTTGATAACCCAAATCCCTCCGTCAGGACTCAGAGCCGCATCTGTCACTCTGTACTCAAGAGATGGAAATGAAATGGTACCTTCAGGTGTTAAATCCAAATTGAAAACATGAGCCACGGGTTTAGGATTCAACGCTGCACCATTGATTTCAAAAAACGTCAGAATTTTATTTTGAGTAATGACCACCGCCTCATCTGTACGGTTATCCATTTGAATCGGCGGTTGAATCTCAACCACACGCGCAGTGTCAATATTGATGTCTGCAAAATCAGAAGATATTTTCCCTGACACCAAATACCCCATCATCTTATTGTTCTTTCCAGATTCTATCGTCAAATAAACATGTTGATTTAAAAAGCCAATAGCTTCAAAGCCTTCGTAATCTTTGATCTGGTCTTTAAGCCCGGGTGCGTTGAATTTAATCGTAGACGGGGAAATTGGCGCTTTTGATTTGCCATCCAAATAATCAAGGATCGCCTGTTTCGGTATCGCAAATAACATGCCTTCGCCTGACCCAAATCTCTCAGGATATTGCGGCAAAAGAACCAGGGTATCACCGATCCAAGCCAAACCAGAAAGCTCAGCTTGCTTGCTATCCATCGGTCCACTTAAAGGAATAACTACTCCTGACTGCGCAGTTGTACTTGATGGGATATTCGCATTACAGCCAACTAAGCTGGCAAGCAAAATCACCGCAAGAAAAACAATATTCTTATTCATTCGCCGTAAGGACTTTTTGAAACGCGCGCAGCAGTTCGCCGCGTTGCTCAAATCCGCTTTCGCCTAATTCGGCAATTCCCAAATAGACGTGTTCGCGGCATCGACGTAGCAAACCGGATATCAGCCGCGCCATTGCTTCTTTGCTATATTGGACATCATCCGCGTCGCTCCACATTCGGCCTGCTTCCCAACTTCGGCTTAATACAAACGGATGCGTCAACGGCTGTGAGAGTCGCTCGTACCAGCCATTCGAGCCAGGGTCAAGCCAGAACTGAACTGTCACTGGTTTGTTCATCATGAGGAAGGTATGCGCAGGTGCGACCAACACCGCATCTTTATCTTCCGTCCTCCATGATTCGACATACGATGCGGCGATCACACCGTCCTGTAACATAGCGATATATTCTTTTCCAAGGTCGCCAAGTCCGCCCGTTGATTCCATCGCCATACGAAACTTCTTCACCGACTCAACCAAGCTCGCGGCCACGCGGACCGAATCAAAGTTACTGTGATAACCAAAGCCCACCTGAGATAACACTTCGCCAAACAGCTTGCGGAAGAAATGATCCAGCGGCAATTGCTCACTTTCGCGATAGGCAAGAATCCAATCACGTAACATCGAAAAACGGTTACCCAATGTAAACGTGATGCGTTCCTGCATGTCAGCTTTGATATTCTCGAACGGCGCCAGCGAAAAATCGCGTTGACGGTATACGATCTCCGTTAACAACTGAGCACGGATGAGATCGAGTCCGTCAATGGATTGCATCAACGCATACGCCACGTCAAATTTCGGCGGATGGACGTTCCAGTGCGGGTGCGCCAAAGCAGCAAGCGTAATCAAAGCTTGCGAGGCTGGCTCATCACGCAATGACCGTGACGGTCGATGCGAACGCCAGGGAATATTTCTGGTTTCAAGTCGATTCGTAATCGAAAAACGCAAAGCATCGGAAAGATAAGGGGCGAGAATAACGATCTCTGAAGGCGCAATACCAGAAGAAACCAATTGCTCAACCTCGCCAACAACTGCATCAAGCAATTCAGGGTAAAAGCGTGCCTGAATTATGGAGAGCGCATCAGAGGGCGTTTGACTCTCGACATTCGACGCCAAGTTTGGAGCAATCGCTTCAACCAGAGAATCACTCAAACCTGCTGCATTCTCAGACATCACGAAAGACTCTTCCAAAACAACTTGTTCATCGCACAGTTCACGCAATGCCCAACCAGTTTGCACATCCGCGCCAAGGAAGTAGCGGAAGCCTGCGCCTTCATCGTAGATCAGCAAAGCCGAGTCAAAACTTGGCAACCAATTCCGCAGAATATCATGCCCACGCGGACCGTCCTCTTCCACATTGTCATAGATCAAGTGACGATAATTTCTTATGAAGTAATCTTTCACAATATCTTGTCGCCACAGATCATTTGCAAAGATATCAAGCTGTAAAGAGAAGTCTAAAAGATTATGATCTAGGCAATATTGACGAAAACGATTCGCACAATCCTGCGCATCAGCATAAACGCGTCGTTGGGCTGGGTCACCAAAATAAGCCGAATCTAAACGTGAGCCAATCTCTATATGCGGAAAACCAATGACCGCCGCTTTGTTCAAGTTATCAATAATCTGCGAATACAAACGATTGCGGTCAATCGTCACCGATTCAAAATAACCTTCATCTAATAAAGGGCGCACCAGATGCGCCATATAATATTGTGCAGTTTCGAGTGTGAGGAAAATTGGCGGTTGCTCCGGGTTTGCAAAGCCAGCCGTTTCTGCTACGATGGGCCAGAACAAATCCACCATACGGCGCGCAAGACCACCGATTGTGGCGGGCGTCACCTCCCCGCCCGCGCTACGTTCGGGGCTATAAAGTAAATCGAGATATGGCTCTTGCAGCGTCCGTTGTGGGGTGAGCATCAAGATCGTTTCACCGGGCACGCCCTGCGCAAGCAAATAACGCATCCGCTCGACACCTGCCGTGGTTTTGCCCGCGCCGGCAGGACCTGAGACGAAGAGTTTCGAGTCGAGGGGCGATTCAATGATTTGACGCTGATTCAGGCTGAAGTCGGGCATGAAGCGAGGGTACAAGATAGGTCGAATTTTGTCAACAACAGAATCGCATCATTCCCAGCCGAAAACTGATTCCATTAAAGAAGCCTTGTCTTGCCGTTGACATATTCACCACCCCCCATGTATAATACCGTCCGCTTCTGCCTCAGCAGTAAGAATCGCTGGGGCTGTTGCTTCTAATAACCCCAGCTTCCCCGTTCGCAGGCGACGAGTGCAAGAACTCCGCAGGTACACGGCGAAGTGATGACTGGAGAAAAAAATGAGATATGCGATTATTGATAGTGGCGGCAAGCAATACCGTGCCGTCGAAGGGCGCACCATTGAAGTGGATCGCCTGCCCGTTGAAAAGGGCGACAAGTTCGGTTTCGAGCGCGTGCTGTTCATGGGAGATGGCGAAGATTTTCTGATTGGAACCCCCACTCTGGATGGTATTGAAGTCGAAGTAACTGTGGTTGATCATGTTAAAGGTCCCAAGATCGATCGCTTCAAGTATCGCCCGAAGAAACGCATCCGCGTGCGCGGTGGCCATCGCGTGCAGTACACTCTCTTGATGGTGGATTTCATCGGCAAACCCGGCGAATCTCGTCCGGTTGCTGAAAAGCCTGAAGTCAAGAAAGAAGTTACAGCTGAAACCGACGCAGTAGTGGAAGTGGAAGCCAAGCCCAAAGCTGAGAAAAAAGCAAAAGCTGAGAAACCAGCCAAGGCTGAAAAAGAAGAGAAGCCAGCCACCAAAAAGGCTGCGGCAACCAAATCGTCTTCCAAGAAGACTGATTCCAAGAAGTAAAAGAGGTAAATCATGGCACATAAAACAGGTGGCGGATCAACCAGCAACGGACGCGATTCAAACGGACAACGTTTGGGCGTGAAACGTTACGGCGGTCAGTTCGTGCTCTCAGGCAACATCCTTGTGCGCCAGCGCGGCACAAAGATCCTGCCGGGTTTAAACGTAAGCAAAGGCAAAGATGATACTTTGTTCGCAACCGCTGACGGCGTCGTGACATTCGATGTCAGACACGGTCAGAAGCGCGTGAACATTGTTCCGCAGATAGAAGGCTAATTATGAAGGCAGATATTCATCCCACTTATTACACGGACGCTAAAGTAACTTGCGCTTCGTGTGGCAAGACCTGGACAACTGGTTCAACCAAAAAAGAATTGCGCGTGGATACATGCTCGAATTGCCACCCGTTCTTCACAGGCGAAGCCTCCCGCATTCTCGACATTGAAGGTCAGGTGGATCGCTTCTACAAGAAGCTTTCTGTCCGCCAGAATTATGTTGAACAACAGAAGGCAAAGGAAGAACTCAAGGGTTCACCTGAACGCCCCATCGAGGAACTTGGGCTGGCTGCTCGCGCAGTGGAAGCGCTCAAGACTGCTGGCATCACCAATGTCGGTCAATTCCTTGAGAAACTCAGCAGCGGCAACGAAGCTTTATTGTCCATTGCTAATTTCGGTCAGGCTTCACTGACCACTGCCAAGAAGAAGTTACGCTCACTCGGCTATGAACTTCCCGAAGTTGCAGCTTAGTCTTGCAGAATAAATAAACTCAGGTAAACTTACAGGCAGGTGCTTTTCGCACCTGCCTGTTTTTTTATTCCATACGGTCATTGTGGTGGAAATCGATTCGCAATGACGAGAGGTGACATGCGCCATATACACGGTTCCATTGAAGTAGTTTGCGGTTCGATGTTCAGTGGCAAGACGGACGAATTGATCCGCCGCCTCATCCGCGCGACGATCGCAAAGCAAAAAGTACAAGTGTTCAAACCTGCCATTGATATCCGCTACGCTGTGGAAAAGGTCACATCACATGCTGGCTCGAACTATGATGCCAGTCCGGTTGCAAACGCCGCAGAGATTCTCGCAAAACTCGATCAGGATACAACCGTTGTAGGAATCGACGAAGCTCAGTTCTTTGACCCCGAAGTCGCAGATGTTGCCCAAGAACTTGCAACTCGCGGCGTGAGGGTGATCGTCGCCGGTTTGGATATGGACTTTCGCGGTGAACCATTCGGACCGATGCCTTTGATCCTGGCGAGAGCCGAACGTGTGGATAAACTCCACGCTATTTGTATGGTCTGTGGCGATGAAGCATCGCGCACGCAAAGACTGGTCAATGGTAATCCCGCCAAGTATGATGATCCAGTTGTCATCGTGGGAGCATCAGAATTATACGAAGCCCGTTGCCGCGCACATCACGAGGTTCCCCACTAGTAACTTAGTTTTATAGTTCACCAGTTTCACATATAATTCAGTCGCTCAATAATCAACACACATTCAACTACCCAATCACCAAACTATACCCATGCAAAATTATCAAGACTTTCTCGCTGAAATCCTCGTGGATGAAACATCGCTTCAAACACGCCTAAAAGAACTGGGCGCAGAAATCAGCGCCGATTACGCCGACTCAGATGGTGGTCTTCTACTTATCTGCATCCTGCGTGGAGGCGTTCCCTTCCTGGTGGACTTGATGCGACACATCACCGTTCCACACATGCTTGATTTCATGGCGATTTCATCCTATGGTAAAGGCGCGCGCGAAAGCACCGGCAACGTCCGTCTAACAATGGATTTGCAAACCAATATCCACAACAAACATGTGCTGCTCGTGGAAGATATTATTGATAGCGGTCACACCATTGCATCCGTTTTGCAATTGCTTGAAGCGCGCGAACCGAAAAGCCTCAAAGTTTGCGCATTGCTTGACAAAGAAGAACGTCGCGAAGCCGTTGTGCCAGTCCATTATCGTGGCTTTAGCATTCCCAACAAATATGTGTTCGGTTACGGACTTGATCTTGATGACTATTATCGCAACTTGCCATTCGTCGGTGTTGTAGATTTAGAAAAATACAAACCGCCCTCGTAGCCTACGATCATTGAGGATTTATGTCAAACGATTCTCAAACCGCTTCACCATATGCTGGGCGCTGGGTTGCCCGTGTCCGTGGTAAGATCGTCGCACAAGGGGGCACACCAGAACAAGCTTTGCATGCCGCACAATCCAGCCGGCATAAAGAAAAACCGGAAATTATTTACATGCCTGTCCCATTTTCATATTCACCATTAATCGATAAAGTCCGTGACTCGCTCCCTAATCAGGAGATCTATCTCGTCGGCGGCGCTGTGCGGGACATGCTTCACAACCGCCTCTCACGCGACCTTGATTTTGCTCTGCCTGCGAATGGCATTGCCCTCGCCCGAAAAGTTGCCAATGCGCTCAATGCCGATTTCATGGCGCTTGATGATGAACGCGATACAGGTCGAGTCATCTTCACTGAACCCGATGGTTCACGCACCTTCCTGGATTTCGCCACGTACCGCAATGGCATAACACTCGAAGCAGACCTGCGCGCACGCGATTTCGCAATGAATGCGATTGCGTATGATATCCATGCCGGCACCATTATTGACCCGCTCAACGGCGCAACAGACTTGCGTGCCAAAACTATCCGCGCCTGCTCCCCCACCTCACTGCAGGATGATCCCGTTCGGATCCTGCGCGCGGTCCGCCAAGCTGCGGCATTTGATTTCAAGATCGAAATTGAAACCCGCAAAGCGATGAAAGCCGCTGCAAAGAGTTTGCCAAATGTTTCACCTGAACGTCAACGCGACGAGATATTCAAAATCCTTGAAGGACCAAAACCCGATGCATCCATCCGTGCGCTGGAAATGCTTGGCGTCTTTCCGTATCTAATGCCTGAACTCTCAGCGATGAAGGGCGTCACGCAATCTCTGCCACATATCTATGATGTGTGGGAACACACCTTGAGCGTACTCAGACATCTCGAAGGCATTCTCACCGCCTTGCGGATCGGATATTCCGCCGAAGAAACCAACGACCTGTTCACAGGCTTGCTCACCCTCCGCCTTGGACGTTATCGTGAACAATTCGCGGCACACTTCGCCGAATCCCTAAACGCGGATCGGTCCGTGCGCAGTACACTTTTTTTCGCCGCGTTGTATCACGATGTCCAGAAGCCCGCCACAAAGTCGGTAGATGAGGCAGGACGCATTCGCTTCTTTGAACATGAAAACAAAGGGGCAGAGGTCGCCGCAGAGCGCGCCCGCGCATTCAATTTAAGTAATGATGAAGTGGAACGAATCAAAAACATCATCCTCCATCATATGCGCTTCCACTTCTTTACGAGTCGCATCGAAGGTGACCAACAAGAACCTTCACGCAAAGCCATCTATCGCTATTTCCGTGACGCAGGTGAAGCAGGTGTGGATCTGGTTCTGCTCGGTCTTACCGATCTGCGCGGAATATATGATCACACCTTAACTCAGGAAACCTGGGTAGCTGCATTGGATGTGGCGCACATCCTGCTTGAAAATTATTGGGAGAAGCGCGAACGGGCCATCGCTCCACCTCGTCTGTTGGATGGAAACGACCTAATGCGCGAATTAACTCTTCAACCCGGGCGTATCATCGGTCAATTGCTGGAAGCCATCCGTGAAGGACAGGCAACAGGCAAAGTCGAAACGCGCGAACAGGCACTCGAGTTTGCGCGTGCAGAGTTGCAGAAATCGGAGAAACAATGAATATCGTCTACTTCGATTTGGAAAGCCAGAAGCTTTTTGAAGAGGTCGGTGGACGCGAGCCATCCAAATTATTATTGGCTTGCGGTGTGACATGGTCCACAGCGCGGAATGA
>WNFL01019151.1_pt6 | contig 14891 bp, 12 predicted proteins | sample 5400361 | NCBI WGS metagenome assembly WNFL01 (sample SAMN13153351, study PRJNA577476) | soil metagenome | isolation source: 40 cm soil on Douglas fir-dominated hillslope | place: USA:California | collected 2013-09-17
CAGCTGCTGATCGCCATGTTGCAGGAAGCCGCCGCCGACGTTGCGGTTCGACAGGGCGAGCGCGTTCGTGACGTCCACGGGCGTCAGGCCGTTCGCCAGCAGGCGCGACGGGTCGACCTCGACGTGAATCTCCTTGAGGTAACCGCCGAACGTGACGACGTCCGCGACGCCGGGCACCTGCCGGAGGATGCGCGAGATCGTCCACTCCAGCTCCGACCGCATCTCCTCGTCGGTGTGCCGGTCGCTGACGACGTGAAACTGATAGACCTCGCCGAGCGGCGTGGCGTCGGGAGCGACCCTCAACTCCACGCCCTCGGGAAGGTCCGCCTCCTGCATCTTCTCGTTGACGATCGCCCGCGACCGGAACGGATCCGCGTCGTCGTCGAACGTCAGCGTGACCAGCGAGAGGCCGAAGAGGCTCTCGCTGCGCATCAGGACCATCTGCGGCGTGCCGTTCAACACCCGCTCGATGGGCACGGTGACCTGGCGCTCGATCTCCTCGGGCGCGAGGCCAGGCAGTTGCGCGATGACCTGCACCTGCAGGTTCGTCACGTCGGGAAAGGCTTCGACGGGAAGTTCGAGGAAGGCCTTCACGCCGAAGGCGGCGATGGCGCCCGTGATCGCGAGCACGGGCAGCCGTTTCCTGACGCAGAACTCGATGAGTCGGTGGAGCACTGGGCGGTCCTTCCTTGTGGCTACAGAAGCTGGTCGGCGGATCCGTCGAGCAGCAGCGCGCCGCGAACGACGACCTTGTCTCCCGGCGAGATGCCGGAGACGATGCGCACGCGGCCATTCTCCGCGTGCTGCGCGACGACGACGGGACGGCGGACGAAGGTGAGCGGATCCTTCGCCACGTACACGAACGATTCCTTCCCGTCCTTGATGAGGATCGCCTCGGTCGGCAGCGTCAGGTTCGTCGCGGCGCCGTCGATCTGCACGCGGCCATACATCCCGGGCCGCAGCGCGGTCGGCGGATGTTCGATCGCAATCCGCACCGGCGCCGTGCGAAGACCTGTGGCAACGACCGAGCCCACCGATGCCACGTGGCCCTCGAGCATGCCGTTGAGCGACGAGAGCGCCACATGGGCGCGCGCCGCTTCGCGCACGAGCGCGAGGTCGCGTTCGAACACGTCGGCCACGATCCAGATCGCCGACGGGTCCCCAATCTCGACAATCGGTTCGCTGCCTTTCTGCACGGTCATGCCGGCGTTGGCGCGCCTGCTGATGACGATGCCGCTGATCGGCGACCGCAGCACGACGCCCGTGCCGGTGCCCATGCCTATGAACGCGACGTCCGCCAGCACGCGCACGCCTTCCGCCTCGAGCTCCCAGACGCGCGTCTCGGCGGCAATGCGATCGCGCTCCGTGCCGACGCCCTGCTGCAGCATTCGATTCTGTCGATTCAGCGCGCTTCGCGCTTCGCGCAGCGAGGCCGTTCCCGATTCGACGGCGGCGCGCATCTGCGCGGCGTCGGGGCAGTCGAGCGTCAGCAGCGGATCGCCTTCGCTGACGCGCTGTCCAATCTGCACGTTGACCTTCACGATGCGGCCGTCGAGCGGTGTGCCAAGCTGGGAGACGGCCCCGTCGCGGAAGTCGACGCGTGCCGGCGCGGTGATCGACTCGCTGCTCCGTGCGCCTGACACCGTTTCAGTGACGATGAAGGTGCGCGATGCCTCGCGGATGTGCACGGCGCCGTCCTCCGGCGCCGCCGCCGGGACGTCACGCGGCGGTTTCGCGGCGGCCGCCGGGGCGGAGCAGGCAGACACGGTGAAGGCGGAAAACAGGCAGACCACGAGCAGGACGCTGGCACGCCTGCGGCCCTCACGGACAATGTCATTGATGTGGAGCCGTACGGCTCCGGATAGTGATTTCATGGTCATGACTCCTCGCGTCAACGAAATGCGCGTTGCCTCTGGTGGCCGCCGTGCGCACGCGCACGGACGCGTCACAACAACGCGGCCGACGCGCGGCGAGACTCCGCGGCCGTGGCTTAACGGATCAGAGACGGAAGGAAGGAGGGGCGCGCGGAGAGATGCCGTGCGCGAACGCAGCGGCGGCAACGGGAACACGCGGGAGCCATACGGTGACTGCGTCCTGCGCGACGCGTACCGTGTACGGGTCAACGGTCAGCCCGAAGGCATACAGGCGACGCCCGGGTACGGCTGGGATCAGATAATCGCCGAAGCCGGAGAGCGACGGCATGCCGGCGAGCCTGGCGTCAATTGGCGCGAAGGGATTTCGCCTGCGCGCGTCGAAATGCCCGGCGCCGTCGTTGACCCAGACGCCCACGACTTCGCGACTGAGGACAGGCGTTACGACCAGGTCCGCGTCGTGATCGTTGTCGACGTCGAACGCCGTGATCTTCAGCGGGCCTGTGGTGGACTGGAACGCAACCGTTTGCGCGGACCCCTCGAAGAGACGCACTTCGATGGTGTAGGCGATTCCGCCGCGGTGGGTCCGGTCCGCGATCGCGACATCCGGCGCGCCGTCGGCGTTGAAGTCGGCGATCGCCGTCGACGAACCGAACGGTGCGGCAGCCGTGCCTTCCCGGAAAAGTCCTGCGACCGGCACAGGGTCGGCGGCCGCCTGGGCGAACGCGTCATGGGGCGCGCCCGTACCGAGCAACAGCAACGCGGTGCGAAGGATGAACCGGAACGCGGAATTCACGGTGTCTCTCTGGGCGCCGCATTATACAAGATACGGCTGAGCTTGTGAACACCGCCCGTGCGCTCCGCATCCTGGTCACCAGTTGGGGGTCCTACGGCGACGTCTACCCGTATGTCGGCCTCGCCCTCGCGCTCAAGGAACGCGGCCATCGGCCGATCCTGGCGATGGCGGAGTTCTACCGCCCGCTCATCGAGTCGCTCGGCTTCGAGTTCCATCCCGTCGGACCCGCGATCGACCCCTATGACCGTGCCCTGATCGCGCGCGTGATGGACCCGGTTCGGGGTTCGGACGTGCTCCTCAAAGAGATCCTGATGCGCTCGCTGCGCCAGGACCACGCGGCGCTCGACGCGGCGGCTGGCGGCGCCGACCTGATCGTCACGCATCCAATCACCTTCGCCGCGCCGGTCGTTGCGCAGGTGCGGCGGTTGCCGTGGGTGTCAACCGTGCTCGCGCCGATGTCGTTCTTCTCCGCGTCCGACATCCCGGTCCTGCCGCATGCGCCGTTTCTCGCGCCCCTCGCGCGGCTCGGGCCCTGGACGCAGGGATGGATGAAGCCGGTGTTCGACCTGCGGTACGAGCTCGGGCTGCCGCCGGGCGCGCATCCGCTGTTCGAAGGACAGTTCTCGCCGGCGTTGACGCTGGCCCTCTTCTCGCGCGTGCTGGCCGCCCCGCAGGCGGACTGGCCGGCGAACGTGTCGGTGACCGGGTTCGTCTTCTACAACGGGCCCGGCACGCTGCCGCCGGAGCTCGACGCGTTCCTCGATGCAGGTCCGCCGCCGGTCGTCTTCACGCTCGGGACGTCGGCGGTTGCGGCGGCGGGACGATTCTACGAGGAGAGCGTCGACGCGGTGGGCCGGCTCGGCATCCGCGCGGTGCTGCTGACCGGCGGCTTCGAACAGAACCGACCGCGCGCGGCGCTGCCGCGCGGCGTGCTCCTCGTGGACCGCGCGCCGCACCAGTTGCTCTTCCCGCGCGCCGCGGCGGTCGTGCACCAGGGCGGCGCGGGAACGCTCGCGCAGGCGCTGCGAGCGGGACGGCCGATGCTCGTCGTGCCGCACGCGCACGATCAGCCCGACAATGCCGCGCGCGTGACGAGGCTCGGCGTCGCGAGGACGATCCGCCCGCGCTCGTATCGCGGACGCCGCGTCGCGGGCGAGCTCGAGCGGCTGCTGGGTGACAGGAACGTCGCCACGCGCGCGTCCGAAGTGGCGGCGGTGGTGCGTGCGGAAGGCGGCGCCGGCGCGGCAGCCACCGCGATTGACGAGCAATTTCGCTAGAGCGGGGGCACGCTTGTGCTACCCTTTCGGCCCGGCAACGCGAACGACTCCAGACACATTTCACTCGAAGGAGAGGCTCGATGCGTAAGACAACACTGATTCTTGCGGCGCTCGCGCTGTCGGCGCTCGCCACGACAGGCGCCTTCGCCCAGCGCGACGGCGGTGGCGGGCAGCGAGGCGGCGGAGGCGCGCCCGGTGGCGGGGGCGGCGGACAGGGTGGTCGTGGCGCCGCTCCGGCGCCGATGCCGATGTCCTTTTTCATCACGAGCGCGTCGAAGGGCGATGGCGCCAACTACGGCGGGCTCGCGGGCGCGGATGCGTACTGCCAGCAGATGGCTATGGGGGCCGGCCGCGGCGGCGTCACGTGGCACGCGTACCTGAGCCAGCAGGCGAAGGGCGGCATGCCCGCAGTCAACGCTCGTGACCGCATCGGCAGCGGTCCTTGGTACAACCAGCGCGGCCAGATGGTCGCGCGCGACCTCGGCGTGCTGCACGGCGACACGATCGATCAGGCTCGCGTCGGCAACGCGCTCGGCAAGCAGATCTCGCTCAACGACAAGGGCATGCCGACCAACGGCGTCGGCGACATGCCGAACCAGCATGACATCCTCACCGGCTCGCGTCCTGACGGCACGGCATTTCCGGACGAGGCGGACCACACCTGCAACAACTACACGAGCAATGCCGAGACGGGTTCGGTGCAGCTCGGTCACGCCGACAAGCAGGGCGGCAACAACTCGTCGTGGAACTCCGCGCACGCGTCGGCCGGCTGCAGCCAGCCGAAGCTGGTGCAGACGGGCGGCGCCGGCCTGCTGTACTGCTTCGCGGGGAACTAACGGAAACGCCGGGTCCGACGCTCGAAGGATTCAGGCCGAGCGTCGGGACCCGGCCTACGTACGGCCGTACGTAGGGCGGGTCCCGCCCGCCGCGCTCAGGCCACAGCCGCGTTCGCGGCGATCACGCGGTCAATCACCTCGAACAATTCAACGGGCTTGATCGGCTTGGCGACGTAGCCGTCCATGTCGGCGTCCAGGCATCGCTGGCGATCGCCCTGCATGGCGTGCGCGGTGAGCGCGATGATCGCGACGCGCGGGGCGCCGGCCGCGCGCTCGCGCGCGCGGATCGACGCGGTCGCCTCGAACCCGTCCATCTCGGGCATCTGCAGATCCATCAGGACGAGGTCGAAGCGGTCGTGCAGGATTGTCTCGACCGCCTCGCGCCCGTTGCCGACGAGGATCGGCGTGTGGCCGCGCCGCTCGAGCAGGTGCTGGGCGAGCTTCTGGTTCACCGGGTTGTCCTCGGCGACGAGCACGCGCAGGCGGCGCGCCGCGCGCGTCGGGGTGACCGCGGGGGCCGCCGGCTCCTGGTCGACGGTCAGGCGCGACCCGACGAGGCGGCGAATCGAGTCGAGCAGCGCCTTCTGGCCGACCGGTTTCACCAGGAAGCCGTTGACCGCCGGCGTGTGCGCGCTGTCGGGCGGCTGATCCGCCGACGTCAGCAGGAGCATCGGCGTCGTCCCGCAGTTCTTCGACAGCCGAAGCTGCGAGGCGACGTCCACCCCGGAATCGCCGGCGATGTTCATGTCGATCAGCGCGATCGAGAACGGCCGTGCGGCGTCCTCCACCGCGCGGGCGGCCTCGGCGCGGTCGGCGGTCGCGACCGCCTGCATGCCCCAGCTGGACAGCAGTTCCACGAGAATGCGGCGGTTCGTGGCGTTGTCGTCGACGACGAGCGCGGACAGGTTCACCAGCTCGTCCGCCTGCGGGAGGAACTGCGGCGCCACGGACCGCGTGCTGATCGGAAGCGTGACGACGAAGTGGAACGCGCTGCCGTGGTGCGGCTCGCTTTCGACCCAGATGCGGCCGCCCATCAGCTCGACGAGCTGCTGGCAGATCGTCAGGCCGAGGCCCGTGCCGCCGTACTGGCGGGTCGTCGACCCGTCGCCCTGCGTGAAGGCGCGGAAGATCGACGCCTGCTTCTCGCGCGAGATGCCGATGCCGGTGTCCACGACGCTGAACCGCACCGAGGCGCGGTCGTCCTCGCGCGCCCGCGTCCGCTCGACGCGGACGACGATCTCGCCGCGATCGGTGAACTTGATCGCGTTGCTCACCAGGTTGACGAGCACCTGGCGGAGGCGGAGCGGGTCGCCCACGAGCGCGTCGGGCACCGACGGCTTGACGTCCACCATCAGCTCGCAGCGCTTCTCGTGCGCGCGTATCGCGAACGGCTTGAGCGTCTCCTCGAGCATCTGCCGCACGGAGAACTCGATCGACTCCATGTGCAGCTTGCCCGCCTCGATCTTCGAGAAGTCGAGGACGTCGTTGAGGATGACGAGCAGCATCTCCGCCGAGCGGTGGGCGGTCTCCAGGTAGTCGCGCTGCACGGCGCTGAGCGGGGTGTTGAGCGCGAGCTCGGTCATGCCGATGATGCCGTTCATCGGCGTCCGGATCTCGTGGCTCATGTTCGCGAGGAACTCGCTCTTGCTGCGGTTGGCGTCCTCGGCCGCCTCCTTGGCCTGGACGAGCGCCGCGGTCGCTTCGTCGCGCTCGATGTGCAGCGTCTTCAGGTCGGCCGCCATCTGGTTGAGGCTGTGCGCGAGCTCACCGAGCTCGTCGCTGCGCCCGAGCGCGATCATCGTGTTCCAGTCGCCCGCGCCGATGCGGACGGCGCCGCGCTGCAGCAGGCGCAGCGGGCTGGCGATCGAATGGCCCATCGCCACGGCGCCGAGCAGGATGAAGAGCGCGCACGCGGCGAGTCCGGCGACGCTCAGGTTGATGGCGCGCCCCGTGGCGTCCGCCAGCGCTTCGTTCTGCGCCATCAGAATCTGCCGCCGCTCGGCCGTGATGGCGTCCAGGAGCTGGACGAAGTCGCGCTCCGCGGCATCGAACTCCTGGTGGCGCTCGACGATCGAGGGTCCGCGCCCGCCGTCGGAGCGGATGCCGAGGCTCAGCGCCTTGATGCGATCGCTGGCCTGCTGCATCTGCGCGATTTCCGAACGGTCCCAGCCGGCGCGCTCCCACACCACGCGCGTCTTGTCCAGGCTGTCGGTCAGCGCGCGCGTCGCATCGAGAATGTCGCCTTCTTCGTCACGCATCCGCGCGGCGTTGCGGACGGGATCTTCCAGCCGGAACAGACCGTAGTTGGTGGCCGCCGAGATGATGCGCAGGCCGGAGAACTTGATCGTCGTCAGCTGCTGGATGACGGGACCGGAGTTGAGGACGGTCTCCCGCTGCGTCTCGCGCACGCGGCGGCCGTTGGCGACGCCGAGGTAGCCGGCCGCGAACACCAGGGCCACACTGACGAGGGCGAACACGAGAAGCCGGCTTCGGATGCGCATATTCGAGTGGGAGAAACGTGCGCATTGTGCAGCTTCTGTTCCAGCTCGACCAAGGCGAATCCGTGTGGAAGTGAGAAGAAATCGTGCACGCGCGCCCACGTGGGCGCGTGGGCGTGCGGACGCGGCACCGGTCTGGTCCGGCTTCAGCCGGACGACCGGGGCTCCTGTTGCGTCAAACAATGCAGCGTCCCGAGCCCCCAGACCAGATCGACAGCGTGGATGCCGATGACCCGGCGGTCGGGCATGAGCGAGGCGATCGTGTTCAGCGCGATGCGGTCGTTCGGGTCGTTGAAGGTCGGCACGATGACGACGCCGTTGGCGACGTAGAAGTTCGCGTAGCTCGCTGGCAGCCGCTCGCCATTCATGACGACCGGCCGCGGAAAGGGGAGCCTCACCACGCGCAGCGGCCGCCCGTCCGCCCCGGACGCGCGTTCGAGACGCTTCAGGTTGTCGACCGACCGCGCGTGATTGTCGTCCGCAGGGTCGTCTTCGACCGCCAGCACGACGGTGTCGGTCGCGACGAAGCGCGCGATGTCGTCCACGTGCCCGTGGGTGTCGTCGCCCACGCACCCTTCGCCGAGCCAGATGGTGCGCGTGATACCGAGCCATTCGGCGAACACGTGCTCGTACTCTTCGCGGGTCATGCCGGGGTTGCGGACCTGCACGCCGCTGAGCAGCCACTCTTCCGTGACCAGCATCAGGCCGTCGCCGCTTACTTCGATGCCGCCGCCCTCGAGGACGATCCGGTCGCCGGGTCCAAAAGGACCCGGCCTACCGTCATCGGTTGTAGGGCGGGTCCTTTCGGACCATGGCTTCGCCGACCAGGACGTCGCGCGTCCAGTTGTCGTACTTCGCCCACCCGTTGAAGGCCCAGTTGACCAGCACGACCGCGCCGTCATCGTCGATCGCGCCGGTCGGCGCGGAATCGCGAAGCCAGACGCGGTCGGTCGGCACGACGTGGAGACGGACGCGATCCGCGCGTACCGCGTGGGCGTCGAGAGCCGTCCGCGCGTCCGCCATCACCGGCGCGTCGTGGCAGAGGATTTCGACCTGCTCGTGGTCGGCGAGGATGCGGACGATTTCCGCGTACACCCAGGGGATGGGACCGAGCTTACCGGGCCAGTCGGGTTCGTGGTGCGGCCAGGCGAGCCAGGTCGCCCGGTGGGGATCCCACTCGGCGGGCATGCGGAGACGGCGGCTCACGCGAGGTAGCGGCTGAGAATCGGGCCGTAGGCGTCGACGCGGCGATCGCGCAGGAACGGCCAGTTGCGCCGCACGGATTCGATGAGCGCCGGGTCGCAGCGCGCGATCACGATCTCTTCCCGCTCTCCGGCTTCCGCGACGTAGCGTCCGAACGGATCCGCGATGAACGAGTGGCCGAAGAACGTGATGCCGCTGGTGCCCGGTTCGTCTTCGTGGCCGATGCGATTGGGCGACGCGACGTAGACGCCGTTGGCAATCGCGTGGGCGCGCTGGATGGTGCGCCACGCCTCGACCTGCGCGGCGCCCCATTCGTCCTTCTCCGCCGGATGCCAGCCGATGGCGGTCGGGTAGAACAGCACCTGTGCGCCGAGCAGCGTCGTGATGCGCGCGGCTTCCGGGTACCACTGGTCCCAGCAAATCAGCACGCCGATGGTGGCGTAGCGCGTCTTCCACACCTTGAAGCCGTTGGCCTCGCCCGGGCGCTCGCCGTGATAGTCGAAGTGGCCGTCACCCGGCGTGAAGTAGTACTTCTCGTAGAAGAGCGGGTCGTCCGGGATGTGCATCTTGCGATAGACGCCGAGCAGCGACCCGTCGGCGTCAATCACCGCCGCCGAGTTCCGATAGATGCGCGGCCTGGCGCTCGAAGATCGGGACCACGACGACGACCTGGAGCTCGCGCGCGATCGCCTGCATCCGATCCGTCGTCGGACCCGGAATCGGCTCCGCGAGGTCGAAGCGGTCGCACTGCTGCGCCTTGCAGAAGTACGTCGCGTTGAACAGCTCCTTGAGACAGACGATTTGCGCGCCTTTTTGCGCCGCGTCCCGGACCAGCCGCTCCGCGCGGGCCAGATTGGCCGCGGTATCCTCGGTTGCATGGTCCTGGATGATGCCGATGGTGAAGGGAGTCGACGCCACGCTGTTATGGTATGATTTTCCGAATGTTTTCCGGTTCTTCGCCGGTTTTTGGCCAGATTCGACCGGTTCCGTGTCGGTGCGCATACATCTGCATGTGTTGCGCGCTGGCGTGCGTGACCTGGTCGATGGCGTGACGGTCCCGGCAGGAACCCGACATCACCAGGCCCGCCGACCAATTGGTTCCGGCGGGCTTTTTACTTTTGGCTGAAACGGAGATTCTCGTCCCCGGCTCCACCGCCAATCTGGGCGGAGGCTTCGACACGCTCGGCGTGGCGGTCCAGCTCTATCTCCGCGCGCGGATCGTCGACGTTCGTGCGGATGATGGCGCGCGCCTCGAGGTCGTGAGCAGCAAGCCGGCGGTGCGCGGCACCAACGCGGTGGAGCGCGCGTTCGCCGCGATCGCGAAACGGGCGACAGGGGCGGTGCCGACGGTCTTCGCGGAGATCGAAAGCGACATCCCGCTGGCCGCGGGTCTCGGCAGCAGCGCAGCGGCGACCGTCGCCGGCCTGCGGATCTTCGAGCGCGTGGCGGAGCCGGTCTCCGACACGATGCTTCTCGCGACGGCGACGGCGCTCGAAGGGCACGCGGACAACGCCGCACCGGCGCTCTTCGGTGGGATGACGTCGGTGGTGGAAGGCGACCGCTTCGGCGAGGCAGGCAGCAGGGTGCGCGCGCTGCGGTGGAAGTGGCCGGACGATCTAAGGTTCGTCATCGCGACGCCGTTCACCGGGCTCGCCACCGCGACGGCGCGCGCCGCGCTGTCGCCGACGATTTCGCGCAAGGACGCCGTGTTCAACCTTCAACGCGTGCTGTCGCTCGTCCATGCGTTGCAGCACGGCGAATACGATCGGCTTCGCGAGGCGCTGCAGGACCGGTGGCACCAGCCCGCGCGCGCTGCGCTGGTGCCGCATCTCGGCGCCGTGCTCGCGATCGACGATCCGGACGTCCTCGGCGCGTACTTGTCCGGAGCGGGTCCGTCGGTGGCGGTGCTGGCGAGGCGCGATTTCGCGCGCGTGGAGCGGCTGCTGCAGGCGACCTGCGAGGCCGCGGGGTCCCCGGTGACCGTCAGGACGCTTGCCGCGCATCAACACACGACCATGATGAGGGATGCCGTGGCATCCGCCCCCGGGAGAACCGCATGAAATTCGTTTCAGGGCTGACGTGTCACCTGTGTGGCGCCACCTATCCGGCAGAGGCGCTGTGGGTGTGCTCGGAGTGCCTGGGTCCGCTCGAAGTCACCTACGACTACGCCGCGGTGAAGAAAGTCATCAGCCGCCACGCGATCGAATCGCGGCCGCGATCGCTCTGGCGCTACCTCGAGCTGCTGCCGGTCGAATCGCCGAAGACCGGCTTCCATTCCGGCTTCACGCCGCTCGTGAAGGCCGATCGCCTGGCGCGCGAGCTTGGCGTCTCCGAGCTCTATATCAAGGACGACTCGGTCAACCATCCGACCTTCTCGTACAAGGATCGCGTCGTCTCGATTGCGGCCACGCGCAACGTCGAGCTCGGCTTCCCGGTGTTCGGCTGCGCGTCGACCGGCAACCTCGCCAACAGCGTCTCCGCTCACGCGGCGCGCCTCGGGCTGTCGTGCTACGTCTTCATCCCCAACGATCTCGAGCCGAACAAGATCCTCGGCTCCGCGGTCTACGGTCCGCAGGTCGTGGCGGTCGACGGCAACTACGACGACGTGAACCGGCTGTGCACGCAGATCGCGGATCGCTACGGGTGGGGCTTTGCGAACATCAACCTTCGCAGCTACTACGCGGAAGGCGCGAAGACGATGGGCTTCGAGATCGCCGAGCAGCTCGGGTGGCGCTATCCCGATCACCTGGTGTCGCCGGTCGCAGGCGGGACGCTGCTGCCGCGCATCTACAAAGGGCTTCGCGAGTTCCGCGAGGTCGGTCTCGTTGACGGCAAACTGCCGCGCATCCACGCGGCCCAGCCGGAATTCCCGGATCCGGTCAAGCCGAACACGATCGCGAAGTCGCTCGCGATTGGCAACCCTGCTGACGGTTTCCAGGTGATCCGCGTCGTCAAGGAAACAGGCGGCAGCGGCGCGATGGTCACCGATGACGAGATTCTCGACAGCATCCAGCTGCTGGCGCGCACCGAAGGCATCTTCACCGAGCCTGCGGGCGGCACGACGCTGGCGGCCACGCGCGCGCTGATTCAGCGCGGCGTCATCAAGCCACACGAATCGATCGTCGTCTGCATCACCGGCAACGGCTACAAGACCGCGGAAGTCGTGCGCGACCGCGTCGCCAAGCCGACGCAGATCGGCCGCTCGCTGGCGGACTTCGACCGCGTGCTTGGATCCCGGGTAAAGGTCCCCGCGTCAGTATGAGCGTGAAGTTCCCTGCCTTCCTCGACCTCACCGCCCGCAGGGCCGTCGTCGTGGGCGGGGGGACGGTTGCCGCGAGTAAAATCGAGTCGCTTCTCAGCGCGGGCGCGCGCGTGACGGTCGTGGCTCCCGAGATTCGCCCGGAGATCGAGCGCGCGGATGTAGAGATCATCCGCCGTGAATTCCGCGACGAGGATCTCGATGGCGCGTGGTGGGTCGTGGCGGCCGCGCCGCCGGCGGTGAACCGGCAGGTGCGCGCGGCGGCGGACGCGCGGCGCGTGTTCGTCAACGCCGTGGACGATCCCCGGAACGCGACCGCGTATCTCGGCGGCGTCGTCCGGCGCGACGGCGTCACCATTGCGATTTCGACCGACGGGCGCGCGCCCGCGCTGGCGGGTCTCCTGCGCGAAGCGCTCGACGCGTTCCTGCCGCGCGAGATCGATGCGTGGCTGCAGGCGTCGGACGAGGCGCGGCGTGTGTGGCGCGAGCAGCGGGTGCCGATGGAATCACGGCGTCCCCAGCTGCTCGCGATGTTGAATGCGCTCTACGCGAGCAAATCCCAAATCCCGAATCCCCAATCCCAAACCCCAAGAGCGCAAGTAGCGCTGGTGGGTGCCGGGCCGGGTGATCCGGATTTGTGGACGCAGAAGGCCATCGCGTACCTCGAGCTGGCGGACCTGGTGTTGTTCGACTCGCTCGTCGATGCGCATGCGCTGCGGCGATTCACCAGGGCGCAATGCTTCTGCGTCGGCAAGCGCGCGGGGCGCGAGAGCGTCCGGCAGGATACGATCCACCGCCTGATGATTCGCGCCGCTCGCCAGGGCAAGCGCGTGGTCCGCCTCAAGGGCGGCGATCCGTTCGTGTTCGGCCGCGGCGCCGAGGAGGCGCTTGCGCTCGCGATGGCCGGTATCCCGTTCGAGGTGGTGCCCGGCGTCAGTTCGGCGATCGCCGCGCCCGAGCTCGCTGGAATTCCGGTGACGCATCGGGGTTCCGCATCAGGCTTTCTGGTCTTGTCCGGCCACGCAGCCGATGCGTTCGACAACGGCCTGAACGCGGTGCAGCCGAACGCGGTGTCGCTCGTCGTCCTGATGGGAGTCGGCACCAGGAACGAGCTTGCCGCCACGCTGATTGCGCGCGGCTGGAACGCAGCGACACCGGCGGCGCTCGTCTGCGGCGCATCGACGGCGGAGGAATGGATTTGGACCGGCACCGTCGCGGAGCTCGGGGCGAACGAACCGCCCGCGGGCGTCGCTGGGGTCGTCGTGATCGGTGACGTCGTTCGCGTTCGCGAACGCCTCGTTGGGGCAGAGGAACAGAAGGTGATGTATGGCCGCAATCGATGACGCACGGACGCTCGGGCGTGCGCGCCTGGATTTTTCCAGCGAGCACGACATCGACGAGTTCGTGGAAACGCTGCGGAAATTCGAGAACGGCGAGATGCCGGCCGACCAGTGGCGGCGCTTCCGGCTCGTGCGCGGCACCTACGGCCAGCGGCAGGACGGCGTCCAGATGCTGCGCGTCAAGGCGCCGCAGGGCATCGTCTCCTCGTCGCAGATGCGCGCGTTTGCGGGCGTCGCGTCTCGCTACTCGCGCGGCTTCTGTCACATCACCACGCGCCAGAACATCCAGTTTCATTTCGTCCTGCTGAAGAACGTCGAGTCGGCGATGCGCGAGCTCGCCGACGAAGGACTGACCACGCGCGAGGCATGCGGCAACTCCGTCCGCAACATCACCGGGTGCCCGTACGCCGGCACATCCGAGAACGAGATCTTCGATCCGACGCCGTACGCGGAGGCGACGACACGCTACTTCCTGCGCCATCCGCTGAGCGGCGTGCTCCCTCGCAAGTTCAAGATCGCGTTCGAAGGGTGCACCGAGGATCACGCGGTCACCTCGATCAACGACATCGGGTGGCGCGCGCGCATCGTGAACGGCCGCAAGGGCTGGAAGATGACGGTCGCCGGCGGCACCTCGATCATGCCGGTCAACGGCTACGTGCTCTACGAGTTCCTTCCCGTCGAGGAGATGCTCGAGGTCGCCGAAGCCATCGTCCGTGCGTTCCACAAGTACGGCGACTACCAGCATCCGCAGCGCAACCGGATGAAGTTCGTCATTCGCGCGATTGGATGGGACGCGTTTCGAGCGAAGTTCGAGGAGGAGCTCGAAGGCTTCCGGCGCGAAGGGGGCGCCCGCCTGCCGTTCGATCCGGCGAAGACCGCCCCGGAGCAGGCGCCCGACTGGGAGCCGGCCGCGCCGCCGACATTGCAGCACGTCGCTGCGATGGCCTCGACGCCGATGCGCGGTCCCGGCATTTACCCGGGCACCGTGCGGCTGCAGCCGTTGTCGGATACCTACGTGCGCTGGTTGCGCCGTAACGTCACGCGTCAGCGACAGAACGCCTTCTACCACGTGACCGTCCGTTTGCCGCTGGGCGATTTCACCGCGGGACAGATGCGCGTGCTCGCCGATCTCGCCGAAGCCTACGCCGACGGGTCGATGCGCCTGACGGTGGAGCAGAACGTGCTGTTCCGGTGGGTCAAGAAGGAATCGCTGGAGCCGTTCTATCAGCGCCTCGCCGCGGCGGATCTCAGCGAACCCGACGCGCTGACGCTGAGCGACGTCGTGAGCTGCCCGGGTGCGGAGTCCTGCCGTCTCGCGGTGACGCAGTCGCGCGGCCTCGGCCGCGTGCTGACGGAGTACTTCAGCGCGCGCCCCGATCTCGTCGATGCCGTTCCGTCGGGGAACATCCGAATCAGCGGCTGCCCGAACGGATGCGGACAGCACCACATCGGTTCGCTCGGCTTCCAGGGAAGCGTGCGCAAGGTCGGGGGAAAGGCCCTGCCGCAGTACTTCGTGCTCGTCGGTGGTGGCACCAGCGATCAGGGCGCCCACTTCGGGAAAGTGGTCGCGAAGATTCCCGCGCGCCGCATTACCGAAGCGGCTGGTCGTCTCATCGATCTCTACCGTGAGCAGCGGCAGACCGAAACGGAAGACCTCGGAGCGTTCTACCGACGCATCGCCCCGTCGGTAGCTACCGAGCGGCTGAAGGACCTCGTCGAGGTCGACGCAACGCAGACCACTCCAGACGACTTCATCGACCTCGGTGAAAGCCAGGCGTTCGACCCCGTCGTTATGGATGGGGAGTGTTCTG
>WNFL01119160.1_pt2 | contig 14891 bp, 14 predicted proteins | sample 5400361 | NCBI WGS metagenome assembly WNFL01 (sample SAMN13153351, study PRJNA577476) | soil metagenome | isolation source: 40 cm soil on Douglas fir-dominated hillslope | place: USA:California | collected 2013-09-17
GCCGAGGCTCAGGTCCTCGCTGTTGAGCACCACTGATTCCACCAGGAACGCACCGGTGCCTTCGCGGTCGCCCTGGAGCCGCACGCCATCATGTCCCACGAGGCCGGTCAAGGCGAAGGCCGGCGTCGGTCGCCACGACACATCGACATGACCAACCCACCGGCTCACGTTGCTGACGTTCTGGACTCGGAACGCATCTGCGAGAGGGAGATAGCCGCTCTGGAATTCCACACCGGACCCACTCGGAAGATTATTGAGGAATGCCGGAGCGCGAACATCCTGCGACACGCGTAGACCGTGCAGGTCGACAGTTACCGTAGAAATCGGTTGAAGGCGAATGTTGGCCGTGACATTTCCGCCACCCAAATGCACCGGATACTGCATCGACTTGGGCACGCTCTCGCCAATCGACTGCAAGTAATTGATCTCAGCGCGCGACAACGAGAGGGGATCCCCGTCGCCGTCCAATTCACCGGCCATGTAGTACGACACAAGATTCCCGCCACCGCTTACCGACAGCCCGTACTGTCGCGGCACCGCGGTTCTGAGCTGCTGCCCGAGCGTGGAGGGTAGTACGCCGATGGAGTCTCGCACGCACAGACCGGCGCCGACGGCTGTGAGCGTGCACCCACCGTTACGCAGCGACGAGTCCGCATTGCCGCGATCAAAGCCGCCCAGACGTGCTGGCCAGCGGTCAGACGGGACTGCGGCACCGACTTGCACATACCCGCGCCACCGCGGCGCACCGCGTTCGCCCTCGCGGGTTCGAACGATCAGAACACCATTCGCGGCATCCGGGCCGTAGCGCACCCCCTGAGCCGGGGACAGCACTTCGATGGAAGCAATGTCGTCCGGATTGAGGTCCTCGAGTCTGGACGTGCCGCCAAGGATGCCCGACGCGGCATCGAGCCGCATGTCGTCCAGAATGACCAGGGGGTATCGGTCGTCCACCAACGTTTGCGGTCCGCGAAAGCGCAGCTGTCCAGCAAGACCAAGCGGGCCCGCGGCCGGCGAGACACGGAGACCCACCCGCTCCCCGCGAGCAACGAGTTGATCAGAAATGCGGGCGCCGGTGCGGAACTCCTCGCGCTCGGCCCACGACGGACGCGACTGCAGACCGGAGTCACCCCGCACGGAATCGGGTGACTGCTGAGCAACTGCGGCGACGGGAAGGAACAGCGCCAGCAGGACGCGAGCGACCAAGCGAGAACTACAAGCTGTAGTTCGGCGCCTCTCTGGTGATGACAACATCGTGCGGATGAGATTCACGCAGCCCCGCAGTCGTGATCCGAATGAACTCGGTTTCGGTACGCAGCGCAGCGATGTCAGATACCCCACAATACCCCATTCCGCTCCTCAACCCCCCGACCATCTGATAGACCACGTCGGCGACCGGACCGCGATACGGGACACGCCCTTCGATGCCCTCCGGGACGAGCTTCTGCAGCGAGACCTCGCCCTCCTGGAAGTAGCGGTCGGCCGAGCCCTCCTCCATCGCGGACAGGCTGCCCATTCCCCGGATGACCTTGAATCGCCGCCCCTCGAGCAGGAACGACTCTCCCGGGCTTTCTTCGGTCCCCGCCAGCATCGAGCCCATCATCACCGACTCGGCCCCGGCGGCCAGCGCCTTGACCGCGTCGCCGGAGTACTTGATGCCGCCGTCCGCGATCACGGGGATATCGCCGGCGCCACGCACGGCGTCCACGATGGCAGTGATTTGCGGGACACCGATGCCCGTCACGACGCGCGTCGTACAGATCGAGCCCGGACCGACACCCACCTTCACCGCATCGACACCGCGCTCGACGAGCGCGCGCGCGCCGGATTCGGTGGCGATGTTGCCCGCGATGAGCTGGGCGTCCGGGAAGGCGTCGCGCAAGCACGCGACGGTGTCGAGCACGCCCTGACTGTGCCCATGCGCCGAGTCGATCACGACCACGTCGCAGCCGGCGTCGAGCAGCGCCTGGGCGCGCGCCCGCGCGTCCGGTGTACCACCGACCGCCGCGGCGACGCGCAGCCGGCCGTGCTGGTCCTTGTTGGCGTCGGGGTATTGGCGCCGCTTGAAGATGTCCTTGATGGTGATGAGCCCTTTCAGCAGGCCTTGCTTGTCCACGACCGGCAGTTTCTCGATGCGATGCTTGGCAAGAATGCGCTCGGCCTCGTCCAGTGTGGTCCCGACCGGCGCCGTGACGAGCTTCTCTTTGGTCATGACGTCCCGGATCGGACGGTCCAGCTCGCGCTCGAACTGCAGATCGCGATTGGTGATGATGCCGACCAGCTTCCCCGCGCCGTCGACGATCGGCACACCCGAGATCTTGAAGCGGACCATCAGCTGGTGCGCTTCACGCAGCGGGCGGTCCGGTCCGAGCGTGATCGGGTTCATGATCATTCCCGATTCGCTGCGCTTCACGCGGTCGACCTCGGCCGCCTGGCGGTCGATCGGCATGTTCTTGTGAATCACCCCGATGCCGCCAAGGCGCGCCATCGCCATCGCCATCTCCGCTTCGGTGACGGTATCCATGGCAGCCGAAACGATCGGGATGTTGAGCGGAATCTTGCGTGTGAAGCGGCTGGCGACGGCGACGTTGCGGGGATGCACCGTCGCGTGACGGGGCACGAGCAGGACGTCGTCAAACGTCAGGGCGACGTCGGGTCGGAAGGTTCCCATGGCGGAAGTTACTGGGGGGGCTTCGTTTCCTCAACCTGTTTCTTCTTTGCCTCTTCGACGGCCGCTTTCCCGGCCGCGACGACGCCCTCGAAGAACCTGCCGGCTTTTCCGACCGCGTCCATCGTGCCCTTGATGATCGTGACGGGCACGCGTCCAGCCCGCATCGTGTCTTCCAGCGTCTCGGCGACCTTCTGGAACGCCGGGGCACCGGCGGCACGTTGCGAGTACTTCGATTCGAGGAACTCGATGTAGTCGAGCACCTGGTAGGCCTGCTCGTCCGGCATGACGTCGAGCTTGCGCCGGATGCGCTCGTTGAGCACGTCGTTCACGGCGTTACTCCTCCCTCCAGCGAAATTAGATCGACGATCGGGTTGCCGAGATAGCGGCTGCGGCCGTTTCGGACCCGCGCCGTGATCGTCATGGTGGCGAGCGGCGTGATCGCCCGGAAGGCCGGCAGTCTGGCGTCGGGGACGACGATATAGACGAAGCCCCGTTCAGGCAGCGGGCCTCGCGCCAATACGTAGGATGAGCCGCTCGGGATGTCAGGCCGCAACTCGTCGGCCTTCTGGATCGCGATGAACTCGAGATTCCAACGCAGCACCTGGCCGACGTAGCGCTGCGGCTCGGCGCGCAGCTCGGCCGCCGTCACACCGACCTGCACGCCCGCCGGGGCGGCCTGCAGATCTCCCCCCTTCACCCAGCCCTCGAACTGCACGCGCGTCCACTCGCCGTTGCGGCTCAACACCCGGAGCGGCGTATCGGTCGCGACCGTGCCGGCCTCAGGGCCGTCGGGGGCGCGGTAGAGGGTCGTCACGCGTACGGGTTGCGCGCGGGTCGAGTCCACGCGCGTCGTGTCGGCCCCCGAGGCGCCGGGGCGCGGCCCCGGCGTTAGCCCACCCTGGCGAGCTGTGGTGTCGGTGGTTGTGTCGGTGGTGCGCGTGGAAACGACGTCGGCAATGGGAGACAGCGCACTGCGCTGCACCCAGCCGTCGCGTCTCACATGCACCCAGCGGCCGCTGCTATCGGGCGCCGTCGCGCGCTTCAGACCAAAGCCCTGCGCGAGCTCGGCGACCAGCGGGCCGGCGGGCGCGCCCCGGAGGTTTTCGTTCGGAGTCTTCGTCACGAGCAAGTCGAAATCGGGCCGGTCGCTCGGGCCGACGGAGGTGGAGAAGATCCAGCCTTCGAGCGTGACCTGAATCCAGTCGTTGCGGGTTGCGCCGCCCGAAAGCACGGCGCCAGACGCGAGGCGCGCGATGCGACGGCCCGCGACGTCCTGATAGAACCACGCGTTGTCGACGCTGACGCGATAGCGGCCGCCCTGAGAAGCGAGCGGGCGGGCGAGTGGCACCGCGAGGCTCAGCACCGCTAGTAGCGCAGGAACTCTCTGGCTAACTTGCATCCCCTTCAATATGACAACGAGCCGTAGCACGCGCACCCCGGTCGTCCTCGTTGTGCTCGACGGGTGGGGCTTCCGGCCTGGCCGCGAGGGCAACGCCATCGAGCTCGGCCAGACGCCGGTGTGGCACAAGCTGTGGCAGCGCGCGTCGCGCACGCTGCTCGAAGCGTCCGGTCTCCCCGTTGGTCTCCCCGATGGCCAAATCGGCAACAGCGAAGTCGGTCACTTGAATCTCGGCGCGGGACGCGTCGTGCCGCAGGACATCGTTCGCATTTCACAGTCCATCGAGTCTGGGGAGTTCTTTCGCATTCCGGAGCTGGTCGAGCTGTGCAAGAGCACACGTCGGCACGACGGCACGTTGCATTTGATAGGATTGATTGGAACCGGTGGCGTCCACGCGCTCGATAAGCATCTCGTTGCGGCTATCGAGCTCGCCAGGCGCCACGAGGTACCCGTTGCCATCCACGCTTGGCTCGACGGCCGTGACACGCCGCCGAAGTCCGGCCTACGGTTCATGGAGGATTTGACGGCGGCGGTCAAAAGCAACGGCGGCGGTCGGGCGGTCGTGTCGACAGTGATCGGGCGCTACTACGCGATGGACCGCGACAAGCGGTGGGACCGCACGAAGCTCGCGTATGATGCGATGGTGAACGGGATCGGGGTAAAGGTCTCCGACCCGATCACCGCGATCCAGCAGGCGTACGCCGCCGGCGAGACGGATGAATTCGTCAAGCCGCGCGTCATCTCCGGCGCGCCGCTGATTAAGGAAGGCGACGGCATCTTCTGCTTCAACTATCGGGCCGACCGGATGCGCCAGATCGTGCGTGCCCTCGCGCTCCCGGGGTTCGACGGTTTCGCTGTGAAGGGCCGGCCCACGGTGAAGCTCGTCACCATGACGCGCTACGACGAGACGCTGCCCTTCCCCGCCGCGTTCGAGCCGATGGTGCTGTCGCGCATTATGGCGGAGGTGCTTGCCGAGCGTGGAATGACGCAGTTTCGCACGGCCGAAACCGAGAAGTACGCGCACGTCACATACTTTTTCAACGGTGGCTATGAGCCGCCGTACAAAGGCGAAGAGCGCCTGCTCGTGCCGTCGCAGAAAGTGGCGACGTACGACTTGATGCCGGAGATGAGCGCGCCGGGTGTGACCGACGTGTTGTGCAAGGCGATCGCGGACCGGCAGCACGATTTCATTCTGTGCAACTACGCCAACGGCGACATGGTGGGCCATTCCGGAGTTCTCTCGGCAGCGGTGAAGGCGGTCGAGACCGTCGATACCTGCCTGGCGCGGGTCCTCCCCACGGCGGACACGGCGGGGGCAACGGTGTTGGTGACGGCGGATCACGGCAACTGTGAGCTGATGATCGATCCCGCGACCGGCGGACCGCACACCGCCCACACTACGAACCCCGTGCCGTTCGTGATCGTCGGGGGTAGGGACAGTGCCGGGACGAAGCACCTGCGTGGCGGTGGCTCGCTTCGCGATGTCGGACCAACGATCTTGCAGCTGCTGGGCATCGAGCCGCCGAAGGAAATGACGGGGCGCGACCTACGGGAGACTGACTGATGACTGGACGGTTGGACGGTTGGACGGTTGGAAGGTGGATCATCCTCGGAATGCTTCTTTCCATCATTCCATCGTTCCATCTTTCCGCGCAGGTCGGCCACGACCCCGGTTCCTCTCCCTATCACGACATCCGCCTGCACCCCGGGCCGGTGTTTTTCTTTGGCCATTTGGGCGGAGATCGCGGCAACGTCGCGGCGGGAACGAGCAACGCCCGCACCTTTGGCGCGCGCTACGAAATCCCCGCGGGCCGCGCGATCCAGTTTCAGTTCACTGGCGCCTACTTCCAGGGCGACCGGTTCATCATCGATCCGCGGGCCGATTCGGCAGCCCCGGAGCGCCGGACGGGCCCGTACAAATCCGACCTTGCGTTGGTCGAGATCGGGATGCAGCTCCGGCTCACCGGCGGAAAGACCTGGCGCGGCTTCGCGCCGTACGCGGGAACCGGGCTCGGACTGATGTTCGATGTGAATTCGCCGGGCGACACGACCGGGAGCGGCTATCGGTTCGGGACCAAGCTCACAGTCGCATTCGCCACCGGGGTCCGCTGGTATCCCGCGCGCCGCGTGCTCATCAATGCCGACGTGCGCGCGCATATGTGGAAGCTCAATTATCCCGTTTCGTTTCACTCCACGTTGTCTCCCGACGGGTCACGCGTGGTCCCACTCACCCAATCTCTCAAAGATTGGACGCTGCATCCCTGGATCAGTCTCGGCATTGGATGGATTTTCTAGCCGAAGGCTTGCGGCGGGCGTGGACGCTACTCGTTGCGGGTGATTCCGAAGTCTATGGGATCGCCCTTCTCACTCTCAAAGTCGCAGTCGTAGCGACCGCGATCTCCTGCACCGCCGGGCTGCCGCTGGGCTACTTCCTCGCGACGCGGGCGTTCTGGGGACGGCGCGCGGCGCTGACGGTGGTCAATACCGCGCTCGCGTTCCCGACCGTGGTCGTGGGCCTGCTCCTCTACGGGCTGCTCTCGCGGCGCGGACCACTCGGGGGCCTCGGCTGGCTGTATACGTGGCAAGCCATCGTCATCGGCGACGTGCTGCTCGCCTTGCCCATCGCCGCGGCGCTGTCGGCGGCGGCGATACAGGGCGTCGATCCGCGTGTCCGCCGCACCGCCGAGACGCTCGGGGCGGGTCCGTGGCGGGCTGCGTGGACGGTGGCCCGCGAAGCCCGGTTCGCGCTCGCGGCGGTGATCACCGCCGCGTTCGGCCAGGTGGTCGCCGAGATCGGCGCGGCGATGATCGTCGGCGGCAACATTCGCGGCGAGACGCGCACGCTGACGACTGCCGTCGCACTCTACACCGCGCAAGGCGACTTTGGGCTGGCCCTCGCCCTCGGCCTCGTGCTCGTGTTACTGGCGCTCATCGTGAACATCGCATTGCAGGTACTGCAGGGGCGCGGCAATGCTTGAGCTGCGTGGGGTGCGGCACCGCTACGAAGGGCGCGTGGTGCTCGACCTCGAGCAGTTCACGCTTCCCCGCACCGGATCGATTGCGGTGGTGGGACACAACGGCGCCGGGAAAAGCACGTTGCTCCGCGTGCTCGCGCTGCTCGAGGCGCCGACCGAAGGCCGGATCGTCTTCGACGGCATCGCCGTGACCCCCCCCCGGCGCGCGCCCGCGTCGCTACGCCGGCGCATCACGCTCGTCGAGCAGCGGCCCATCCTGTTTCGCGGAACGGTGCGCGAGAATCTCGAATACGGGCTGCGGCTCAGGGACGTCGGAGGCGCGGCCGTGAACGGGATCGTTGGCGATGTGGTGGACCGGCTCGGGCTCGCTCCCCTGCTCGATCGCCGCCGTCACGAGCTGTCCGACGGCGAGGTGCAACGTATCGCCGTCGCGCGCGCGCTGGCGCTGCGGACCGATGTGCTGCTGCTCGATGAGCCGGCCAGCTCCGCCGACCGCGCCGCGGCCGGCGCCCTCTTTCGTGCGCTGGCGGCGGAGCGAGCCGCGCGCCCCTTTGCCGTGTGTATCGCGTCGCACCAGCTGGAAGACGCCTACCGCTGGGCCGACGATATCCGCTCCCTCGCCGACGGCCGGCTGTCGCCCGTGACACCGGAGAATCTGTTCCGCGTCGATCTGCCCCCCGGCGACGGCGTGAAGCACGTTCCCGTCGGCAGCATTACGATCGTGGTGATGACCGATCGGTCGGGGCCCGCCGTCCTCGCGGTCCCACCGACCGACATCTTCGTCAGTCGCGAACGGCTGCCGTCATCCGCGCGCAACGTGCTCACGGGACGCGTGACCGGCCTGGCGATCGAGCACCGCGGCGCCGGCGTGCACGTGCGCGCCGACATGGGCGGCGTCGAGTTGATCGCCGCAGTGACCGCGGACGCCGCGCGCGATCTGGCACTGACTCCGGGCGGCGCGGTCGTGTTCTCTTTCAAGGCCAGCGCGGTGCAGGTATTCTAGGGAATGCCCACCGCGTACCTCACTCGCATCGTCGAGTTCACCGCCACTCACCGCTTTCCCGACACGCCGGAATTCGCCGGCGCGACCGACGATCACAGCCATCGCTACAAGTGCGCCGTCACGGTGAAGGGCGCGTTCGATCCCGCGCGGAGCGGCGTGATGAGTCTGCAGGCGCTCAAGAGCCTGCTGCAGCGCGAAATCGTCGCGCGCTTTGACGGACGGCATCTCAACACGGACATCGCGGCGTTCGCGACCGGGAAGTCGCTCGCGACGGGGGAGGCATTGGCGGTGTACGTCTGGGAGCGTCTTGCCGGTGAGCTGCCGGCGGGTGTGGCGCTGCACTGCGTGCGGATCGAGGAAAGTCCGCATCTCTACTCCGAATACCGCGGCGAGGCCTGACGCATGACGCCCGCCGAGGAAGACAAGCTCCGCGCGCTGCTCCGCGAGGCGCGCACCATCGCCGTCGTGGGACTCTCCCCCAACCCGATGCGGCCCAGCAACTCCGTCGCCCGCTTCCTGCAGCGATCCGGCTACACGATCGTCCCGGTAAATCCCGGTCACCCGGAAGTCCTGGGAGAGAAGAGTTACCGCACCCTGACTGATGCGGCGCGCGAGCACACGATCGACATCGTGGACGTATTTCGCCGCAGTGAACACGTGGGGGCCATAGTGGATGAAGCGATCGCCGCGCATTCGAAGCTGATCTGGCTGCAGCTGGGCGTCGTTGACGCCGCCGCGGCGCAACGCGCCGAGGCGGCGGGCATCCCCTTCATCCAGGATCATTGCATCGCCATCGAACACAGTCACCTCGGCGTCTAGGGTGCGCGGCGCGGTCCTCGCGGGAGGTGCCGCAACCCGGTACGCTGGAATCCCCAAAGGCCTGCTTGCGGTCGGCAGCCAGCGCATGCTCGATCGCGTCGCGCGAGCCGTGCAGGCCGCCACGGGCACAGCTCCTCTCCTGGTCGCCAACGCGCCGGACGCCGCGACCTGGCATACCGGCCTGCACGCCGTTCCTGACGCTCGGCCCGGTTTCGGCGCTCTGGGCGGGATTTACACCGCCGTCACCGCCGGCGCCGGGCCGGTACTGTGCGTCGCCTGGGACATGCCGTTTGTTGCCGATGCCCTACTGCGGGCGCTGATCGCGGGAGCCACGGCCGGCGGGTACGACGCCTTTCTTCCCGAGAGCACCGGCCCGCGCGGCCTCGAGCCGCTCTGCGCGGTGTATGGTCCGGCGTGTGGGCCCGCGATCGCTGGCCGGCTGGATCAGGGCGAGGGCGATTTGGCGGCGATCTCCTTCCACGCCGACGTCAGGGTCGGTATCCTCTCCCTCGCGCAAGTGAAGGCCTTCGGCGATCCGGACGAGCTGTTTCTGAATGTGAACGTGCCGGAGGATCTCGAGCGGGCGGAGGCGCTGTGGCGGCGACGGAACGCGGCATCATGACGCCGGCAGAAGCCGCAAAGATCATCCTCGGATACTGCCAGCCGATCCCCCCCGAGCGGCGGCCGTTGCGCGACGCGCTCGACGCCGTGCTCGCTGAAAACGTGACGAGCCCGATCGATCTCCCCGCGTGGGACAATTCCGCGATGGACGGCTATGCGGTGCGGAGCGCGGATCTCAACGAGGCCGCGACCGAGCTGGACGTGATCGAGACCATCCCGGCCGGCCAGTTTCCGCAGCGCACGCTGGGACACGGCCAGGCGGCGCGCATCTTCACCGGCGCGCCGTTGCCGCAGGGCGCCGATACGGTGGTCCGCCAGGAAGACGCCGCGCCCGCATCGAACGGCAAGGTCACGATCCACGGCGAGCCGGGCGGCGGCGGTGCATCAAAAAATGTCCGGCGCCGCGGCGAGGACATCCGCAAAGGCGCCGTGGTGCTCACGGCCGGCACCTCGCTCGGTCCGGCGCAGCTCGGCGTGCTCGCGTCGATTGCCTGCGATGCGCCGCTCGTGCACCGCCGGCCCCTCGTGGCATTCATGGGTTCCGGCGACGAGATCGCCGACCTCGATAAGAAGCAGGAGATTTTTGCAGGGACGAAGGTCGCGAGCTCGAACACCTACACGCTCGACGCCTCGATCCGCCGGTGCGGCGCCGAGCCCCGGAACCTCGGCATCGCGCGCGACAATAAGGAGAGTCTGCGCGAGCACCTGCGTCGCGCCGCCGGTGCCGATCTGCTCGTCACGACGGCCGGGGTGAGCGTCGGCGAGCACGACCTGATGCGCGACGTGCTCCAGGAATTGGGAGGCGAGCTGAAGTTGTGGCGCATCGCGATGCGTCCCGGCGCTCCGGTGGGGTTCGGCCTGCTGGCCGGCATGCCGTGGATCGGCCTGCCCGGAAATCCTGTCAGCACGATGGTGACATTCGAGCTATTCGCGCGTCCCGCGATCCGGCGGCTGCAGGGACACGCGCTGCCGTTTCGCAGAACGGTACCCGTGAGGCTTCGGGGGGGGGAGCAAATCACGCTCGGCCCCAAACTGCGACACTACCTGCGCGCAATAGTAGAGGAAGGGGAGGCGCGTTTGACAGGGCCGCAGGGCTCTGGCATTCTCACCAGTATGGCCCTCGCCAACGCCTTGCTCATCGTCCCCGCCGACATGCCGACGGTCTCTCCCGGCGCAGCGCTGCAAGCATTAATGCTCGACGATCCGCAACACGTCGCCGAACCTCCGTACTGATGCCGGCACTCAACTTCTCCTCCCCCACGCTGCGCCGCGCGCTGCGGTTGATGGGTTACATCCTCCTCACCCTCGTGGTGTACTGGCTCAACGCCGTCACGCCAGCCACCGCCAGGCTCGGCATCCTGTACATCATTCCGGTCCTGCTCGTCACCTGGACTGAGGGGTTGGTGTGGGGGATCGTGTTCGCGGTGGCGACGACGGGATTACGCGAAGCCGTCGCGTGGGTGCAGATGCCGCCGGACACGCCGATGGTCTGGCGCGTCGTAACCGGGCTGGCATATCTCGCCGTCCTGGGCCTCGCGATGGCCGGCCTCCAGACCCTGCGCCGCCGAGAAGCGCAGATGGCGCGCCTCATCATTCAGGATCCGCTCACCAACGTCCTGAACGCCCGGGCATTCGCCGACCGGCTTGGCCAGGAGCTGGACCGCAATCGCCGCTATCCGCGGCCGCTCGCCCTGTTGTACATGGATCTCGACAACTTCAAAGTCATCAACGACACGCATGGGCATCAGACGGGCGACGCCGTACTCCGGCTCGTCGCCGACGCGATGCGCTCGTCGGTGCGGCAAGCCGACGTCGTCGGGCGGCTGGGCGGCGATGAATTTGCGGTATTGATGCCGGAGACAGACGCGCCGCTGGCGGATGCGGCCGCCAAGCGGCTCGTCGTTGGATTGCGGACGGTATTCAAGGGAACGCCGACGGTGACTGCCAGCATCGGCGTGGTCTCTTGCGCCGCAACGGATGCGAGCACAGACGACTTGCTCAGACGTGCGGATCAGGCCATGTACGACGCGAAGAAGTCCGGGAAGGATCGAGTCGTCCAGGTCGCTATCTAGCTTTCGCCATGCTGCTCGCACTTCTCCTCGCGCTCCAGAATCCAGGTCCCGCGCTGTACTACAGCGTGACCGTGCCCACAGATCGCTCCGCGTATCTCGTGGAGGTCCAGATCACGAATCCTCCGAGCCCGAGCCGTCTCGTCATCCCGAACTGGGCGCCGGGCGCCTATCGCCTCATGGATTCGTGGCAGAACATTCGCGACGTCGCCGCCGTCGGCGGAGCGGGCGATCCACTTCCCGTGCACCAGGACTCGCCGATCTCGTGGGTCATCGACCCGAAGGGCAACGCGCGGATCATTGTGCGCTACACAACGGGGCTGCGGGATTCGCTGCAGTGGCGGCGTCCCAACAACCGCTGGTTCTTGCGCGCCTCATCGGGCGTGGTCGACGGCCCCCGCACATTCATGTATCTGGACGGCTGGAAGCAGGCGCCGGCCCGCGTGACGTTCCAAGTCCCCCAGGGCTGGCGCATCGCCACGGGGCTCGTGCCGGCCACGATGGACAGCACGATCTTTGCGGCGCCGAACTACGATGTGCTGATCGATTCCCCGACGCTGCTCGGTCGCTTTCTCACCTATCACTTCAGCGCGGCGGGCACACCGCATCGCGCCGTCGTCGATCTCGGCGAAACCCGCGCCTACGCGCCGGCCGTGTTCGTGGACATGCTCCGGCGTATCTCCACGACGGCGATCGGGATCTTTGGAGGCGCGCCGTACAAGGACTACACCTACATCTTCGTGGGCAGGCGGGGGGGTGGCCTGGAGCACCTCAACTCGACCACGATCGGTGTCACGACCGAAACGCTGGCGCGCCACCCGCGTGGCGCCGAGGCGGTCAGCGCGCATGAGTTCTTCCACGCTTGGAACGTGAAGCGGATTCGCCCCGTCGAGCTTGGCCCATTCGACTACGAGCATGAGGTGCGGACGGTCAATCTGTGGTGGAGTGAGGGCGTCACGGACTACTACGCCGACGTCATTCTGGCGCGCGCGGGGCTGGACAGCCCCGCGGACTTCGCGCAGGCGCTCGCGACGTCGATCGGGAACTATCGCGGCAACCCTGCCCGGCTGCGTGTTTCTCCCGAGCGCTCGTCGTGGACCGCCTGGGACTCGCCCGCCGTCAATGACAGCTACGTCATTTCGTACTACCTGCAAGGCGAGCTGCTGGGGTGCTTGCTCGACCTCGCGATCCGCGACTCGACCGACAATCAGAAGTCGCTCGACGACGTCATGCGTTACCTGCTCGCGCACTACGCGGGCGAGCGCGGTTTCACGCGGGACGAGCTCGTGGCCGCGGTCGACAGCGCCACGGGAGGGCACGACTTCACGGAGTTCTGGCGGCGCTACGTGAGCGGCGCGGACGAAATCCCGTGGAACGACTACGTGCGGGCGGCGGGCTGGGAGGTCGTCTTCACCAATACGTCCGCGGTGGACGCACGGATCGGCTCGATCCCGCCGGCCGTCCAGGGCGGCCGCTGGCGCGCCGTCGCGTCGCCCGGCAGCGTGGCGGAGGCGGCGGGCCTGCGAACGGGAGACGAGCTGGTGCGCATCAACGGCCGCGCGATCATCGACGGCACCGACGTGACGGCCGCCGTGCGCGCGATCGGCCCGCGCGCGCCGGTGGTGATCGACGTCGTCCGCGACCGTCTACCGGTGACGATCCGGTTCCTGGCCGGGACGTACAGCCGCGTCCGTGCCCAGCTGCGCGATCTGCCGGCGCCCACCGCGAAGATGCGACGCATCCGGGCTGGACTGTTGCGCGCGCCACGATGACCGAGCGGGCGATCGAGCTGGTCCTGATTTTCACGTCGATCCTCTTCATCGTGGATCCGTTCGCGGTCATTCCCACATTCCTCGCGATGACCGTGCGCGACTCACCCCAGCAGCGCAGTCTGCTCGCGCGCCGCGGCGCCTGGACCTGCGCGATCACGCTCATTGCTTTCGCGCTGGGCGGCAGCATGATCTTCAAGATTTTCGGGATTACGATCGGCGCGTTCAAGATCGCGGGCGGCGTCCTCATCGGGTTGAACGCGCTCGACATGGTCCAGGCCCGCCGCAGCCAGCAGCGCGAGACGGCGGTGGAGACGGCGGAAGGCATTCAGAAGGACGACATCGGGATCATGCCGCTCGGCGTGCCGATGCTGGCGGGGCCCGGCGCGATCTCGACCGTGATGGTGCTGGCCCTTGGCGCAAAATCCACCGCCGCCTCCGTGACGGTGTACATCTCGATCGTGTTGACGGCGCTCATCACCTACTTCGTCCTTGCGGCGGCCTCGATGGTCGAGCGACGGCTCGGCCAGACCGGCATGCGCATCCTGACCCGCCTGATGGGACTCGTTCTGTCGGCAATTGCCGTGCAGTTCATCATCGACGGCATCAAGTTGAGCTTTCGGTCGGTTTCCACCTGAGGGACTAGTCCATCGGATTTAGAAAAACGACTTGATAGGTCCCTCACAGGACTGATTGTACGTCACAAATGACTTTGTACGTTGTTGCACCATGAGCGCCCCGCAATTCCCGCCGCAGATCCTGTGATGTCGTCAACACCTGTCAGCGACTTGCTCATCGAAGCTCCCGCCAACCGGCACTTCGCGCAGCTGCACAGCGACCCGGGAGCCCTCACCGACGCCGTCACCGTGTATCTGCAGACCGGGTTGCGGCGAGGGAACGGCGTCGTGGTGATTGCGTCGCCCGAGCACACCGACCTCTTTCTCACACGGCTCCGCGAGAACGAGCTCGATCCGGGCGCGTTCCTCAAGTCCGGTCAGCTCGAGCTGCACGATGCCGAGCTGACGTTGCGCAAGTTCATGCGGAACGACATGCCGGATTGGGAGGACTTTCGGTACGCGATGGCGTCGATCTTCGAGCGGGTCCGCGCGTTCGGGCGGGGGACGACGCGAGCGTACGCGGAGACCGTGAACCTGCTCTGGCAGGAAGGCAAGCAGGACGCCGCGATTCGTCTCGAGGAGTTCTGGAACGAGCTCGCGCGGTTGTACCCGTTCTCATTGTTCTGCGGCTACATGCTCGACGTGCACAACGAGCACGCCTATGCCGGCCCGCTCGAGGAGATCGGGCGCACCCACTCCGACATCATCGGCACGGCGGAAGACGAGCGCTTCCGCGCCGCCCTGGATGCCGCGAGCCGCGACGTATTCGGGGTGCCGCTCTCGGAGATGGTCGGATTCGGCCGCCCGCGGGACAGTGGCGAGCAGCGCTTCCCCAGCGGGCAGCGGACGATGCTGTGGGTGAAGCGCAACCTCCCGTCCGCCAGTGGTGCCGTGCTCGAGCGCGCGCGACGATACTACAAAGAGTTGTTGCAGCGGTAGTGTCTCTCCTCG
>WNFL01383420.1_pt2 | contig 14891 bp, 15 predicted proteins | sample 5400361 | NCBI WGS metagenome assembly WNFL01 (sample SAMN13153351, study PRJNA577476) | soil metagenome | isolation source: 40 cm soil on Douglas fir-dominated hillslope | place: USA:California | collected 2013-09-17
CGTGTGCTGAGGGCGGTGGGGGGGTACCGAGGGGCAACGAGGTCGTGGGCGATATGCCGAACGCAGGTGGTACCTGTGGCGACGATGAGAGCAGCAATGCGGAGGAGAGACGTCGCAACAGTGGTGGCTGAGGCGCTGTTCTGGGTCGGGGAATCGCCTGTGGCTCGGAGGGGGTGTGGTCGGGCGACGAGCCAGGTGCTATCAGTGTGGACAAGTCAGAGGGAGGGTTCTTGATGAACAACGAGGACGATCGGGGGCGCCCTCGGCGTGGAGTGGCTTTGCTGGCATCCAAGGTTTTCGTGCGGATGGACGGAACATGCGATTTAGGCGGGGACTGCGAGAGAATGGGCTGGGACTGCGAGATGGGCATAGGGGAGACCGGTGGGGTTGTGGCGGGGGTATTACTAAGGAAGGCAACTGACGACGGCGTGCGAGATGGGGGAGTGCCTGCCCGGGAGGTAGTCACAGGACCGAAGAGTGGAGAGAATTGTGCGATAGACGTGGAGGGAAGACAAGGAAGGGAAGGAACAGTGGTCTCGCGATCAGGCGGCGAATCAGATAGGTCGACGAAACCAGAGCCTACAGGTGTAGGAGTCTGAGACGACAATGCACCCGTTGCAAGATTAGTACTCGAAAGTGACTTTTCAGAACCAAGATTGAAAGCCGGATTTGTGGGCCGTTTCTTCTTGAGTACACTTGAGGGCGCACGACGCACGATGGCAGCCAAAGGCGAGGAAACAGCGCCGGATGACATCGGATTTGATACCGGAAAAGGCGGAAGAGGCGGTTCCTCCGCGTTGTGGGCTGGAGCGAACGGCGAAGACGAAGATTTCGAACCGGCCTGTCTTCTGGTCCACCAACTCGCTCTCTTTGCATTTCTGCTCGCCTCTTGTTCATCCTCCGACTTGTATGCGTCGTTCCCATCCGCGTCGAATTCGCTGCCATGTTACATCAGAAATGAAACATTTAAAACGCCACTAGGTTCTTGTGCTCACTGAGACCCAACCGCACTCCTAAGTCTATCCGTAAAGCTCCTCGCACGTCGTACTTTCTTTCCAAATGCATTATTGGAAGCGCGCGAAATGGGCTCATGTCCGGATGCCGAGAGTCGGGGCTCGTTTGACGTAGTTCCATGGGCGGTCGTGGAGCGCACGCCAAGTGAAATGAACCGCGTTCGCTGTCTTGGAGTTTCGAGAGTTCCTCTCGCCTTGGGCCTTGGGTGTGCAGATCCGAGGTCGTTGGCCAAGTGGATTGTGGGGCTAGTTGGAGGGCCAGAGATTGACACCCGTGGAGGCTGTGGTAGTGCAGAGGGTAAACCAAGACCGAGTGCCGCGTGTGCAAGCGCAAAGGTAGCTGTGAGCGGAACCGGCGGTTGGTTTGTATGGACGTCGGGGTCGTCTGCGGGGGGCGGGGGGAGGTCTTTGTTCAGCATAAGAGTAGATCGCGGGGTACCATGGGTGTCGGTCTGGACAGGGCGGTCGAGCTGGAGTTCTCGCTTTGCCATCGCCGTTGACCTCCGAAACGGCAGGATCATTTGGGTTGTAAGGGTGACGGTCTGGGTGGTTGTCATATGGAGATATTCTTGGAGTGGCTGAGACTTATGCCTGACGTTGTTGCTCGGGCTCGGGCTCTCGTACGCAGGTGGGGGTTGATCGAGTGAGCCCAGGGAGTGAGTTGACCGCGACGGGGCGTGAACATCCATGGGTGCAGCAGCCGTCGCTGGCTCTTGCTTTTTGTTTTGTCCGTCTGTGTATCTTCGTTGCCGTCGTCGTCGTTGCTGAAATAGTCTTGGAAAAAAAGGCAAGCGGCGTCCGGGACAAGAGGCAATAGTCAACTGTTCAACGGGGTCGCTGTCAATGGCAATGGTGGCGTGCCTGACGGGCTGAATGCAGAACAGCATGAGCACGGAAGTCGACCACGCTTGCTTGATGAAATCCTTGGCGAGCGTATGCTACAGTGAATATCAGTCTTCAGTCTTGCTCACAAGACGCTTGCTGTATCCCACAGCACAGCGTGTAAAAAGGGAATTTCCCACAATATTTCTACTAGGAGCCCTGTACTCCCTCCTAGATCTGACCTAGATCTGTTATGCCTCAGTGCCCTTGCGCCGGGGTCTTTGGAGCACCGATTGAGTGGTGCGAGATCCCCGCAGCCGCCGACGGACTGCATGATCATGGTCAATCAATCGGCTATGTCCACAAAGGCCACCCAATCGCCTAGAATAATCTCACCTTTCACGTACTCGCGGAAGCCACAGCTGAGAGCCAAGCCCTGGGAATTAACAAGCTCAAACGAATTCTCTTGTCGCGCCGTTGCGAAGGTCGGCGTCTGTGCGGGACCTGTTAATTCTTGTGTGGTCCTGAGGTCCTGTGGTCCCCTGAATAACCGACACTTCTTGCTTAGGGTCGCGTAAAGGGCTGAACCGGCAATGAAAAATTCCAGGCCCCAGGCCCTCAGTATTTCAGGTTGATATTCATCCTTACCATCAAAAGACCACCACACCCCAATGTCGTGGACAAGGCATTGTATCCCCGTGCTTAACGACTCCCTCATCTCAGTGGTGGATACGGCACAAAACCTGTGCAATGAGAAATCGTACGATTTCTACACAGTAACCTCACACCCTACGACTCAACAATCCTTGCGGTCACTCCCCATCTCCGACTTTTCGCTTCTTGGGCCTCTTCCCCTCAGTAATCTCATCCCTTTCTCCGTCCTCTCTCTTCCGCTTCACACCAGCTTGAGCCCCTCCTTGTAGTCTATTCTTCCCAGTTCGCGCGGATGGCGGCAGTTGCTTGGGCATCTTTTTCTTTATACTCAGAGGATTGGGCCCTTTGGCCTTCTTCCTCCGCCGTAATGGCACATCAGATTTGGGAGGGGCGACAGGCAGAGTACCCAGTTCGGGTGCAGTGGGGTGCAAGGCGGATTCTTCGGCCTGCGGGGAGAAGAACGCACCGTGGGTAAAGGGCCGTCAGGGAGTGTCGTCAGGAGACGAGATACGAGGTTAAAGAGAGGTAGACATACTTCAGCTTTAATATTAAGAGTGGTATCGCTCGGAGGTTCGAGAATCACGACGGACTTTTTAATGTGTATGATAGGAACGGCTGGTATTGTGCGGAGATGGTTTCGTAGGGGCTTCGATTGTGTGGCTATTACATAGCGGTGCTTGTTTTTGTCACCTGAAGAAATATGGAGATCAGAATTTATACTAAACTATGCCAGTGAACCAAGGCCAGTGCGCCGACCAATAGGAAAAGTACGCACCCACAACGCTCCTGACACACTCATCACCTTCAATAGCCTCCCGATGGTTGCACTTTCTCCGCTCAAAGGTTTTTGCAAGGTCCACAACAGTTTGTCGCTCCTTCCCAGCTTTATACAATTCAACGATACAACATTGCGTAATCACTGCGAGTAAGGAAAGCGAGCAACAGAAATTATTCCGTGAGCAAGGGTTCTAATGGAACGAGCTGGGTGAAAGACTCACGCACTCGGCTTGATGTTGCCTTGGAGAACGGTAGCCAGCTGTTTTGTAAACTCAATCTTATGGTCCACAGTGGCGGTACATATCCCTGCATCCACTGTGGGCGGCCGTCAACTCCATTCCGGTCGATGGTTTGTTCAACAGTGAAGACCCACCGAGGACCTGATACGGCCGTCTAAACCCAAAACTGAGTTCGTACATGGCCATGAGCTTTTTATACGCCTTTGCGCGTTTTTGCCGCATTTTCGTCCAATAAGTCCTCGCAAGCGTCGAAGGCGAAAGCGGAGTTCCCGATCTCGGCAAACGTTGAACGCTATCGCCCACTCCTACGCTCAAATTTCCCGCCATGTCTCGCAGATTCTTCGTTGGAGGTCGCTCCACATTCCAAACACATTTCGCCGGTGCTGATCAGAGACGCGCAGGAAACCTCAAGATGAACGGCTCGCTTGAGAGCCTCAAGAAAATTGTCGCAAACCTCAACGACGCACAGCTCAACCCCAACACAGGTACGTCGACCTACCTATTTTATGCGTGTGTACCAGACCGATGACTGAGCCCGCCCATTACAGAGGTCATAATCGCCCCTCCGGCTCTCTACCTCCTCCCGTTGCACGAGCTCGCGAAGAACGGCGTTAAAGTTGCAGCACAAAACGTCTACTTCAAGGACTCTGGCGCGTTCACTGGCGAGATCAGGTGTGTTCATCTCGCCTTCCTCGACCTTGGGGTGGTGGGCTGAATCGGTGTGGTAGCCCCGCCCAGCTCAAAGATATCGGCATCGAGTGGGTGATCTTGGGCCACTCGGAGCGTAGATCTCTCTTCGGTGACACACACGAGCTCGTAGCGAAGAAAACTGAGGCGGTTCGTCCCTTTCGTCCCCTCGACCCGATCCGTCAATATTTCACGCGGGGACTGAGACAAACGAATTCAACAGGCGTTGAATACCGACCTGAGTATTATCCTCTGCTGTGGCGAGCAACTCGAGGAACGCGAAGCAGGCAGGACTTCCGAAGTCGTCGAGGCCCAACTCCAGGCTGTCGTCAACGTGATTGGCAAGGATGCTGCAAAGTGGAAGTCCGTGATTCGTCGCTTCCCTACCACACTGTATAATCACACTCATCCCGATTCTCTTCCTATCATAGTAAGATTGTGATTGCCTACGAACCTGTTTGGGCTATTGGTACAGGCAAGGTGGCTACCTGCGCACAGGTCTGTCATGGGATGCTACACACTGCCCACTTACTGATGGGTTTGCAGGCCCAAGAAACCCAACGCGACGTTCGCGCCTACCTGGCTAAGGGCATCTCGCAAGAAGTCGCCGAATCGACCCGAATCTTGTATGGGGGCTCCGTCGCTGGTTCCAACTGCGGTGAACTCGGTGCGCCTAACTTCTCGGTTGTAGTATTATCGAGACTGATCGCGATCGCAAATAGCTCTCCAGCCCGACGTCGATGGTTTCCTCGTCGGCGGCGCTTCCCTCAAACCTGAATTCGTTAACATCATCAACTCGAGAAAGTGAATCTATGGTGGGTCGGTGGTGCCTCGCCTGTAGCAGAAAATACAGAACGGTGGAATAGAAATCGAACGATTTTGAATGGACTCGACGCTCAGGGAATAGAATGGATACAGCGTGGTAGACGTGCTCCATGTCGAGACAGTCAATCTTAAACAAGCATGAGCGAAACTCTTGGGCATATTAGGCACTCACAAGAATAGAGCCCATAAAGGTGATACAGAGGGTACACCGCAACGGTCGCGTCAGCTTCCATTCACAAGAGGTTCCTCATCAAACCACAACCGTATACCGAGGTCTCCTCCGATCGAAGCCGATGCAATGATGTTCCTTGTCGGATGCACCTACCCCACTCATTAGCTGACTTTCACCCCACAGTACCTGTCAACTCACAGCAACAGCTAAAACCGCATCTATGCAACACATTGTCAATGTGCTTTTCCCATGGCGGAAGGCGAACATACCATTGTGCCCCTCCAAGACTTGGACGATACTCCGACTCTGCAGCTCCCACAGGTAGACTTTATGATCCTCGCTACCACTGACGATCCACGTCCCGCTCTTGGTATGGTGGAAACACGCCCCGATGCTGTACATGTCGTTCTTGCGGCCTTTGTATGTTTTCACGCACCTATCGCCCATTATGTGTCAGGCGCATGTTCTGACGAAGTGATATCGTGGGTAGTGGCTGACCGTGAGGTCGCGTAGTCCCACAGACGAATCGTCGAATCCAGAGTGGAACAGAGGACGAGTTTGCTGTTGGGTGAGAATGTTACGTGCCCGCAGGGTGAGGATACTTGTCCTTCCACGATCGTCTTCAGGCATTGACCCGATGCGGTGTCCCAGAGCCTTCTATAGTGGTCGCTTCTCAGGTGCGGTTGGAATGGATGAGATAAGGGAGACATACGTTAGGCCATCGTATGAACCTGAGACAACTAACGTCCCGTCCCTGCTGAAGTTGACGGCTGTCACGGGGTCCGAATGTGCCCGGATCGTTTTTAGGTGTCTCCCTGGAACCAAAAGCCACGTGTAAGTGGTCGATTGCGTAGTTGGATGGAACTTTGGTGGCGTGTATTACCTTGTACGACGTCCCAGATCTGCAATGTTTCATCATAACTCCCGCTGGCCAGCAAATTTCCATTGGGGTTAAAATTGACACAGAAGACGTAGTTTGCGTGGCCTGTAAGGGTCTTGACACAGATTCCCTGTCGATGGAGGAGTTAAAGGACGCCCAATTGGACATAAGTGGGGTGGTGCTCGCACTCTCTGGACATTCCAAATCTTCACGGAATAATCGTCGCTTCCAGTAGCTAAATACACAGGATCGCTGCTCCACGCAATATCATTGACGCCCTCGGAATGACCTTCGAGTGTGCGCACATGCGCACCATTCGTGGCATCCCAGATCATGATATCCTTATCTGCCGCTGTGGGAAATCCATACGCGTTAGGACGTGTAGATCCGCATTCTGCTCGTTTCAGAGCGTGTTCTGTACCGAGAATTCGACGGCTAAAGATAGGCCTTACATGCAGAAGCTAGATACAAGCCGTCTGGACTAAACTTGAGCGCAGTCACGGCCATAGAATGCGCATAGAGCGTGTGGCGGTGTTTGTATTTTGGAGGTTCGGTCGGCTTGGCCATTCGCGAACCAGACGGATGACAGGCGCAGAAGACGCGGAGACCAAGTTAGGAAGGTTTGGATAAAAAACTAACGCCATAACGCTATGTTCAAAATACGTGAAAGGAAATAATAGGACTTGTTCAAGAGTACATGCAAGGGTTATCATGCCAGTTGAGCGTGTGAAACGATTTTAGCGAGTTCTATGAGTTTGGGACGGACGTCAGAGTGGAAAGGAAGGTGGGACGAGTAAGGTACGCACGGGGAAGCTTGATAACCTCACGAACCACGGTCGCGGAGATGGTATTGTCGGGATTCGGTGGGATCGACACGACCGTTCCATCAAGTGACCACCCTATGTGTTGCAAGTACGTCTCAAAGTCGGTTCCTATGGACATAAACTAGTTGGTTATGTATTATGAATCTCTCTAGGAGGCGGCTCACCTGTCAACGATAGATAACTCTCCAGCCTTGACCTCCCGATCTTGGTAAACGTCTGTTTGACCGCCCTCACAACAACGCCTCGAATCGCATCTTCAAACCCAACGACCTCAACTGTAAAGTTCTCCCTCAAGACAGCCAGCGTCGGCTGGTCGTCGTTGTAAAGTGCCCAAAAGGTGGGGAATCGACACTCATTGAGATACCGTGACAGGTCGGTAAGAATGGGAAGGAGCTGGGGAAAATGATCGGGTTCGTCCTGAATTTGGTTGGACGTGGAGTGTTGTTCGGAGAGAAGGGCGACGCAGAGGTTAAAGTCGGGCAGCGGAGTCGCTGTTAGGGCTTTGACGAGAATATTTATTACCACGTCCGCGTTGTATAGATCAACGTTGAATTGATACCTAGTTGGTTGAACGATGGTGAGCAATCTGGAAGGCTAGCCGAGAGGAGCAATTCGAGTCCTGAACACACAGCTTAAGGATAGCGAAATTCGCGAGACAGTCATATTCTCCGGTTCTTATCTGATGGTAGAGGTAATCCTCGAGAATCCCTATGTTTGAAGGATTGTAGCGGTCTACAGAAGGGTTGGTCAACGGGCTGCGCGGCTTTTCCTCAAGAACGAGTCATACCAACGCCATTGATCAGAGTGTCGATTATTTCTGGGCGATCTGGAGGGTGTAGCCATGTCGATGTCGCAGAGGATGACCCGCTCATTTTTGGTGTCTAAGTCAAGAACAAAGTTTGGCACAGGGCTCTGATCCAATTTGGCCGCCACCGCTTCCTGTTCAAGGGCTTTCTCTTAGCATTGATATTCTCGAGCTGATGGTGTGCCACCTGCGGATGCGCTGGACATTTCTCTATTAAACAGTGGAAAGAACGGCTACATTTTGGACATAGTAACAAGGCCCGCTATGGATGGATGAATGAACCGTCTTGAGTGTGGCACTGATACATAGGAAAGGGTTAATCAGGACAGGGTATACCATAGGCTACAGTCGTAGAAAGCTGTGTGGACCAAGTAGGGTATATATCCACGAACAATGATACGAGACGTTGAGGACTGGTGACTAAGTAAACATCGGTGATCAGCAGCGTTCTGGAACGGGGCAATGCCGAAATAAATGGTCGCCATCATTCGCGAAGATTTTGCAGAACACTCAAGTCCAGCCTGTCGAGTATGATGCGATCCCCCTCTTGAAGCTCTACTCCGGGAACCAAGAAATCGTTGGTGTCACTGAGACAGGTAGCACAACATGAGCATAACTCGCAAAGAAAGTAGATTATACACACGTCACGGGTTCTTGTGCATGGTGCAAACCGAAAAAGCGAAGGATTCGAGAACGACGACTTGGGAGACTCGGCTTGATGGGCTCAACGGACGTAAGGACTACATCAATTCCAGCACCAACTGGTGCGTCAATCCGTGCCGGTTTCGTGGTTCCGAGGAACTGGAGCACACTATGACGACGAGAAATGCTCTGGGCAGGTGAGGGGCTGGACCTGCCTGAGACGGAAGGCGAGATAGGCGAAGATCCATCCATATAACTCGCGGAGAGAAATTCTGGTATCGCCTTGACCATCCGTAAGTCATGAAGTATGCTCGGGATCAGCTAGAGATACCCACAGGAGTACTCAATCGTTTATTCTCGACAATCATTGACGCGGGACGAGACTGGGTATGAGTCAATCAACCCGTCGTATAGAAGCATTCTGAGGTGCTCACGTTCCCGCGATGAGTCTGACTACTTGGGGCACGGAGGCTCTTCGATGCACTGTCGTGTCTGGTAGCAGTCTAAGAAACGGTCTGATGAGCGGAGCGAAGAGGATATTGCCAGTGTGATCGCCTACGCGTTCAAGACCTTCGATATCAGCGACCGTGGAGAGCTTCGTATGGCCCAAGCCCTGGCTCGTAGGAAGTTTGAAGCGAATGGAGGATGAACGGGAGGCCATATTGTTGGTGGCGTAAGGGCTGTAGGGCGTGTTGGGAGCACTGGGAGCTGACGAAGGACGGAGAGAGGTCTAAGTGAGGACAGGGAGAATCTTGAGACCAGAGTTAGGCAAACAGGGATATCCCCTGCGGCCCTGGCGGGAACATGGTTAGGGGGCTAGCCTGACACTTGGAGCTGCCACGTATCAGTTTGATTCGTAATCCTTGGTGAGCTAGGGAGTTAGGAGCTAGGAGCTAGGGAGCCAGGGGGCTAGGGAGTTAGGGAGCTAGGAGCGACACCCCTCGCGTTGTTGTCGTTTTGACTGCGAGGAAATAATTCGAGCCGAGGTGATAATTCACACAATAAAACGCATTTCAAAAGTAGCTGGCAATCCAAGATGGCATCCTCGTCAATTTGTTTGACGATGCTGGGTTCAAGGTACGTTGAGGCTGGAGACGTTCGTTGATCTGGATTTTCCCCGCAATATTCACACCTCAGCCGGTGATGGGTCGCTTGAAGCAAAAGGGAAAGGCAGGAGCTGCAAAGGCCTACATTACCAGAACGGCAGCTGTCAAAAAGTTGCAATGCTCGCTCGCCGATTTTCGACGGCTTTGCATCCTCAAAGGTACCCTGCACGTTGCGCACGTTGCGCTGTTCAAGCTACAAGGAATTTTCTTGCTCATTTCTATCTCCAGGGATTTTCCCTCGTGAACCAAAGCACAAGAAACGGGCGAACAAGGGCTCTTCTGCACCGACGTCTTTCTATTACACCAAGGACATCACATATCTACAACACGAACCGATAATAAAGAAGCTCAGAGAACATAAGGCATTCGCGAAGAAGCTTTCAAGAGCTTTAGGCCGAGGAGAATGGAGTAGCGCAAAAAGCTTGGAGGCAAACAAACCCACCTATCGCCTCGATCACATCATCAAGGAGAGGTATGTCCCACGTCAATTCCTTGCCCTTCTCGGTTCATTGTCGATTCACCTCTCACCGGCTCACCGACATTCGAGCTCTCGTACTTACCCAATCTCCAGATATCCCACCTTCATCGATGCTCTCCGAGACATAGATGACGCTTTATGCGTGGTTTCACTTTTTGCCTCATTACCCTCAAATGACCGCATTCCATCCCTTTTGATTCAAAATTGCGCCAAACTCGCAAACGAATGGCAGCTCTACGTGATGAACACACATTCGTTACGAAAATCCTTCCTGTCCATCAAGGGAGTCTATTATCAAGCTGAGGTTCAGGGAGAGACAATTACCTGGCTGGTTCCCTACCAGTTTACTCTGAGGGTCAATTGCCCTATGTTCTCCATTCAGCCAATGTCCTGAATTCTGACCCTTACACAGATACCGAGTGACGTCGATGTCCGAGTAATGCTCACATTTCTTGAATTGTATCAGACACTCCTCGGTTTTGTTTTCTTCAAACTCTACATGGACGAGGGCTGGGTCTATCCACCGCCCATGGACTTATCCAAAGATGAAAGTGGTGCGGGTGTCGGTGCCTTCTCTCTTCAGACCACGAACCAGTCTCAGACAACCTTGAATGGCAACGCGAGCAGCGAGTCTCAAGTCTCCAATAGGGCAGTTAAGCAAACGATTAAGGAACTCACTGCCTCTATCAGCACACCCAACGTATCCTCCACCGATCCGTCGACCAATGTCGAAATGGACGATGAAGACGAAGATTTCGTTTCTCACCCATCGAAGGTTGATCCTGATGCAGATGTAACCACTCTTCCTACACTGAAGTCCATCATCGAATCCACCTCGAGTTCATCGACCGCATCCAAGCTCTTTGCGCCTTACTCCTTCTACCTTTCCCGGGAAACCCCTCGATCTCTCATGGAGTTTGTCATCCGTGCCTTTGGAGGGCGGGTCGGTTGGCCATCAAGTTCGGGTAGTGGCAGTCCATATGGCGAGGACGACGGTTCTATCACTCATGTCATCATCGACCGTCCTGTTATTCCTGGACAGCCCATTTCTGTTGTCAAAGCACCAGCGCTGGACGAAAAGGAAGAGTCCGAGGAGGAACGAGCAAGGCGAAGGAGGCGGAAATACGTCCAACCGCAGTGGGTCATGGATTGTATCAATGCAGGGAAGATATTGCCCGAAGAGCGATATGCACGTGGTGCAGAGCTTCCACCACATTTGAGTCCGTTCGGAGAACAGAAGGGCGCGTATGAGCCAATTGTGGATTATGAGGCCCCAGCAGCTACCGAGGACGTCAATATGGCCGGGGAGGAAAGCGAGGAGGAGAGTACAGTCGATAATGAGGATGAGGAGGATGAGGAGATGGACGAAGAAGATGAAGATGATGAAGATGAGGAGGAGAAGCATACGAAACAAATCGAGAACGCAAAAGTCCGGGCACTGCAAAAGGCGAAGAATGTCGCGAAAACACAAGACTCTGCTGCTGTGCGTGCTGCGGAGTTGGAAGCGGAGGCTGCTGGCGTCGACTTTGCCACATTTGACAAGGCGACCAAGGTCAAGCCAAGTAAAAAGGTTAAGGTTGATGAGACCAAGCAGAAGGAGGAAGAGATGAACAAGATGATGATGAGCAATAAACAGAGAAAACTATATGAGAAGATGAAGTATGGCGAACGGAAGCGCAATGAAGAGGTCCACGAGTGGGGTATAACCAAACTTCATCATTTCCAGAAAGCGTTGTTGCAGCAGAAAAAGGCAGCTATCGACAAGGCGAAGAAGAAAGAGGCGCGGAAGAAGGGTGGATCGTAGGTATTCGCCCCTGTCACATAGCAAGTGTGTCACGGTCTACTCTTTGAACTGTCTTCTGGTTCTCCCTGATAGACTTGGTTCGTGCACTCCATGTCAATGTGTGGCCAGTTCTTCGGGTTCACTTTGACACTTTTTCGGAATTCAACACAACCGTTGAGTACATTGTCTAGGCAGTCTAGGCACAAACAGGATGTGAATGCGAAAGGAAAGCGTTGACGTGAACAGCGCCACTACCACTCAAGACCAAGCTGTGAATGATAGTGTACGGGGGTATAAATGCAGTCAACACATCAATGACTGTTGGCGTGGTACACGATGATTCAACTCTGGGTTTCGTCTACCAAGGTGGTCACATTTCAAATACTACTCCTTCAAACCTCTCTCCTAAATTTCGACGAACAGTTACCACCTCCGTGACCCATTCCCAAAGGTGGGGCCGGAGCCGGGGCCGGGGACGGCTCGGCAATCGGACTTTGATGGTAAGGTTCTGCAAGGTTGGACACATCGCCATTTTCGTTTGAGATGGACCGTTTGCATGAACTAGGTTCTCTACCACTTCCTTCAAGGCGGCGAACAGATGGTAGGATAACATGGTACTTGGGCATTCCTGAATGGTCAGGCGTTCTAACCCCGGCAGTTTTTTCAAAAGTTCGATGATCTCTGCTGTAGGGGCCATGGTCTCGAGCCGGAGATGCCTGATCTTCGGAGCCTCGAATGGGTTGTTGTATAGACCCTTCAAAGTCACGTTCTCTCGCTTTCGCGATTGTCTTGTCCGGGTAGGTGTACGAGAAATGAGGCAGAGGTCATCCAAAATAGGGGTATCAAAGCAGGAGGCGACTGAGAGGTCCCCGACCACTTTGAGGACGCGGAGGTTGGGCGTCTTGACCCATGGGTGCCGACAGGAGAAGGGGGGACAGTCAATCAGGCTGAGTTGACGCAAGTTAAGTAGGTATTCTTTCTGGGGATCGAAGAGGCTGGTCGAATGTATTTCCAGTCTGAAAAAGGTAGCCGTTTTAACACTCCGCATCCAGTCTTGAGTCTGACGGAGTTCCACTATACATCCTGGGAGCTCAACCTCTTCGAGAGCTTGCAAGAGAGAGAGACTTCTTATTAGAGCCGGATGGTAACCATATTCCCCTCTATACCGAAGCACTTCAACACGCTTTAAGGTATTTGGATATCCTCTGAGATCAATCGGGATCCCCTGGTCAACCGATAAAATGCGAAATGCCTTCGCGGAGGTGTCTATCATTTTGAGGAGTATAGTGAGGAGGATGTTCGACTGCGGAATAGATTCGATGGATAACGAGTAGAGATTAGGGAGAGGGTGTGCAAAAAGAGGCTCCAGTGCCTCTTGGGTCAACTCCGAGGGAGTATGGATGAGAGTTACTGATCTCCACCTCGCCAGCATGTCTTTGCCTCCAATAAGTTTACATGCCTTGAGAAATTGATTCATGGTAGGTGTTATGTCCCCAGATTTAGAATTGAAAACTAGGCGAAGATCGAGGAGGGAGCGGGTTCCCGCACGACGAAGATGAGCCTCGAGGCGCCTGAGTGATGAATTGACTGTTCTAGTGCACATGTGCTCAGCACCTACGTGTACCTTGCTCCATAATGAGCATGTTGAAAACACCACTTTGCTCCAGACGACAGAAACCAGAGCCAAGGTCCACGGGACCCCATCTTCGCGTACGAAGTACTCAAAGATGTAGACAAGGATCTCTGAGGGTAACCTGCGAACGGGGGCAAATAGAGAATGCTGTTCATCGGCCAATTCTTGAATCCGGTTTCTCTTCGTGTGAAGGGCCCCCGTTTTCTCCTTCCACTGCGTTTTAATGGCTGAAATGCGAGTATTTTTTTGCTCCTCGATAGCTGCAAGAGCAGCCCGATGTTCCTTGACGAGTGTCCGCAACCTTTTGATCTGCTCTTCGTTTTCCTCCACGACCGACTGGACTTGCTGATCGCGCTCAACAACCAGACCCTTTATCTCCTTATCAACATCTTCCATCTGTACCGCGTGTTGGGCGAGTAATCGCTGTGCTTCGACGGCTTGGCTTTCGGTTGGCATATATTGTCCTCTAGCGCCAATGGCAGCTGCCCTGTTCGACTGTGCATGTATCTTAGCATAAGCGTATAGCATTTCACGATTGCTGCTTACAGCCCTTTGTCTCAACGGCCGTTTTGACATTTGCCACCGTGAGAGTGAGTGGGAGGAATAAATCGAATGTTAAAACACTGTGGGAAACGGTTTATGTGAGAGTTGCTCCCAAGGAATGGTCTGGAATTGGTGTATCTTAGGCGCCGATAGTGGTTGATGTCTTAGATTGACCATGTTTGGAAGTAAATATTAGACGTAAATAGGGACAAGACTATATTAGAGAACTCTTCAATAGTGAGTCCCACAATAGTAAGCAACAGCGCTCTTCCAAGAAAAGCGCTGATAAAATCAAGACGACACCCAAGTTAACTGTCGATATACGGCAAGAAACGATATAAAAAGCTGGACAAGAAACATGCACGACAAATGGCACAGAGTGCTTGATCCGAGAATGTATGTGGTTCAAAACCTTTTGGAGCCCCCACCCAGAAGCGAGCCGTAATGGGCTGCTAGGAAAAAATCAAGCATCATCCTCGCTGCTCTGTATATGAATCTCGACTTCATCTTCGTCCATTTCCTCGTCCTCTGTTGGCATGGCCTGAGGTGGGCCAAGGTCAATGGGTGCTGGAGAGACGCCAGGTCCGCCTCTTATCTTGACTGGCTCTCCCAGAGCAAACCTCTCCGAGACACGCCCAAGCCTCTCTCTGATCCACTCTGCGAAAACAGACCTTACTCGTCTGCAGTCCTGCACATCTACTAGTTTCACTCTCGCGGGTAAACCGACGGCCGGGACACCTCCTGGGCACATAGCATTCGGTGCCGTCGGATTTCTTGCCTCTACTAGTCTTCTTAACGCGTCTTCCCTCACGTAGTGCGCTCGTTTCAGCACCACTTCTTCAAGGCTTGGAAGTGCCCAGGTTCTATAGGGCCGAATCCAGCTACTTGTGCCAGCAGTGGGCATGGAAAGGGACATGAAGAATTGGTCATCCACCTCTGAGTCGTGGAACTCCAGCCTCTTAATGCTCTTGAGAGAGAGACCGGTTGTGCCCGAGAATAGGCGGCAGT
>WNFL01049359.1_pt2 | contig 14885 bp, 20 predicted proteins | sample 5400361 | NCBI WGS metagenome assembly WNFL01 (sample SAMN13153351, study PRJNA577476) | soil metagenome | isolation source: 40 cm soil on Douglas fir-dominated hillslope | place: USA:California | collected 2013-09-17
GAGCACGGTGAGATCCAGCTGCGACGCCGCGAGTGCGTCAACCAGGGCCTGGCGTTCTTCCGCTGGGGATCGATTTTGACGGGCATCCTGCTTCGCGGGAGCCAAACGCACGAGCGGTCCCAGCGCGATCCCGGGGGCGGCCGATCTCCCCTCGACGCGATGAGCAGCTCGATGCGTTCTATCGTCCATCCTGAAAATCTCCGTCGACAAGGGTCACAAGCGCTTCCAGCGCGGCCTTTGCGTCACTCCCCTCCGCGCGAAAATAGATGGTCGAATCTTTCGGCGCCTTGGTAGCCATTACCTTGACGATACTCTTTGCGTCGACCCAGGGACCATCCGGCGACAGGCCGAGGTCGATACGCGATTCAAAGGCCTTCGCAAGCTTGGTCAATTTGACCGAGGGGCGAGCGTGCAACCCGACCTCATGCCGCATCACTACGAATGCCCGCAGTCTATTCATCGCACTTGCCCCGCATCAGACCGGCGTCAATTCTTCGGCGGTGCGGCGCACGGCCTCAAGCGTCGCTCCCGAAGCTGCTTCGGTCGCCGCCATGACTGCCCCCTCGACAACGGGCGCATTGCAAACNGACGACGCGGTCGCGGCGCTCCTCGGGCAACATCTCGATCGCCATCTCGCTATTGGTTTCGGCGCCGCCGAGATCGACCAGAATGGCGACACCGCTTTCCGACCACGCCTGTTCGATCGCCTTCATGATCGCTTCGACGCTGGTACCCAATCCGCCGCCGGGATCTCCGCCGCACCAGCCGAGTGGCACTTCACGGCCCACCATCTGCTCAACCATGAGAGCAGTGCCCCGGGCCACATCCGCCGAGTGAGACACGATGACGATTCCAACATTTTCGCTCATGCAAATCCTTCCATGACATCTGCGACCGCCTCGACGATCAACGCGGACGATCGTGCGCCGGGGTCCATGTGGCCAATGCTGCGCTCGCCCAGAAACGACGCGCGCCCGCGGATCGCCCGCATTGGAATGGTATCCTCCGCCGCTGCCTTGGCCGCAGCCTTCAGGCGCGCCGTCATGTCGGTCCCGCCTTCGCGCAAGACGCCAAGCACGGGAGAAAGCACGTCGAGCATGGTCTTTTGACCAACATCAGATTTGCCGCGCGCCTTGACGGCTTCGATCGCGGCAGCAAAAGCATCGGCAGCCTGCTCGCAACTCACCTCGTCCGCCAGCGACTTGCCCAGTGACATGAACAACGTTCCGTAGAGCGGACCGGATGCCCCGCCAACTTTCATGACGAGGGTCGTTCCAACGCCCTTTAGCGACTCGCCCAGGTTCTTGGCGGAGAGTTCGTCCACGGCGGCGAGGACAGCTTCAAAGCCGCGCCGCATGTTGATCCCATGATCGCCATCGCCGATGGTGCGATCGAGATCAGTAAGTTCGTCGGCGCTCGCAATGACACGGCGCGCAACAGTTTCAAACAGAGTTTTGCGAATCTGACAATCGATCATCATGCATGCCCCCGGAATCCGTCGGCACCTATTCGGTTACCTGCCTGATCGAAATACAGAGGCTCGGCAAACTCGAGTGAGACCTGATCCCCCGCCTTGAGCTGCTGGACCGGGTCCGCGAGGGTCACGAGCGAATGGGTGGCGAGCTTGAGGTGGACGTGGTTCTGATCACCAAGATGCTCCACCCAATGGACCTGTGCGAGTGGTCCCGGGCGATCCGCTGAAGAGATCCTGATATGCTCAGTTCGTAAGCCCACAGTTCGCACCTGCGGCGGCACCGCATCGCACCCCAGAAGCTCTGATGGAATGAGGTTGATGGTCGGCGTGCCAAGCCGGCTTGCCACATAGGCAGTGTTGGGCCGCTCATAAATCTCCCGGGGCGTGCCGAGTTGAATGAGAACCCCCTCGTTCATCACGCCGATCCGATCCGCCATCGTCATGGCCTCGGTCTGGTCGTGCGTCACGTAGAGGATCGTCGTTCCTAACTCGCGCTGGATGCGTTTGAGCTCGAGGCGCAATTCCGCACGAAGCTTGGCATCCAGCGACGAGAGCGGCTCGTCCATCAGATAAACAGCTGGCTCGCGGACCAGCGCTCGACCGATCGCAACCCGCTGCATTTCGCCGCCAGAAAGAGCGGTAGCCCGATTATCAAGCTTGTGCTCAATATGCAGCAGTTCCGCCACCTGCTGAATCCGACGGCGAACTGCTTTCTCATTCACGCGCCGTGCCGGAGAGCGCAGTGGAAAGGCCAGGTTGTCGTAGACCGTCAGATGAGGATAAAGCGAATATTGTTGAAACACGAACGCGACGTCGCGCTCGGCTGGCGCTTCGTTCGTTACAACGCGCCCCTGGATCACGACATTGCCTCGATCGGGCCGCTCCAGACCGGCGATCAAACGCAGCGTTGTAGTCTTCCCGGCACCGGTCGGACCAAGCAACACGAGAAATTCACCGTCCGCGATGGAAAGCGAAAGGCCACGGACCGCCTCCACGGTGCCGTAGCTCTTGCTGACGTCTACCAGTGCGACCTCAGCCACGGAATCCTCCTTCATAAAGCGATGAACGCAACACCTGTCCGCTCGTTGCATCGAACAAAGAAAGCCTGTCCGGCCGTAATGCGAGCCCTACCATTTCGCCGACCTGGACCGCTTTGCTCGAGGGCAGTCGCGCCTTTACCTGGCCGTTGGCCGTTATCACGGTCACGATTTGCGTCGTGCCGAGATATTCGGCGCCAATCACACGACCTCGCAGCGGCGAGGCATCGACGAACGACACATTCTCCGGCCGCACACCGAGCGCGAACCTGCCCTCGGCGCGATCCTCGAATACTTCCGGCATTTCAACAGGCACACCGTCGATCTCGATGCTGCGATTGCCACGCTGCAGTGAGGCCTGGACGCCGAGAAAGTTCATCGGCGGCGCGCCGATGAAATCTGCCACGAACATGGTACGGGGACGATCGTAGATCTCTTGAGGCGTGCCGATTTGCTCGACACGGCCCTGATTCATAATGGCGATACGGTCTGCCATCGCCATGGCCTCGAGTTGGTCGTGGGTGATGTAGACGGTGGTCGCGTCGATACGGTCGTGCAATTCGCGCAGCTCACCGCACATCAACCTGCGAAACTCGGAATCGAGCGCGCCTAAGGGCTCATCCATGAGAAAGGCCTTGGGTCGGCGTACGATGGCGCGGCCCAGGGCGACGCGCTGCCGATCGCCGCCGGAGAGCCCGCCGACCCGACGATCCAGGAGATGATCGATTCTGAGCAATCTTGCCGTTTCCTCGACGCTCTGTCTGATCTCGGCACGCGGGTAATTCTGACATCGCAGCGGAAAGCCAATATTCTGGCGCACGTTCATGTGCGGGTAGAGTGCAAACAGCTGAAACACAAATGCAATGTCGCGCGCCGAAGCGCGCAGCGCGGTCACGTCTTCGCCGTCAAGCAGGATGCGGCCGGAGGTCGGCAGTTCGAGGCCTGCGATCATGCGCAAAGTCGTCGTCTTGCCGCAGCCGGACGGGCCCAGAATGACGAAGAACGAGCCGTGATTAACCGTGAAGGTTACGCCCTTGACGGCGGTAAACGTTCCGAACGTCTTGGCAATGGTCTCTACTTTGATCTCTGCCATGGCGGCTAATCCGGAAAATGACTGACGATCACAAACCCCAGCGTCCCGGCCAGGATCGTGACGAAGGAATAGCTATAAAGATTCAAAGAGAGCGGCTGCATCAGCATCAGAACTCCGAGGCCGATCAGCGCCATCGCCACGGCTTCGCAAGGGGCGCGACGGAGCCAGAGCGGCCATCTTGATGCGTAACGTGCGATCTTCTCGGTCATTTGCGCACGGCCCCAAAGGTGATGCCGCGCAGCAGATGGCGACGCAGCAGGATGGTGAAGCACAGGATCGGGACGAAAAATATCGTCGTCGCGGCTGCGACCGCGGGCCAGTCCTGGCCGCCCTCGCCAATGATGAAGGGTATGAAGGGCGGCATCGTTTGCGCGTCACCGCTGGTGAGCAGAACCGCGAAGGCATATTCGTTCCAGGCAAAAATCAGGCAGAAGATCGCGGTTGCCGCGATGCCGGTCGTCGCCTGCGGAAGAACCACCTTGAAGAAGGCCTGAAGGCGCGTGTAACCGTCGACCATCGCGGCCTCTTCGTACTCGCGCGGAATTTCGTCCATGAATCCCTTCAGCAGCCATACCGCCAGAGAGACATTCACGGCGGTGTACAACAGGATCATCCCGAGCTTGGTGTCGGTTAATCCGAGGTGCCGGAACATCAGATAGATCGGGATCGCAACCGCAATCGGCGGCATCATCCGTGTTGACAGGATGAAGAACAAGAGATCGTCGGCGAGCGGCACTCGGAATCGCGAGAACGCATAGGCCGCCATCGTGCCGAAGCACACCGCAAGGAAGGTCGAGCCGAAGCCGATGACCATCGAGTTCACAAAGCGCGGCACTACCTTCGATGGCCCGCCAATCACCATGTTGCGAGAGCGTACAAGACGCTCATACCAGGTCTGCGGTGGAGGCAAGCTCGCCAAAAATTCGGGCGTCTGCCGCGAGCGCGTTGTGAAAAGGTTGACGTAGCCCTCGACGGAAGGCTCGAACAGAATTTTGGGTGGATACGCGATCGAATCCGGCGGCGTCTTAAATCCAGTCAGGAATATCCATAGCAATGGCAGAATAGCCACGATCGCATAGCTAGCGACGATGAATGAAGCCGCCGTCTTTGACCATCGCGACGGCTCGGCCACAGAATGCGCGGTGACGGGCGTTCTCATCGTTGCTTCACCCGGTTGAGGGCTTTGACATAGATATTGGCGGCGCCAAAGACGGTGACGAAGAGAATGATGGCCAAGGCCGACGAATAGCCTGTGCGCCATTTCTCGAATGCCTCGCGCTTCAAGGTGATCGAGGCGACCTCCGTGGTCGATCCCGGACCGCCGGAGGTGAGCAGATTCACCATGTCGAACATCTTGAAGTTTTCGATCGCCCGAAAAAGAATGGCGAGCATCAGGAACGGCATCACCATCGGGAGTGTGATCGACCAGAATTGCCGCAAGGGGGATGCGCGATCAACCTCGGCTGCCTCGTAGATGTAATCGGGAATCGAACGCAATCCCGCAAGACAGATGAGCATGACATAGGGCGTCCACATCCAGGTATCGACCATAATGATGGACCAGGGCGCCAGCCGTACGTCGCCGATCATCTGAAACGAGCTCGGGTCGATTCCGGTCAGGAGTGCGATCGCACCATTGAACAACCCGATCTGCGGTTGGAGCAGAAACGTCCAAAAATTGCCAACCACCGCCGGCGAAAGCATCATCGGCAAAAGAATGATCGTGGTCCAGAAACTGTGGCCACGGAAGCGGCGGTTGATCAGGAGCGCCAGGCCAAACCCGAGCACCAATTCGAGCACGATCGACCACAGCACGAAATGAGCGGTGGCCTGCATCGCGTGCCACACCTCAGGGTCCGTCAGTATGTCACGGTAGTTGTCGAGACCGACGTACCTGATCGGCGCGTTCGGGCGATTGGCCCGATAGTTGGTGAAAGAGAGCTGGATCGTCCACAACAGCGGGAAAATGTTGATCGCCAGCAGGAGCAACACCGACGGCGCGATGAACAGCCACGCAATAGCTTTGTCGGACATCCCGCCAAACCGCAATACCAGTCGGCGTGGGGTCCGGGCAACGGCCCGCTCGGCGAGAGTGCTCATATGAGTCCTGTCATTCACGGATCTGGACGCGCTCAAGGAGGCGGTCTCCCGATCTGGAGATCGGGAGACCTGCAGCTGATCAAGCTAGATCTTACCTTCTTCCTTGAACACCTTTTGCCAATCCTTCACCAAGAGATCGAGCGCTTCCTGTGCCGTCCCCTTGTCGGCCACGACGTAGTCGTGGACGCGTTTCTGCATGTCGAGCAGGAGTTCGGCATAGGCGGGCTCCGCCCAGAAGTCCTTCACGATATCCATCGACTTCAGGAAGTCGGCGGCAAAAGGCGCGCTCTTTGGAAAACCCGGATCGTTAAGCACCGCCTTGTGACAGGAATAGCCGCCAAGCGCCCACCACTTTTTCTGAACGTCGGGCTGCGCGAACCATTTGATGTAGGCGAGCGCGTCGTCCTTGTGGTCCGAGTAAGAGACGACCGAGATCCCTTGCCCGCCTAGCTGAGTAAAGTGGAGCTTCTGCTTCGGATTGACGAAGAAGCCGATCTTGTCGCCGCCGACATTGGGATCTTTGTAGAGGCCGGGAAAGAACGCGAAGAAGTTCATTTGCATCGCCACTTGTCCGGACTTGAAGGCGTCAAGGCCTTCCGACATGTAGGCATTGCTCATTCCAGGCGCGGTGCAGCACTTGTAGAGCGACTTGTAGAATTCCAGCCCCTTGGCCGCCTCGGGCGAGTTGACGAATCCGTCCATGTGATAGGGCTTCTTCGGATCGTCGTATTGGAAGCCCCAATTGTAGAGCGCGTTGGTCACGCCCATCGTGATGCCTTCGGAGCCGCGCTCGGTATAGATATAAGCTCCGTAGACCTTCTTGCCGTCGATCTCCCTTCCCTGAAAGAACTCGGCGATCTGCTTGAGTTCATCCCAGGTTTGCGGAGGGCTAAGATCGCGCTCGTATTTCTTCTTGAATTCGGCTTGAATTTCCGGCCGGGCGAACCAGTCCTTGCGATAGGTCCAGCCGATCGCGTCGCCCATCGCCGGCAACGCCCAATAGTTCGGAGTGTTCTTGGGCCATTCGGAATAGCCGACCACCGTGGCCGGCATGAAATCGTCCATCGAGATTTTTTCTTTGGCAAAGAAATCGTTGAGTTTGACGTAGTGACCATTCTCAGCAGCGCCGCCGATCCATTGGCTGTCACCGATAATGACGTCGCAAAGCTTTCCTTTTGAATTGAGCTCATTGAGGAACCGATCCGCATAGCTCGTCCACGGGACGAACTCGTACTTCATCTGAATTCCGGTTTTCGTGGTGAAGTCCTTCGAAAGCTCCACCAAAGCGTTGGCCGGGTCCCACGCCGCCCAGCACAGCGTCAATTGTTTTGTCTGAGCAACCGCCTGGCCGCCAAAACACGAGGCGGCAACAACCGCGGCAACTCCCAAACCACGCATCATTTGGACCATTACAACCTCCCTGTTGTCGCAGGCGATTGCCTGCTTGCCTTGCCAATTACACTTCGCCATTCGGCGGAGATGCACGCAGACTGAAATCCCGCTTAACCGAAGTCGCGAGAATGATGTTTAGTATTATTGTTGAGTGGTAGATTTTCACTAAACATATTTTGAGTCAATGCGCGTCGTCGATTTCTTTTCGTAAGCGAAGTTATTGCTGCAGTGCAATCGTTAGCCAATCGGCGTTCTGCGAGAACCGGACGAAGCGGGAGGCCGAATTTGTTTAGTAAACTTGGCTATGGGCCGTGTGCATGGTCGCACGCGGGGCCACTATTGCTGCGATCGAAAAAGGTCAGGGCTATTTCAGCGTAGGTTTTCAATCACATCGGTGACGAGGGAAAGCAGGGCTTCCGGAGTGATCATGATGCTGCTTGCGCCGGCCGCGCGTCGAACGAGAGAGGTGGGCGTCCGCATGACAGCGTCCGGACACCGCGTCGACGCGTTCGGCCATTGCCCTTTTGCCTCAGTGAAACATACTGTGGGAGATGGCTCGTCGCATGCCGTCTAGCCCATCCAATAATCTGCCGTTGTTGTATTCCTTGTCCCAAAAGTAGAGGACCGACAGAACGATTAGCGAGGCGATGAACACTCGCATCTCATTTCCCCTTTTGCTTCGCTTTCACCTTCCTTGGGAGGATCGGACCCAACCAGCTTGCTTCATCACCGACTTCACCGAACGTATTTTGCGATATTGTCTGCGCCGACTTTTCCATCGACAAACATCTTCAATCGACGCACCTCGGCTTCCGTCGATTGAAGCAACCTTGCTCGCGCCATTTCCTCTTTCACCTTTCGGCCCGCGCTCTCCTAGCGATCGGGAAGCAGCCGAGGCTTTGGTTTGCCAGAGCTGCGCCCGTCGCGTTGTTCCAAGGATTGGTTTCGGGAGCGGCAGCGCTCGGCTTCTTTTAGCTGGAGATGGCGCCGCAATTCGGCGCTGTACAGGTCGATTTGGTTGCGCGCTTCGCGGCGCTCGAATGTCGTGAGGAGCGGGTTTGCAAGGTCTCTCCAGGCAACCCTTAGCAATTCCGTCAGCCCGTCTATGTTGCGGGCCAGAGCTTCTAGCTCGGTCATCTCTCTTGCCTTCGAAACGAGGCAGCGTCTTGCGAAGGATAACCCTGATTCTCTCCGGAACGCCGGTATGTCGCTACAGCGTCCGGCGTCGCCGTTGAGCCACACCAGCGCGTCCCCGCAATCGAGAAAAATGATGCGCTGTTCAGGCTCGGCCTGCCCCTCCGACTTCAGCGCTTTCCAAAAGCAGCCGATCGACGAGGCTCTGGAATTTCCAAAAGGATAGCGTGCTGCCTCTCGTGCAAGATCGTACAGGACAGGACTTAGAGAGGGGCTGATCATGAGAATTGGCCAACCATCCAAGGCAGCGTCCACAAGCAAGATTCATCCCGCCCTCTAACCGCCCGAATCAATCCAGAGCCTGCTACGGAAGACCTATTGGCCTTCCGGATTGAAACATGATTAGGACAATATGGCTTACCATTGCATGTTTAGCTGTGCTCGGCGCCGCAACCGTCGGCAAAGCTCTCAAAACACCTGCTGCAGAGACGCCAGTGGGCCAGTCGACAGTCGGCACCGGCTTGGCTCAACAACCATTGACCAAGGCTGATCGGCTTGAAATTGCCTATGTGCGTCAAGAAACCCCGGTCCAATCCGCGTTGCAGCCGACCGACCCATTCATTCCGTCCGCCCCAACCATCGCTCCGCCAACCGAGACGAAGATCATCAGTCGGCACCGGCACGCTCCGGACGCGACAAACTCATCGGCCGGAAAATCCAAGCAACCCGCACGAATGGCTAATTACAAAAAAGGCAAGTCCGTCGATCCCAAACGGAGTCAGGCTGCGGATCGTTCCAAGCCAACTGACCATGTAACGCCCTGTAATCGGACCGGCGCTTTTGCTGATCTTTTGAGGTCAATGAACCTGTCGCCGGCCTGCGCCTCATAGTTTTCATGTTGCCGTCGACTCCTCGATCAAATACCCAATAAATCGTTTGGATTTTGAGCGGCCTCAAAGCGAGGGATGAGGTCAGCGGGCAGCGCGGCCAATTTCGCCGAACGGTTGATCGGCGATCCAAAAACGGCGGCGGCTGCCCGCCACTTGCCAGCAGCTGGTCGCAACGTTCAATAGCGCCTTCTGTGAGCCACCATCGCTGCGCAAGTGCGACGATCTTTCTGAAATTGCGAAGCGTGCCTGATTGTTTGACAGGATCAACACCAGCCACTTGGGCGCAATGGGTCAGCCAATTGAGTCCGGCTACAATGGCAATTGCAAAATCAGCCGTCGTGGTGCCGGTAAAATCTATTACGGTTTCCGCATGGGGGCGTTGAAGAAGGTAAGCATCCATCATTTCCAGCTGACGGGCGGGCCCGCTCAATAGCTCAAATTGGGAACCAGGAACCATCATTACGTACCGCATCGCCTCCAGTCGCGTATGATCCCAGACGGAACGCACATTGCCATCGACATCCGAAAGCGTTCGCCTGCAGGCCGGGTAGACCAGTTTGCTCTGATCGACATCTTCAAGATATTGCGGAACGCGCCTGGCCAAGTCTTCAAGGATAACGCGAGGCCCGCTTGACAGCTCTTTGCCGGCGTTCTCCACCAAAGGCTTCTTTTTCGGGTACCAGTCAAACAAGGCCGTTGCCCCACGCCGACCTACAGCTTACGTCCACAATCGATTCAACTTCAAGAAGCTTCGGCAGAACAGATCTTGTGGCATCGGGTCTGCAAAGACCCGGGCGAAAGGTTTTTTAATTGACCGCCGGATGCCAAGACCGAACTGAAAGCCCTCATCGGCCGCTTGCCAGCCAATCGAATAAGGCATGTGACCAGGAGCAACGCGCCGCGATGCGCGGCTGTCTGGCAACGAAAAGCCTTAATTTCTTATAAAGAATGCCGAAGCTTTAGAATCGACTGGGAGTAATCGTAATGCGTACCAAGTGGTCTCTCACCATTCACCATGACGACGAAGGCAAACGTTCGATCATCTCGGAAAACAAATTCAACAATTTCGCGGACGTGCACACGACAATGAAGAGAAACAAGGGAAAGATCTTTGTGGTGATCATTCCGAAAACGGCCAAGCCGATGGAAATTCAGGCGTTCCACAACCTGAAACAATTAGGGTACGTCGTCGAAGCGCGATGACACAGGCGGTGCGCTGTTCAGCGTGATCGCCGTTCCTCGCGGATCCAAAGGATAAACGCGTGCGCAGGTTCAAATCGGGGATGCGCAACACCGATTCTTGCGACCGGTCGAAAGGTCCATTCCGAGATTGGCAGCTTAATGCCCTGAGAGCCACCGTCAGTTCCGCTTTGGGCAGCCCCGCCATCCATCGTCAGGCCAGCACGTTGTTTGCCATGTGGATCGAATCCCGGACGCAGGTTCGATCCACGGCCACGGCCGTTTTTGCAATTCGGCCTCGTGCGACGGAATTGTTGCTGATCTCGGCGTTCCTTGAGCGGCCGATGAAAATGCCGCTGTTCGGGGTCTCTCCGTAGAATTTGCCGGCGTCAAAACCTCCGCGAATGAAAGTCTGGCCGATCACGTTGTCGATGATCCTGACGCCATCGGCGTTGCCGACGAAAATCCCGTAGATGAAGGAATCGTCGATCCGGTTGCCCTGGATTGTGACGTTCCGGTTCTGGAAGTTGTTCTGAAAACCCCTCGCGCCCTCGGGCGGCGACATGCCGATATAGATAGTACCCAGCGCGCCGTTGCCCTCCGTCAGTGCATTGGCGCCGGTGATGCTGTGGGTGAAATGATTGTTCCTGAGAACAAGGTTGTCCGCAAAGCCGGCCTCGGACCAAAAGCCGATATCACTCCCCGCCTGCAGCGCGATCGTCGAGGAATAGGAGAACTGGCAGTCCTCGATCACGGAATTGGGCGACTTGACCACAACGCGGCCGCAGGCGTGAAAGCTGCACCGCCTGATTGCAGTGCCGGCGCCGATCCGGCTGAGCGAGGTGACAGCATCTGCAATCTTCAGCGGCAGGTCCGCCTGCAGTTCGATGTCGTAAACCAGATCGGGCTGCGTGGCCGGGCTTTTGTTCTTCCATATCTGCGCGATCTTGGCTTTTAGCTCGGGCGCTTTTCTCTTGGTAAGCTGGACGATCTTGGCGCGCCCCAGCGAACGGAACGTTCCGCTCTCGCAGGTTTCGATCGAGTCTCCGGCCATCAGGCCGATATCCCATTTGGGACTGAGAATATAGCGTCGCGGGCCGGTCTTCTGCACCACGTAGTAGTAAAATCCGTGCACGTTCACAGCATCGTCGGAGGTGCCGGCGAAGGTGCAATCCTGTACGGTCGGGCCATGTTCGACGGTGATGAAGTGCGTGCCGTCGGAGTTGGTGGAAACCAGCCGATCCGTCGTCGCGCCGGCGGGCCTTGGCCCGGGAACAATGGATACGTTCTGCAGCACCATACCGCCCGGGCCACCGTTCTCCAAAATGCCCATGCCGGGGGAAGCCAGCAGCTTCAGTCCGTGGAATGTGGTCGCGACGCTGCCGTCCACGACGATCGCATGGGCGTAGCCGCTGCAGATCGTCACCACATCCCCCACCGCAATCGGCGACTGGCTCGGAAAGGTGTCGTTCGCGCTCCATCGCAGATGGACCTTGATCAGCCTGTCGCCGACCCGCTCGATGCGGCTTGGGGTGAGGAAGTCCCTCGCGCCCGGCTTCAACGCGCGGGTGCGGCGGTCCATGACCTTGAAAAAACCGTCATTGATGGTGGCCAGGAACCTGGCGTCGTCGGGATAGCCGGGATCGACCTTCACCATGATCTGCAGGGCGGCATGGTCGAACGCGGTGATGGTACCTTGCGTGAACGGCAGCGGGTCGTAGTCGATGGCGAGGTCGCGGATGGTGACGTGGCTCGCACCGGAGATCAGCAGTGTCGATCCCAGCGTCGTGTTGATGAGCCGAGCCTCGTTTCCGTTGAGTTCGAAACCACTGAGTTGCTTCAGCAAGAGAGGTTGTTTGATCTTGTAAGTGGCATTTTTCTCCAGGTTGAGGACGATGGGAATCGGTTTGCCGGCCTTGTTCGCCTCGCTGGTCGATTTGGAGATCGCGGCCAGAGCTTTGGCAAAAGCGGCGTCGGCATCCGGAACGGTCTTGGCGAAATCAGCCATCTCGAAGACGGCGGCTCCGGAACCGGATTTGACCTGCGCCCGGCTTCTCCCGGAGTTCAGCAAGGGAAATGCCGCGGCGAACGATGGGGCCAGCATCATCGCCTGCCGCCGGCTAAGGATAGGCATCCGAGAGCCTCTTCTTCGCTATCGCGTCTGCCGTCGTCAGGAACAACATGATGGACTTCGCACAGACAGACCATTTCGAAATTTCGGTGTTGGCAACATCGTGCACGATCGAGGTCCGCAAACTGTCGATGTAATAGAGTCATCCAGTGGTGAAGCAGCCATAACCGGTGCAGCAAGATCATGGCATCGGTAATGGCGCTCGCCGTGGCCCCCAATCACGATTGAGTCATTACGCCCGCGCCTGGCCCGGTCGACTTCACGCCGCGGCTTTCCTGGCGCTTGGTGCGCTGTCCGGTTTGATCCCCGTTCCTCGTGGATCCATAGCATAAACGCGTGCGCAGGTTCGAATCGGGGATGCGCAGCACCCGATTCTTGCGATTGGTCGAAAGGTCCATTCCCAGGCTCGCGGCATGATAGGGTTCCGTCGGCTTATCGCGAAGGCCATCGACGCATCGATGTGAGGACTTCCTTGTAGTAGCGTGTACAGCCTGCTTTCACGCGGCGGTATGTCCCCTGAGGAGAATGATGCCACCGCAGCGCCAATTCTAACGGATATCCCTGGCTCTACACGGCGTTAGCCAACCGCAGCCGCCTCTCGTCTAGCACTCCTACGCAACGCCTGCGCGGGCACGCCGAAGGTCCGGAGGAATGCACGACGCATGCGTTCGCGGTCCGCAAAGCCCGTTTCCTGCGCGACCACGTTAACCGAGTGCCGCCCTTCCTCCATCATGAACCTGGCAACTTCCAGCCGAAGCTGTTCAACGGCTCTTGCCGGTGACTGTCCGGTTTCGGCCAGAAAGGCGCGGCTGAACTGACGGGGGCTAAGGCTGGTTTCTCGTGAGCGGGTTGCGTGTGAAGATATTCGCCGGGTACGCGTAACAGTCTCGGATGCGACCTACACCAATCCCGGCTTTCGGAACGTCGCCCCATTTGCCAATCAGCTGAAGGCACGGGTAAGCGCCCGATTTTGCATCGCCGCCGCACTGCTGGGCAAGCCAATCGATGACTTTGATTTTTATAACGACGTCGAGGATGCAGACGTCCTCGCCATGGCGGAGCGCATCGATCTGGAGATGGATTCCAGTCGCAGCGACCAGGTTTCGATCGCCATCGAAACGGTCGGTGGCAGGGGCGTATCGATCGACGGATCGGAAGGTGAGACGCTACATCCGACCGAGTCGAAAATCGTTGCAAAATTCCGTCGGGTCGCCGGTCCCGTTCTGGGATCAAGGACGGATGGCGTCCTGAACGCGATCATGACGCTGGAACGACTGCCGAGCATTCATGATCTGACTGCGCGGCTCAGAAACTAGATCGCGGATCAGACGAATATTTCTAGAGCAAGCCAACAGCAAGCACGATCGGACCAGCACCATGAAGGGATGGAGAACACGAATAGGATTTCTGGTGCCGCCGGGAAATCCAACTGTCGAACCGGAAATGGCGGAATTGACGCCGCCGGGGGTATCCCTTCACTTCACACGGATGAGCGCAAGCGGCCCGGCGGGAACTCACACCGGTCAGGAAGATCGTAATCTGAGCCAGGTCGAGAGTATTCCCGCTTGCGTTCGACTGCTCGCCATGGTCGCGCCCCGCGTCATCGTCATGGCGCACACCGCGACAAGTTATACGCTTGGCCAGACGCGAGAAGCCAGACTCGTTGCCGAGATGGAAGCCATCAGCGGCGCGCGGTTTGTCACCGCCTTTGGCAGCGTACTGGCGGCACTGAAACATCTTGGCGTTCGACGTATTGCCTACGCGACGCCCTACTCCGCGGAGATGACATCGCTCGGGAAGCTGCACCTCGAAAAGTGCAACGTGGAGGTCGTCAGTTCCGGTCATTTGGCCAATGTGCGTAATATCTACGAAGAGAGTAGTGAGCGAGCCTACGGGATAGGTCGGCAGGTCGATCATCCCGATGCGGAGGCGATCTTCCTCAGTGGAGTCGGCATGCCGACCCTGGAAGCGCTGCAGCCTCTCGAACAAGATACCGGCAAGCCTGTTATTTCCGCTGCCTCAGCCACGATGTGGAACGCGCTGCGAACCGCGGGCGTCCATCACAAAGTGCAGGGCTATGGCAGGTTGCTTGGCGATGATTTCACCTAAGGCAGGGATCGACCGCATAGACGTCGACCGCGACAATCGAGCACCGTCACCTTCGCCCGCTGCCCCGGATGACCGTGATGGAGGTCAGCGTTTGGTGGGGTGGCACCCGTCATCGAAGCTTCGATAGATCCTCTTTCTTTGCCTCGGAAACGACCGCAGCACGATCATAGCTGTTGATCGCTTCAATCAGGTCATTGGTGAAGACCCGATCCGCGGGCATCGTTTCGGGCAGGACTTTCTGATCCGCCAGAAATTGAACAAGGCGTTCCCAGTCTGGCTTCAAGAAGAGGCCGTGTTTGTCGCCGACTTTCGGGCTGTTCCAGATCGCCATTCGCCCCTGACTGAC
>WNFL01032753.1_pt1 | contig 14882 bp, 12 predicted proteins | sample 5400361 | NCBI WGS metagenome assembly WNFL01 (sample SAMN13153351, study PRJNA577476) | soil metagenome | isolation source: 40 cm soil on Douglas fir-dominated hillslope | place: USA:California | collected 2013-09-17
GGCTTCACGCCCGGCGACCTGGTCGAGGAGAATTTCATCATCCATCCGTTCCGCCCGGAGATTGCCACCCAGTACGAAGTGGGCTACAAGTCCTTGCTGGAGTACGGCGTGCAATTGAATGCCGCCCTTTTCTACACCTACTATAAGGACCGGTTGTACCTCTACCAGCGTCTCGCGAATGGGCCAATTCAGGATTTGACGGCCAACATCGGCCCCTCGACGAACGTCGGGGCGGAGTTCGACCTTGCCGCGCCGCTGCCGGGCGGATTCAAGGTGAGCATCGGAGGGGGCGTGCTGCGTGCGCGGTGGGGCCAAACCAATGGCTTCGTGAATCCGGGCAATGGGAATATTCCTGCGGGCACGCCGCAGCAGCTCGACGGCCTGAACGTGCCGTTCGCCCCGGCGTATACGGCGAGTACGACGCTCGACTGGAAGCATGATTTCGCCGGCTACATCGTGGGGGCTCGCACGGAGGCTTCGTTCATCGGCCGCTCCTACTGGGATCCCCAGAACTCGGCTTTTCAGGAGGCTTACCATCTGTTGAATGCGTCCGCGTGGCTCGAGCACGGGAGATGGAAGCTGACGCTGGCCGGGACCAACCTGACGGACACCTCCTACAACACCGTGTTCTGGCCAGTGCCCGATGTCAATCCGTTCCACAACATCGCGCGCGTGAATCGGCCGAGATGGTTTACCGTGAACGCCACGGTGCGCTTTTAATGAATATCGGTGCGGCGGCTCCGCCCATCAAGCAAGCACAGGCGACCTGACCACTCGGTCCGGCCGATTGAGTTTGAGTACCCTTGTGACCTCCTCTTCCGGGAGCGGCCGGTGGAGGCGAATGAACGAACGATCCACTTTGAGGATATCGATCGGAAAGCGTTACCACGCTTTCGGTAATCTCTAACTCGAGACTCGACGGATCGAGTCCACTCTCGTGGATGATCCGGGTCAGCTTCGGGAGCAGCCGCGCTGGAACCCTCTAAGCCGCCAGCATTTTTGGCTTGTGACGCCCGCGGAGAACTGCAAGGCCACCCAGCAGCAGGGCCAGCGCACTGGCCGCGGACGAGGGATCCATTTCGGGTGCCGAAGCAGGGGCGACGCCATCCCCAATGGTGATATTCGCGAGACTCACCGACCCCGAATCCTGAACGTCAAGTACACCCTTGTCATAGACATTACGAATCAGGTCGAGTGTGTTGCCGGCCGCATTTTGCAACAGCGAAAAGCCGAATACTTGCCCGGTAAACGCGAGGCTCGGCGGATCTATGCTGGTCCAAGCGGTCGAAGTGACCGAACCGTCACTGAGGTTGATGTCGTCGACAATGGAACCCGAACCGGAACCGTTCGGCTCGAGATCGATTCCGGAGCCATAAACACCGCTCACGATACTTGCCGAAGTGATCGGCGAGGAGATGAGGAAATCGGTCGGGGTAAGCAACTGGGTCAGCAAACCGGAGTCGTAGGAGAAATCGAACGTGACCGACTGGCCCAGATCCGAATTACTGCCAAATCCGCCGTGAAACGAATCCACCGTGCCGCTCGCTTCCAGGTACACCATTTGTGCGTTCGCCGGGCAGACGCAGCAAACAGCCGCAGCCGAGACCAAGAGAACTTTGATACCGCTTTGAAACGTCATGTGTGCTGCCTCTTCCTTTGGATCAACTTAGAGAAATTCACAGTGACATACATCTGCTGCATTCACATTTAGGGAAACCCTGTAGACGCACCTGCAGCATGCCGATTCGGCGCAGATTTGCACTACTATTCGTGCCGGTTGTTTTGTCGCTTTGACATATGGATCGAGAAATATCGTTTCACTTCGCTTAATTTGCAGTCATCTGTAAAAGAGGGATCTGACCGATCCGGTACGCCGCCGAAGGCTGCTCGAAGAAATTTTTGTGGAGCACGCCGGATACACCGGTTGCGCGCGTTGGCGCTGCGCTAGAAGCGGGCCTAGATCAAAGGCCGAGCCCAGATTTGCCCGACGAGATCGTGCCCGAAGCTGCGGTGCGGAGATTCTTCCACCAACGAAAAACCCGCGTCCTCATAGATACTGCGCGCCGCGGCCAGGACATCGTTCGTCCACAAGAGCATCCGCTCGTAGCCGGCCGACTTCGCAAAGGCGAGGCATTCGTCAACGAGGCGGCGGCCCAGGCCCAACCCGCGAGCTCTCGGGGTGACCAAAAGGCACCGCAATTGCGCGGCGCGCGGGTCCTTCTCGTTGCGAACCACGAACACGCAACCGGCGCGCTCGTCATCGACTTCAGCGACCCAGAACCGTTCGGCTTCGGGATCATGGGTGGTGGCGAACCGAGCAAAGAGTGTGGCAACGAGCGCCTCGAAATCACCGTTCCATCCGAACTCCTCGGCATACAACCGGCCGTGTTGCTCAATCGCCCAACCGACGTCGCCAATCCGGTATGGCCGGACGGCGATGGTCGGGTTGCGCGTCGTGCGGGGTTCGGACAGCGTCCGTTCCAGCGTTTGCATCGCTTCGAGCAACCGCCGCCGCTCGGCGGGCCGTATCGGCCTGATCATTGCAGCGATGGCATCGCGCGACCTGCGGTCAATCGCGCCAAACGCCTTTCGCCCTCTGGCAGTGAGCGCGAGCTCGATACGCCGGCCATCGTCGCTCGAGCGTTCCCGGGTCATGAGGCGAGAATCGACGAAACGCTGCAGAATCCGGCTCAGATACCCCGCGTCCAGGCCCAAAATATCGATCAGCCGGCCGGCCGTCACGCGCTTGCGCGTGCCCAATTCGAACAGGACACGGGCTTGCGCCAGCGTGAAGGAACTCGCGAGCAAACCCTCTTCCAACACACCGATTTGCCGCGTGTAGAAGCGATTGAATCGACGCACGGCCTCGATCTCAGCGCCTGAATCAGCCTGCACGTCGCACCTCCCGGACTGGCCCTCATGCTGCCGCCGTTAGTTGACGGAGTCAAGTAATTGAAGGTTCATCCGTAACACCGGAGAACCCGGCGACGCAGAAGAGAGAAGAAACATGGAGCAGAGGTTTTATGTCAAATACAAACCAGTGAGTTACTCGAAGAAATATTTCTCAATCCGCGCTCGAGCTCTCGCCCAATCGCAGGGCGAGCACTCGCCATTTCGCTTAGGCAATTCCACTATCGCCGCGCCATCCTCGCCATGGGCGCTCTTCGGTCCACGAAACGGTTTGCAATGCTTCGCGTCGGTGCGGCGCAAAGGCGTATGTGGTGCACCGATGATCTTCAATGGGATGTAGGTAAATCTATTAATTTTTCAAAAATGATAACTGGTCGCTTGATTGTTTCGTTGCAGCTTCGCTACGCGGGTCGCGAGGTGTTTCTCCCTGAAATTTGCAGTAATTGCACACTATCGTCTCTTTTCTGCGACGCTGCTTTGATGGGATGAAGTTTGCTATAAACCGCTTGTGACGAATTTGCTTGTTTCGCAATTTCGCCAGATTGTGGATACGTCGTCGATACCCCGAAACCTGTAGTGACGCGAGTGCGGGGTTGGCATTGTTCAACGCAGAGCCGGCAGCAGTTACCGATTGTGTGATCAGTATCTGAAAAAGAGCGAGTGCGTGCTTGAGGGAGTTGGTGTGTGTTTGCCGCCGGGCGCGAATCGAGTCGCGTTCGGCGGAGCGTGCCCGGGTGTGAATGCGGTTTGCCACGGAGGACTTGAGATGAAACGCTACCAATCCCTGTTGATTTGTATGCTCGCAATGTTTAGCGCCAGTGCGGATAGTTCGGGTTCACGGCCGATGCCGCCGTATGCGTCTTCTGCGGTGAGCTCGGCGACTTCTGCGGTGAGCTCGGCGACCGCAACTGCGGCTGATTTTTCCGCGGTATCCGTGCTCAGCGCGAGCAGGCTGCGAGGGCCATGGGCGGCCCAGGCGAATTTCGCCGAGTTCAGCGGCGATGTCGTCAAGGACATGAAAGCGACTTCGGCCTTTGTAAAGGAGCAGGCAGCCAAAGCGGGAGCCCCCAATGGCTGGCTGATCGTGTTGGCTGCTTTCGGGATGATCGTCCTTCAACTGCGGCGCAAGCATAGGTCGTTGCCGCAGAGGCGGATCGCACCCTATGGTTGAGCGGTAGACGCTGCATTCGTGCAGCGAGTTAATCGGTTCACGCGAAGTCTACGAGCTATGTGGCCTCGGTGATGCCCATCTAAGTTTGACAAGGGAAAAGGGATGAACGACGACTCGCTAGTCGCCGCTACCGCGCGCCGACGGCCGCCTCATGATCTGTCACAGGATGTGACTTCGTTTGATTCGGGCGCAGTGTTTCTGGTCAAGGCTTTGTTCTATCCGGTGACCACCGTCGCGTTGTTCGCGCTGTGTCTATGGGTGGGCGGGCGCCCGTATTCCGGGGCGCACTTCCTGATTGCGGTGCTGACGTTCGCCGGGACGGCAGAATTCCTCGGCGACTCGCGCGTGGATCACGACGAACCGTCACGGCAGGAATTCCGCTGGTTGGTGGACATCGTCGTGCGATGGGTCGCCATTTGCGCATGTGTCGCGCTGCTGCTGTACCTGACCGGTTTGCGGATCGCGCTGACGGACAGCGTCCTGATCGTGTGGTTCCTGTTCACACCCATGGTGCTGTGGAGCGGGGCCATCAGGGTGCGGCAGCTGTTGCTGTATGTGGGCCTCAAACGCAAGCGGCCGCGTACCGCCGTTATCGTTGGGGTCAATGAACAGGGTCTTTTGCTGAGTAAGATGATCGAGGAGCAGCCGCTGCTGGGCATTAAATTACTGGGATTCTTCGAGGATCGGCGCGTAAATCGCCTCCCGCGTCGTCCCATGCACTTGCTCGGCCGGATGGGCGATGTGGCGGCGTTCGTGAGCCAGCACGGCGTAAATGTGGTTTACATCACGCTGCCGATTTCACCGCGCCCCGGTCTTTCAAAATTGCTGCGCGCGTTGCGCGACACGGTGGCGTCGGTCTACTTCGTTCCGGACCTTCACGCTCTCAACAATATTCAAGCGCGTGTCGATGTCGTGCACGGCATACCGATGTTTGCCGTGTATGCATCGCCCTTCTTCGGCGTGCGGCCGCTGGCGAAACGCGCCAGCGATATCATCCTGTCGGGACTGGCAGTGATCTGCCTGTCGCCCGTTCTGATCGCCGTGGCCGTCGGTGTGAAGCTTACGTCCGACGGACCCGTCATCTTCAGGCAACGCCGTTATGGCCTGGATGGCCGCCAGATCATGGTCTACAAGTTTCGATCCATGACGGTAATCGAGGATGGCGCGAGCAGTTATACCCAGGTGACGCGCAGCGACAGCCGAGTGACACCTTTCGGGGCTTTTATCCGCCGGACATCACTGGATGAGCTGCCGCAACTGCTCAATGTGCTGGAAGGGACCATGAGCTTGGTAGGCCCGCGGCCGCACGCCATCGCCGTGAACGAACATTACCGCAGTTTGATTCCGAGCTATATGCTGCGCCACAAGGTTAAACCGGGCATAACCGGCTGGGCGCAGGTCAACGGCTTTCGAGGCGGCGATGATTTGCGCACGATGACCAAGCGCATCGAGTTCGACCTGGATTATCTGAAGAACTGGTCGATATGGTTCGACTTGCGCATTATCCTGCGAACCTGCTCGGTGATCTGGAGCGACCGCGATGCGTACTGATCTGAATAGCGGCCGCCCGCACCTGGGCGCGGGGTATTTTGCCCGGACGTTGATCGTCGTCTTGACACTCGTCCTGGTGGGGTTGATGCCGGCAACGTCGAAGTCCGAGGACTACCGACTCGGCGCCGGCGATTTGCTCACGATCGCCGTGTTCGACCACAACGAGTTGAGCATCGATGCACGCGTCAGTCAGACGGGAAACATCACCTTTCCTTTGGTCGGGCAAGTACCGGTCGCCGGGTTGTCCACCCGCGATGCGGAATTGCTCCTGGCGCGGCACTTGATGGACGGCGCCTTCCTGAAGCAACCACAAGTCTCAATCCTGGTCTCGGAATATCAAAGCCAAAAAGTTGCCGTAATGGGCCAGGTCACGAAGCCAGGGCAGTACCCGCTGGATGCCCTGAAGAAAGTCATCGACGTGATAGCGATGGCGGGCGGCTTGCTCAACGATACCGCCGCGGATGATGCGAGCCTGGTGCGCGCCGACGGCAGCCGCGTCGTCATTGATCTGCAAAAACTCTTTGATGGCGACCCGACGATGAATCTCGTCGTCCACGACGGCGACACTGTGTTTGTGCGACGCGCTCCGCAGTTCTACGTCTACGGGCAGGTGCAACATCCCGGCCAATACCGTCTGGCGCGAAATACCACCATTTCGCAGGCCATCTCCATCGGCGGCGGACTCACGCCGCGCGGCACGCAACGCCGCGCGATCGTCAAGCGCCTGGATGCACAAGGCAAGGAACACCGGTATTCGGTGGGGGACGAGGATGTATTGCAGCCGGACGATGTCTTGTTGATCAAGCAAAGTTTGTTCTGAAACTCACGCGAGCCATTTATGCGCTTTTCACAATTGATTCGGATTCTCTGGGCACACCGGTTGACGTCCTTTTACATCGTGACAGGCGTAGTGGCGGTGGCTGTCGCCGCCAGCCTGCTGTTGCCGAAGAAATATAAGGCCGAGTCCGCGATCGTCGTCGATGTGCGCGGGAACGATCCGCTTACGAAGGACGGCGCCATGCCTGCGCAGCTGGCGCCGAGCTACCTGGCGACGCAGGTGGACGTAATCGCCAGTCATAACGTTGCTTTGAAGGTAATGGATCGCATGAAGCTGGCGAAGGATCCGGATTTCATCAGAGCGTTTCAGGAGGCAACCGACGGGACCGGTTCCATACGCGATTGGGGGGCGGACGTACTCCTCAAATCCCTCACGGTGCGGCCGTCGCGCGACAGCAATGTCATCTACATACAGTTCAAAAGCAAGGATCCCCAAAGGGCGGCTGACATCACCAACGCATTTGCCGACAACTATATGCAGACCAGCGTCGAACTCCAGGTCGATCCCGCGCGACGCCAAGCGGGTTGGTTCGACCAGCAGGTGAACGATCTACGGATGGCCCTGGAGAATGCGCAACACAAGCTATCGGCTTATCAAGGCGAGCATGGAGTGATCGGCACCGACGACACCCGGCTGGACGTCGAGACCGCCCGGCTGACGGAAATCTCCAATCACTTGGTCGCTGCGCAGGCGGCCATGTACGACGCCGAGACCCGGCAGCGGCAGATGCGCGAGGCGTTGGCAAACGACCGCGCGGACGCGTCGGTCAATGTGTTGATCAATCCGCTGCTGCAAAACTTAAAAACCGAGCTCGCCCGCTCCGAAGCCAGGTTCGCTGACGTGGCGCAGCGTTATGACCGGAATCACCCGCAATATATGAGCGCGCGGGCCGAACTCGAATCGCTGCGAAGCAAAGTTGCGACGGAAGTCGACAACGCGACAGCGACGGTCGCCAGGGAAGCGCAGATCGCCCGGCAAAATACGGCGGATCTGCAACGCGCCATGGAGCAGCAGCGCAAGCGTATTCTCGACCTTCAGCACAATCAGGATGCGTATTCGGTGCTCAAGCGCGATGCGGACAGCGCCCGCGATGCGTACGACGCCGCGTTGCAGCGCGGCGGCCAAACACGGCTGCAAAGCCGGCTCGATCAGACGAACATCGCGATTTTGAACCGTGCATTCGCGCCGATAAAGCCCTCGTTTCCGCTCCTGTTTCTCAATGTGGCCTTGGCGCTGATTCTGGGCTGCATGCTGGCGGCGGGCGTGAGCGTGGCCAGGGAACGGTTGGACCGCCGCGTCCGCTGGCGTGATGACTTGCTGGAAGGGGCTGGTATCGCCGTACTCGCCGAGCTGCCTCGCGAGCGTGCTTTGAAGCGGCGGCGCGACCCCCGCTTGGTGCGAATTGTCAACAAGGGACCGCGGGTAGAACCCGCATAGCGGAGAGAAAGCTGATGGCGGCGACGAAAATTTCCGGCCGGCGTACGCCGGCAGCCACGAGTCTGGTAGCCCCAAGTCTGGTGGACACGCGGCTGGGTGAGTTATTGCACACCGACGGAACTCTCACCGAGCAAGACGTTCAAGATATTTTTTCCGCGCAGATGGAACATGGAGAGCGCTTCGGAGAAGCGGCCTCGCGCTTGGGTCTGGTGAGCGAGCAGGACGTTCGGCGGGCGCTCGCCCGGCAGGTTGATTTTCCCCGCGTGGCTCCGGGTGAATCGGCCCTGAGCCACGAGTTGATCGCCGCCTATTGGCCCGACTGCAAGCGGGCGGAACAACTACGGACCTTGCGCAGCGAATTGGTATTGCGCTGGTTCGGACGCGGCAACAGCGTGCTCGCGGTGGTCGAGGCCAGGCAGGGGCAGGGCTGCAGCGTGCTCGCGGCGAATCTGGCCGTCACCTTCGCGCAGCTCGGCGAGCGAACGCTGCTCATCGACGCCGATTTGCGCGCGCCGACGCAGCACAGGCTGTTCGGACTCACGCCGAAGTACGGACTCGTCGATTTTCTGAAGGGGCGTGAAGCTCTCGACAAGATACCCACCGAGGTGCCGAGCTTCAGCGGCTTGTCGGTCATGTGTGCCGGCGCACCGCCGCCGAACCCGCAGGAGCTCCTCGGCCATCTTTCCTTCGGCTACGTGATCGAGACCGCACCGGCCAAATACGACGTCATCATCGTCGATGCTCCGCCGACACTGCAGTGCGCCGATGCCCAGCTGATCGCAGCCCGCGCCGGAGGCGCAGTGCTCGCAACCCGGCGTCACCGTACCGGGGTAGCCGATGCAACCCGGGTCAAGTCACAACTCGAGCGGGCCGGAGCGGCGTTGCTCGGCGCCGTGATCGACGAATGACCGGCGCATGACGGCTACCCTCGCGATGGCGGAGTCCGCCGGCAACACAGCGTCGCCCCGCACATCAACGGCGGCGGAGCGGCTGCGTTTCGCCATACTGGCCACGCCGCTCATCGGAGCCACTGTTCTGTCGAAATTCGCGATTCCGCCTTTTGGCGCACAGGGCATCGACATCTCTCTTTTCTTGGTGCTGGCCGCGCTGGCCGCGGGCTCAATCGCGGGCTGCATCCGTTTCGAACCGCGGCGGTTGACGCTTTATGTCACGCTGATCGGAATTCTCGGCCTGATGCAGATAGTGCAACCGGATTCGTTTTCGGTGTTGTCGCTGCTGCTGCTCGCTGCAGTGCATCTGCCGTATGTCTTTACGGTGCCGGATAGCGACCACGGCGACCGCATCATCAAGTTCTTTCTTGGAATCGTCACTGTCTTCGCATGCTGTGGAATTGCGCAATACAGCCTGCAGTTCGTGGTCAGTGCGCGCTATTTATTTCCCATCGAAAATTTTGTTCCCAGCTCCTTCATCGTCCAGCACTTCAACCAGCAGGCGATCATGGCGTACGGCTCGCAAGAATACCGGGCCAACGGCGTCTTCCTGCTCGAGCCGTCTTTCTTCAGCCAGGTGCTCGCCGTGGCCATCGTCGCAGAGTTATGTACTCTGGGCAGAGCAAGCCGGCTAGCCCTGTTCGGGCTCGCGCTGCTGGTTTCATACTCGGGTACCGGAATCATGGTCCTGGCAGTTTGCCTGCCGTTATGCATCGTCGTACGGCGCCGCTGGGACCTGCTGCTCCTCGGCCTATTGGCTCTGACCGTGATGATTCCGCTGCATGACTACCTGCACGCGGACCGTCTCATTTCGAGAGTCGCCGAGTTCGGCTCAATTCAATCGAGCGGCTACTCCCGTTTCGTCGGCGGGTTCTATCTCTTCGATCAATTTCTATGGCACGATCCGTGGCGCACCTTGTTCGGCTACGGCGCCGGTGCGTTTACGAACTACGCTTCAGGCGTTCACAGTTATGCCGCCGCCGAAATGGCGCTGTTCAAGATCGTGTTCGAATTCGGTCTGGTCGGTGCGGTGGCGTATTTCGGCTTTCTGTTTTGCTGCCTGTTTTCTTCCCCGGCGCCGCGACTCTTGACGCTCGCGGTGGGAATTACCTATCTTTTGAACGGAATATACACGCCATTTGCGCATGGCCTGGCTCTGAGCTTGCTGCTGTGGAACTCGGTGCATGCCCAGCAAGAGCAGGCCGGACGGCGGACAGGGTCGGATCGCAAACGCCCAGGCGCGGAATCCGCTCCGGGCGAGCCAATGGCAAATCCCGCAACGGCCTTGCTCGCGCCAACGGTCGGGGGCTGAGCATGGCGACGGCGCTGCTCATTCTCGGGATTCTGTGCTTGCTCGCGGCGTGCCATCCGTTCATCACCTATCCGTGGTCGCTGATCGTCCTCCAGGCGCTGCGCCCCGCCAAGAGATCGTGCTCGGAGAGTATTCCCGATGCTCAGTTGAATTGCGCAATTTGCGTATCTGCGTACAACGAAGAGCGCGCCATCGCACGCAAAGTCGAGAACTTGCTGGCGCTGCGCGCGCGCGAACCGGGCCTCGAGATACTCGTTTACGTGGACGGCGCGAGCGATCGCACCGCCGAAATCCTGCGCGAGTACGAATCGCAGATCGACCTGTACGTCGCCACCGAGCGCCATGGCAAGACCTACGGCATGAATCTCCTGGCCGCCAAGGCTCGGGCGCCGATACTCATCTTCACGGATGCGAACGTCATCATGGATATGGAATGCGTGCGCGATTTCCGCCGCTACTTCAGAGATTCCGGCATCGGCTGCGTTTGCGGCAACCTCGTCTATACCAACGACAGTGCGTCGGCGACCGCATCCTCGGGATCCGCATATTGGCGATTCGAAGAAGCCATCAAGAAGCTCGAGATGGAAAGCGGTTCCATGATGGGCGCCGACGGATCGGTGTTCGCGATCAGGCGCTCCCTTCACAAACCGCCCCCGGAACATATCATCGACGATATGTACGTGTCGCTGATGATTTTGTGCAGCGGTTACCGGGTGATACAGGCCAGCGACGCGGTGGCCTACGAGGAATCGGTCGTGTCGGCGCGCGAAGAGTTCAGGCGCAAGATACGCATCGCGTGCCAGGCGTTCAACGTCCACCGCCTGATTTGGCCGCAGCTGCGCAGGCTCGACGGAATCACGCTCTATAAATACGTGTCGCACAAGTTGATCCGCTGGTTCACGATCTACTTTCTGGCAGTCTCAGCCGGCGCGTTCGACGCCGCGTTGATCGTCGCGGGACACGCACATATCGCCGCCGCACTGACCGTTTGCAGCGCGGCGGCGTTGCTGCTGGGCTACGTCTCGTCGATGAAGCCTTTTGCGCAAATTGCCGGGATCATTTCTGCCTTATCGGGCACCGGCCTGGGTGTGTGGCGCTCGTTGCGGGGAGAGCGTTATCAGACATGGACCCCGGCCGCTTCGATCCGGAAGTAACCGCGCTACCTTCACCCCAACACCGAATTGCCGGCGCCCCGTCCGTATCACGTGAACCCACGGCCGCTCCCATTTCGGTCGGCAATCGTACGCGGTGTCTTTGGATCGCACGCCATATTCCGTATCCATTGGACGAAGGCGCAAAAGTATATTCGGCGAAGCTTGTGCAATCTCTGGCGGAGTCGGGCGTGTTCGTTCGTTTCATCGGTTTCGGAGACGCGCGTGCGGTTCCGATTTCGGCCGCGACCGTCGAATGGCTGGGGGTGCCGGGAAACAAGCTCGGCAAAGCCTTCGCCTTCTGCAGCGCTTTGCCGATCGCGGCCGCCATCGACGCGACCAGAGCATATGGCTCGCTATTGGACGGGCAACTGCGTGAGCAGTGGGACGTGGTTGTACTGGACGGTTATGGGACAGGGTGGGCGCTGGACCGGTGCCTGGCGTATCGAAATGAATCGCTAAGGCACCGGCCGGTCCTCGTGCACGTATCTCACAATCACGAAGAAATATTGTGGCGCGCGATGGCTCGCGAGGCCCGTGGATCGGCGCTCAAACGGTTGGCGCTCCGGCGCAACGCAAACAAGGTGAGCACTCTCGAGCGCCGGATCGTGCGCAATGTGGATTTGCTGACGACGATTACCGACGAGGACCGACTGTCCCTGGGCGCTGGTTTGGACCAAGATCGCTCGTTGTCGCTCACGCCGGGCTTCTCGGGATGGATCGCGAGCGAGCGGCGCATCACTACGGCAACACCCCGGCGAGTGATCATCATGGGATCGTTCCAGTGGGTGGTGAAGCAGGAAAACCTCGCCCGCTTTGTCGAGATCGCAGATCCGATTTTCAAGAAACACGGAATTGAACTGGATGTCGTCGGAGATGCTCCGCAGGCGCTCATCTCCACGCTGCAGGCCCGTTGTCGGGCGACATGCTTCCACGGATTCGTGACCGATGCCGCGCCGTTCCTGGCGCGCGCACGCATCGCGATCGTTCCCGAGTCGATAGGAGGCGGGTTCAAGCTCAAATTTCTGGACTATATTTTCGGACGCGTACCCGTAGCGACGGTGTCGCAGGCCGCTGCGGGTCTGCCGGAAGAACTCCAGCGCTCGATGCTGTCGAACGACAGTCTTCCAGGACTGGTCCAGGAAATTGTCTCCCACATTGATCGGCTTGATGAGTTGAATCGGATGCAGGAGCGGGCGTTTACGCACGGCAAAGCGCAATTCAGGTGGAGCGTCAGGGGTGAGCGGTTTCGTCAGGCGATAGCCGATGTACAGCGACAGTTGGCGTGCATTCATCGCGGTAACGCGCTGCAATCCACGAACGTGCAGCACGTCGATGTGGACCGTGACGTAGGGAGTTAGGGCGAGTATGGCTGGCTTACGAGGAGATTGATCACATGAACCGACGTGATGTTCTTTTTTACACAATGTCGGCTGCGGGCGCATTACTGCCCATACGGACTCTTACTGCGGGGGCAACGCCATGCCCACCCACGCAACTGTCTGTCGGCGGCGGGAAGGACAACTCATCGGCTGCCGATATGGTGTTTGAAGATGATTTTCGAGGCGTGGACCTCGTTATGCCTGACGGCAGTAAAAAGCTGTATCCCGATATCGGCAAATGGGCTTTTACCTTCTGGCCGGGCACCAAATGGCCAGATAGCTATGGTGACGGCACCAATTGGCTCGAAGGAAACACCGAGTGCCAAACTTACGTCACGCCATTACTCACCAAGGTCAAGGGAAACGCTGTTCCTGCCAACCTGCGTTACGACCCCTTTTCGATTCAGTCCGATGGTCTTCATATCAAGGCTTCGCTGTTGAGCCCGGCGCAGCAGTCAGCCTATCTGATCGGTGGTTTCCGGCGCTTCGGTTCCGGCATGCTACTGTCACGAACGTCCTTCACCTTCGGCAATCTACGCATGGTCGCCAAATTGCCGTCGGCACGCGGTTCATGGCCTGCGCTGTGGCTATTGCCTCAAAGCCACCAATGGCCGCCGGAGATTGATATTTTTGAAGCGATGCCGTGGGGCAAGCATCAACAACAAATGCACGTCGGGTTACTGTTTCCCAAAGGCGCAGGTGGTCACTTTTCCAAATGGGTGGATTTAGGCGTGGACCCCACCGTGGGCTTTCATGAATATGGCCTGAATTGGACTCCGGACACCCTGGCCGGCCTATTCGACGGCAAGGTTTTGTGGGAGCAACCGACTCCCGCATCAATGCAGCAGAATATGTATGTGATCATAAATCTGGCGGTGGGCGGCAAATGGCCGTTCAACGAATTGAACGTGCAACCCATCGATGGAGTCACACCGGAACGATTATCGGCGGGGGCCGACCTCATTCAGGCCGACTATTCGGCGGAAATGATCGTCAAATCTTTGAGAGTCACCCCGCTCAAGTGCCCGGCGAATGCGGGTTGAGGAGTAGCGTTCGTGGCTTTCACCTCACTCCATTTCATCGCCTTCATCACCGCGGCGGCACTGCTCACCAGCGTGCTCCCAACGCCGGCCGGCCGCGCTGCCGTACTGTTCGGCGCCAACCTGGTGTTCATCGGCAGCTATGTCGACAACGTCACCGAGGTCGCGCCATTGGCCGCTTTCCTGATCATGTGCTACCTCATCATCGAGGGCGTGCGGCGTAGCCGTTCCTCGGCGGGGCTGTGGCTGGGCCTGGCGGTGCTCATCGTGACCTTTATCGTGCTGAAGAAGTTCAGCTTCCTCAGCAAGTCGCTGGTGGTGCCGTTTCCGTACCTGATCGCCGGTCTGTCCTACGTGCTGTTCCGCGTCGTGCACCTGCTGATCGACGCGAAGCAGGGCGAACTGGCGCAACCCATCGCGCCCCTGCATTTCTTCAACTATACCTGCAACTTCCTGTCGTTCACCGCAGGCCCGATCCAACGCTACCAGGACTACGCCAGGAACAAGGACCAGGCGCTCGCTCTGGATGAGAACAAGGTGTTCCACGCCTTTGCCCGGGTGATCAAGGGCTTCGTGAAGGTCGCCGTGGTGTCAGCGATCTTCAATTACCTCTTCATCAACATGTCGGGCCGGTTGTTCGACAGCGCGTGGACCCCATCCTTGCCCTTGTACTGCGGCGTATACACGGCGACAGCCGTTTGCTACACGGTGTATCTGTACGCCAACTTCGCCGGCTATATGGACATCGTCATCGGCGTCGGCATTTTGATGGGCCAGGAGTTGCCGGAGAACTTCAACCGGCCGTTTCTCGCGCGCAGTTTCCTGGAGTTCTGGCAGCGCTGGCACATGACGCTGTCGGAGTGGTTCAAGACCTATGTCTTCAACCCGCTGCTGAAGGCGCTGGCCACACGTTTCACGTCACCCGCGTCAGGCCCCTACCTCGGCGTTGCGGCGTTCTTCGTCACGTTCCTGATCATGGGTGTATGGCATGGCACGACCTCGGTGTTCGTCGTGTACGGCCTGCTGATGGGGGCAGGCGCCAGCGTCAACAAGCTGTGGCAGGTGATGATGACCAAGCGGCTCGGCAAGAAGGGCTACAGGGCCCTGGCGGAGCAGCAGTTGGTCATTCATTTTTCCCGC